>ENA-ORMN01004124-ORMN01004124.1-human-gut-metagenome-genome-assembly--contig:-NODE-4124-length-10742-cov-4.252643_pt1 | contig 10742 bp, 11 predicted proteins | sample MGYA00242102_ERZ508993 | MGnify/ENA primary metagenome ERZ508993 (study PRJEB26280, sample SAMEA2338770) | human gut metagenome | biome: human gut; feature: human-associated habitat; material: faeces... | reverse complement strand
GCCGCCAAGCTCTCCGCCCTCGCCGGCTATCACGTATCCACGGTCGTCCAGCGGCGCCAGCCCTTTGAGAATCCCGGTGTCCGGCACCTGCCCGAGCGCCGGGAAAACACCGTCCACCGCCAGTCGTTCGGTCTGCCCGGAGCCGTCGGTGCTCTCCAGCGCAACGGCGGTCAGGCGCTCCTCACCGACAAGCGCCGTCACACGGCGGTTGCAAAGAAGCTTTACCCGGGAGCAGGTGCGGAGATATTCCAGAACCTGCGGATTGCCCCGGAACGCCTCCCGACGGTGGATCAGAAACACGAAGCCGCAGATATCCGAAAGATATCTCGCCCACTCCAAGGCGCTGTTGCCGCCGCCCACCACCGCCACCGTCTTTCCCCGGTAAAAATTCCCGTCGCAGTAAGCGCAATAGGACACGCCGTGCCCGGCAAGCTTCTCCTCACCGGGCAGTTCCAGACGGCGTGGGGATGCCCCGGTTGCCACGATCACGGCGTTGGCGCCGATGCGTTCCCCCTCCTCCGTCCGCAGAACCAATCCCGGCTCCCCTCTTTCCAGCGAAACCACCTCCGCCGTGCGGATCTCCGCACCCGACTGCGTTGCCTGGGACTGCATCACGCTGATCAGAGCAACGCCGGAAATGCGCTCCGCCCCCGGATAATTTTCCACAAGGGGCGCCGGGAGGATCTGCCCGCCCGGCGCACTCTTTTCCAGAAGAAGCGTGCGTTTTCCCGCACGGGCGGCATACAGGGCGGCGCTCAGTCCCGCCGCACCGCCGCCGATGATTGCAATCTCCGGAGCGTCTTTCATAGCCCCGCCTCACGCAAAGCGCTCTGCACCTTTGATTTTCCGACCAGACCCACGATCTGCCCCGACTGCTTTCCGCCCCGGAAGATCAGGACCGTAGGCACTGAGGAAATCCCATACTTCTGCGCCGCCGTTGCCTCCTCATCCACGTTGACCTTTCCGAAAAGCAGGTCGTTCCGCTCCTGCGCCACTTCCTCCAGAACCGGCGCCATCATCTTGCACGGACCGCACCAATCGGCGTAAAACTCGATGACCGCACCTCCCGTCGTTCCCGTCATGTCCTCCAGCTCCTGCCGGTCCAGTTTTTTCACTTCCATCATTTTCCCCTTTCCATACCTTTTTTCATAGTATGGAACAAAAAACGGAAATTTATAAAAAAACGGCAAAAAAAGAAAGGGGTTGCCAGAGGCATTCTGCCTTTGGCAACCCTTGAAATAACAACAGGTTATCTCTTGGAGAACTGAGGTGCACGACGTGCGGCCTTGAGTCCGTATTTCTTTCTTTCTTTCATACGAGGGTCACGGGTCAGGAAGCCAGCCGCTTTCAGAGCGGGCTTGTAGTTTTCGTCTGCCTGAACCAGTGCTCTTGCCAGACCGTGGCGGATAGCGCCAGCCTGTCCGGAAAGTCCGCCGCCGCCAACGTTGGCGATGATGTCAAACTTTCCCTCGGTGCCGGTTACGCCAAAGGGCTGGTTTACGATGAGCTTCAGCGTTTCCAGACCGAAGTAATCGTCGATGGATTTCTTATTGATGGTAATTGCGCCGGTGCCGGGAACGATGCGAACACGGGCAACCGATTTTTTTCTTCTTCCTGTGCCGTAGAAGTAAGGCTTAGAACTGTTATACATCTGTGCGTCCTCCCTTTATATCTCGACTGCTTCGGGCTTCTGTGCCGAATGACCGTGCTCTGCGCCTGCATAGACCTTCAGTCTGGTCGCAGACTTTGCGCCGATGGTGTTGTGGGGAAGCATTCCCTTTACCGCAAGCTCCATAGCAAGCTCGGGCTTGGTAGCCATCAGGGTCTTGTACTGAACTTCCTTCAGACCGCCGATGTAGCCGCTGTGACGGCGATAATACTTCTGATCCATCTTTCTGCCGGTAAGAACAGCCTTATCCGCATTTACGATGATAACGAACTCACCGCAGTCCACGTGGGGGGTGAATTCCGGACGGTGCTTGCCACGAAGAATGGTTGCCGCTGCTGCCGCCACACGTCCCATGGGCTTGCCTGCCGCATCCAGCACGTACCATTTGCGTTCAACCGTCTCTGCTTTTGCCATATAGGTTGACATTGCTAAAATCCTCCGAATTCAAATAATTGATTTTCAAATGCCTGCCTATTATACCATGTTGTCCGGCGCTTGTCAATACCTTTTTGCAAAAAAATCCGAAAATTTTAATTTTACCCGTCGATATCTTCGTTTTTCTCGTTTTTTTGCGTGTTTTCCTCCCGTATCCTTTTTTGCCGTTTCACATTTTTCCGAAAGGATCTTCATAAACCGCCGCATCCGTGCATAGATTGTAACAAAAATGAAAAACACGGAGGTTCAACATTCATGAATCAGTCTTACCTGCCGGAGGGGATCCTGCTCGGGAGACCCGAAAACCGGGAATACATCTCGTCTGTCGCCGGACTTGAGCGTGCCATGCACGAGGGAAAAATACTCGAATCCACCGTTCTGCTCTGCGACAGCGCCCTGCGCCTCCACGTGGATCTTTACGGCGTATGCGGCATCATTCCGAGAGAGGAAGCGGTCTACGCCCCGGGCGGAGAGGAGATCAAGGACATTGCCGTGATCACACGGGTAGGAAAGCCGGTGTGCTTCAAGGTGCTTTCCGTCACCCGGGAAAACGGAAAGGTCACCGCCATTCTTTCCCGCCGTGCGGCGCAGATGGAGTGCAGCCGGAACTATCATTCCTCGCTGATCCCGGGCGACATCATTCCCGCCAAGGTGACGCATCTGGAAAACTTCGGCGCTTTCGTCGATATCGGTTGCGGCATCTCTTCCCTGCTTTCGGTGGACAGCATTTCGGTTTCCCGCATTTCCCACCCCTCCGACCGCCTGCGTGTCGGAGACTTCATCCACACGGTCATCAAGACCATGGACCGGGAAAACAGGCGGATCTTCGTCAGTATGCGGGAGCTTCTGGGCACCTGGCTGGAAAACGCCGCCGCATTTGAAGCCGGGCAGACGGTAGCCGGCATCGTGCGGAGCATCGAAAGCTACGGGGTCTTTGTGGAGCTTGCTCCGAACCTTGCCGGTCTTGCCGAACTTCGCCCCGGAACGCACGACTGCGACATCGCCACCGTGGGACAGTATGTCGCAGTCTACATAAAAAGTATTCTTGCCGAGCGCATGAAGATCAAGCTCGTGCTGATCGACTCCTACAAGGGGGAACGCCCCTCGGCGGCGCTCCGTTACTACATTGACTGTGAAAAGGTGCGTCATCTCGACCGCTGGCAGTATTCCCCGCCCGACTGCACCAAGCGCATCGAAAGCGTGTTTTCCGCCCCGGTGCTCTGAAAATCAGTCAAGCTTTTTCAGCTTTGCGTAGTTGCCCATCAGGCGCTTGGTGCCTGCCCGGTCAAACATGACCTCGTAAAGCACGTCCCCGCCCATGGGTTTTACCGAGAGCACCTCGCCCTCGCCAAAGGTGATATGGCGTACCCGGTCTCCCTCCCGCAGCTGCGGTTGCTTCTGCACCTTCGGTTGCGGGCGGGGGGCAAACAGGTCGTCCTGCACGCCGGACCGTTTTGCCGGCGTCTGATGCTCTTCTTCCGAAGCGGAAAAGTAAACCCGCTTGCGTGGCATCCCGTAGAAGGCTTCCTGCGGGACATCCTCCCGGACAAGCTCTGCCGGGATCTCCTCCAGAAAGCGTGAGGGCGGATTGACCGAGGTGCGCCCGTACAGCATCCGGGTGCGGGCACGGGTGATATACAGTTCTTCCTTGGCACGGGTAATGGCGACGTAGGCAAGCCGCCGCTCCTCCTCCATATCCTCCGGATCGCCCGAAAGGATGTTCTGCGAGCCGGGGAAGATATTATCCTCCATACCCGGCAGGAACACGATGGGAAATTCCAGTCCCTTTGCCGAGTGCACCGTCATCATCACCACGGCGTCGGCGTTTTCGTCGTATTTGTCCACGTCCGCCACCAATGCGTTTTCTTCCAGGAAACCCGGAAGGGTCGGCTCGTCGCTGTTTTTCTCGTATTCCGCCACGCCGGCGATGAATTCGTTGATGTTTTCCAGCCGTTCGGCTTCGGCTTCTCCGCCCTCGATCAGCATCTGGCGGTAACCGGTCTTGTCCAGCACCTGCCCGACAAACGCTTCCAGCGTGATATCGGTGTTCAGCAACTCCGCAAGCCCTGCGATCATGCCGGCAAAGCGGACAAGCTTCTGCGCCGAACGCCCGAGTGCCGGATAATCGGCGGCGTTTTCCATGATCTCCAGCACGTCCTTCTGATTTTCCACGGCAAGCGCCAGTACCGCATCCACCGTTTTTTCACCGATCGCCCGCTTCGGCTCGTTGACGATACGGCGGAACCGCTCGGTATCGGAGGGATTGACGATCACCTGAAGATACGCCACCAGGTCCCGGATTTCCTTGCGGTCATTGAAACGCAGACCGCCGAGGATCCGGTAAGGGATTCCCGATCTTGAAAACACCTGCTCCAAAGCCCGGGACTGGGCGTTGGTACGGTAAAGGATCGCCACGTCACGGAAATGACAGCTTCCGGCGGCAACGTGCGTCTGGATCTTATCCCCTATGTAACGTGCCTCGGCGTTCGGGTCGTCGCAGACCCGCAGGTTGATCTTGTCCCCGCCTCTCCGGTCGGTCCACAGATTTTTCCCCCGCCTGCCCTGATTGTGCAGGATCACGCTGTTTGCGGCTTCCAGGATCACGCCGGTGGAGCGGTAATTCTGCTCCAGCTTGATGACCTTCGTGTCCGGAAAGCTCCGGTCAAAGCCCAGGATATTGCCGATCACGGCGCCCCGGAAACGGTAAATGCTCTGGTCGTCGTCACCCACCACCATCAGGTTGTGATGTCCTCCGGCAAGAAGCGCCGTCAGCCGGAACTGCGCCATGTTGGTATCCTGAAACTCATCGACGCAGACGTAGCGGAATTTGTTCTGATAGTATTCCCTTGCCTCCTGATTTTCCTCCAGAAGCTTTACCGTCTGCATGATGATGTCGTCAAAATCCAGTGCGTTCGCCGCCATCAGCTTTTCCTGATATTTTTTGTACACAGCGGCAATCCGGCGGTGCCGGAAATCCTGAATTCCGTATTCCTTTTCGTACTGCTCCGCAGAGATCAGCTGGTCCTTTGCCCGTCCGATCTCGTTCATCACGCCCTTTACCGGCAACGTCTTTTCTTCAAATCCCAGCTCCTTCATCGCCGCCGACAGCGTTGCCTTGGTATCCGACGTGTCGTACACCGTGAAGTTTTCCCGGTAGCCGAGGCTCCCGCCCCACACCCGCAGGATGCGCATACAGACCGAGTGAAAGGTTCCCGCCCACACGCTTTTTGCAACCTCCGGGTCCTCAAGCGTGGTGGCAAGACGGCTTTTGATCTCGTTTGCCGCCTTGTTGGTAAAGGTAATGGCAAGCATATTCCACGGGGCGCAGGGGGCGGAAATGAACTCCGATAAGATCGGCTCGATCTCCTCCACCGGCAGTTTTTCCGCCGCCTCCAGCTCCGCCACACGCTCTTCGGTAATCGTCGGCGGCACGAAGGTGCTGAAATAGGCGTTGCCGTAGCGGATCAGATACACGATCCGGCGGACAAGCACGGTGGTTTTGCCGCTTCCGGCGCCCGCAAGCACGAGAAGCGCTCCGTTCGCCGTGAACACCGCTTCTCTTTGCGGTTTGTTGAGGTAAGAATAACAGCGCTCAAACAGCCTGCGCTTGGCAGAAAGATAGCGCTCTGACAGTGAATCGTTCATATCGTATCAGCCTTGTCCTTTGATTTATGTCGGGTCGTTTCCGTCGTCGTCTGCAAAATCGGGGCGCCGCCCGGCAAAGGGATTCATCCCCAGCGCCTGCTCCGAACCTGCGCTGACCGCCGTCAGGATAACCAGCGCAAGGTAGAAGATCACGCCGAACACCATCGGCTCCGGGAAGGTCACGGTCAGCACCACATGGTAGTGCAGAATGTTTTCATAAAACAGAATGATAATGTGCGGGAAGAACAACAGCGGCAGAAACAGCAACTGCGTCAGACAATACACGACACGGTTCGGCATCAGCGTCATGAAAAGGATTCTGCCGAAAGTCCGCCGCCCCGGCTCCCGGAAATGCCGGAACGCCTCGATCGCCGTATAGACCGCAAAGGCAAACGCCAGAAAATACAGGATCCAGAAAACGATCAGCGTGGCGAAAACGACCTTGGAAAAGTAAAGATTGTTGGCGTCCTTCTCCCCCGCACTGCCGAAAATGTAACTGCGCACCTGATCCCACGAGTTGCCCGCAAGCTCCGCAAAGGAGATCGCCTCCTGCGCCCCGGTGTCCGCCGTGGTATAGCGCAGACAGGGGATCTGCATCAGCAGAAGCAAAAGCAGAAGCATGGCGACCGGAAAAAGATAGCGGACGTAGATCAAAGCCCGCCGACCGCTCCCGTAGCGGTTGCCCTTACGCTTTTTCGCCATGATGTTTCTCCTCTCTTTCCCAGTTATCGCTGCGCAGGCTGTCCGGCGAAAAGCCGTAAGGCAGAAGCCCGCTCAGAAGAAGCGTTCTGACCTTTCCGTCGCCCGCCGAAAGATAAATTTCAAAATCTCCCCGGCAGAACTCCGCCATTACCTGCCGGCAAACGCCGCAGGGAAAACACGGCGTTTCCCCACTCTCCCCCGCCGACGCACCGACGATGGCAATGGCACGAAAATCCCGCTGTCCCGCCTCGATTGCCCGGAAAAAGGCGACCCGCTCGGCACAGCAGGTGGGGGAAAAGGAAATGTTTTCAATGTTACAGCCGGTAAAAACGCTTCCGTCGGCGCACAGCAAAGCGGCACCCACCGAAAAATGCGAATAGGGCGCATACGCCCGCCGGCGTGCCTCGCCGGCAAGTTGCAAAAGCTCCCCCGGGTTCACTGCGCCCGGGGCTGTTTTTCCTTTTTCGTTCAAATCCTGCCTCCCGTTATAAAAGACGCAAGGGAATTTCTTTTCCGTCGCCCGAAAAGCCGATCTCCAGCCATGCGGCGGCGGTTGCGGCAATGTCCGCAAATCCGATGCGGGTCCCGAAATTGTCCGGTCTTATCCGGGAGGACACCATAACCAGCGGCGTATATTCCCGGGTGTGGTCGGTAGTGGCGGTAAAGCACGGGTCACAGCCGTGGTCGGCGGTGATCATCAGAAGATCGTCCGGCTTCATCCGGGAAAGAAATTCCGGCAGCCACCGGTCAAACGCCTGCATTCCCCGGGCGTAACCGACAGCGTCCCGACGGTGCCCCCAAAGCATATCGAAATCCACAAAATTGGCAAAGCAAAGTCCGGCAAACGGCTTTTCCACCCAGCGCAAAAGCTCCTCGCCCACCTCGGCGTTGGAATGGGTCCTTGCCGCATCGGTAAAGCCGCAACCGGCAAAGATATCCGAAATCTTTCCGATTGCCACCGAGGACAGACCGGCATTTTTCACCGCCTCCGGCAAAAGCCCGTGGGGCGGCTCCAGCGAAAAGTCCCGGCGATCGGCGGTGCGGTAAAAATCCGGCGCCTTGCCGGCAAACGGGCGGGCTATTACCCTGCCCACGCCGTATTCCGGACCGGCAAGCATCTTCCTCGCCTTCCGACAGATATCGTAAAGCTCCTCCAGCGGCACCGAATCGGTGTGCGCCGCAATCTGAAACACGCTGTCCGCCGAGGTATAGACGATCAGCGCCCCCCGCCGAAGCTGTTCCTCGCCGTAATCTCGGATCACCTCGGTGCCGGAATAGGGGCGGTTGCACAAAATCTCCCGCCCGGTCTCACGGGTCAGGCGATCCAGAAGCTCCTGCGGAAATCCGTTCGGAAAGGTGGGAAGCGGCGCAGGCGAAATATGCCCTGCAATCTCCCAGTGCCCCACCGTCGTATCCTTGCCACGGGAACGCTCCTGCATCCTTGCCACAGCCGCCGTGGGCGCATCGGCGGTGCCGAGGAAGGACAAGCCGTCGATGTTTCCCATGCCAAGCCGGCGCAGACAATCCGGCGTCCATTCCCCGGTCTGCATCACGCTTCTGAGCGTGAAAGCACCGGTGTCGCCGAAATCCGCCGCATCGGGAGCGGCACCCGCTCCCACGCTGTCAAGGACGATCAGAAATACCCGTTTCTGCGTTTCTTTCATTTCCCTGCTACCTCCCTTGCGGCAAGGTCCAGCGAAAGCTCTATCATATCGGTCAGCGTTTTCTGGCGCTCTTCTGCGCTGGTCGCCTCTCCGGTGACCAGCGAATCCGAAACGGTGCAGATCGCAAGCGCACGCTTGCCCGCCCGTGCGGCATTCATATACAGCGCCGCCGCTTCCATTTCCACCGCCAGCACGCCCATTTTCCGCCATGCGGGGACTGCACCGGCATTGTCGCCGTAAAAGGTGTCGGAGGAAAGCAGATTGCCCACGTGATACCGGAAATTCTTCTCTCCGGCAAGCCCGACCGCACCCGCCAGCAGGTCAAAATCGCAGATCGGCGCAAAGCTTCCCGGCAAGCCGTACTGAGCGGCATAAGCGGAATCGGTGCAGGCGCCCATACCGAATACCAGATCCCGCAGGTGCACGTCCTCCCGGATCGCCCCCGCCGAACCGATGCGAAGTATGGTCTCCACGCCGAAAAAGTGGTACAGCTCATAGCTGTATATTCCCATGGACGGCATTCCCATACCGCTTGCCATAACCGAGACACGCTCGCCCTTCCACAGCCCGGTATAACCCTGCACGCCCCGGACGTCGTTGAAAAGCGTTGCCCCCTCCAGATAATTTTTCGCAATAAACGCCGAGCGGAGCGGATCCCCCGGCATCAGGACGACCTTTGCGATCTGCGGTGGCGTGGCGTTTATGTGCGGCGTCGGATATTGTTTTTCCATACAGAAAATTCTCCTCCTGACTTCAGTTTTTCGGGGAAACGACCCCTTCCATATAGTATGACGCTTCCATGTCGGCTACACACAGAGAAAATGCCAAAGGAAACATTTCCAGCGCTTTGCCGATCTGATTGGCGTCCTCCGATCCCGAAAATCCCATGTGATACCGGATGGCAAACGCCTCGTCCCGTGTCAGGCGCATAAAGCCGGAAATGATGTACACCGACTTTTCTCCGTGTCCGTAAGGCAGGGTGTCGTCTATGGTGTAATACGGCACGCTTTCCCACACGCCGTTTTTCTTGACGTTGCGCATTTCGGTCTTATAGAAATTGGTCTTGCACACGTCGTGCAGAAGCGCCGCTATGGCAAGGCTCTCCTCGTCAAACACAAACCCGTATTTTTCCCGGAAACGGGGGCGCTTGACAAAATCGCACAGACATTCGTACACGTTCAGGCTGTGCTCCAGAAGCCCTCCCTCATAGGCGCCGTGGAAACGGGTGCTGGCAGGTGCGGTGAAAAAGTCGGTCTTTTCGGTCAGATACTCCAGAAAGCGGTCTGCCCCCTCCCGGTGGATGCAGGCATTGTAGATCTCAATGAATTTTTCCTTGTTTGCCATGTGATTCTCCTTCATACTGTATCCGCAGGCGCCCGACAGGTCCTGCGGACGGCGCACGGTGATTCATGGTTCATTGTACCATATTTTTCTGCACAAATCAAGAGGTGACGCACGGTATTTTCAAAAATTTAACGGAAATCCGGGAGAAGCGGAAAACGCCTCTGATTTCCGTGCACGCCTTTGAAAAAGACGGTTGAAAAACTTTTCAAAGTGTGGTATAATGTTCCTGTTACCAAATCACAAACAAATTCAAAGATACAGGAGCCATTCGTATGATCTATACCGTAACTTTCAATCCCGCCGTGGACTACGTCGTGCATCTGAACGCCTTCACCCCCGGCGAAACCAACCGCTCGGTCAGCGAGGAGGTCTATTTCGGCGGAAAAGGCATCAACGTTTCCATTATTCTTGCCCAGCTCGGAATGGAGAGCACCGCCCTCGGCTTTGTAGCCGGCTTTACCGGAGAAGCGCTGGAAAAAGCGCTGGTAGCGGGCGGGACCAGAACCGACTTTATCCGTCTGCCGGAGGGCATGACCCGCATCAACGTCAAGATGAAGGGCGACTGCGAGACCGAGATCAACGCCTCCGGTCCCCGCATCGACGCCGCATCGCTGGAAAAGCTTTTTGCAAAGCTGGAGGTCCTGCAAGCAGGCGACACGCTGGTGCTGGCTGGAAGCGTACCGGGCAGTCTGCCTGCCGACATTTACGAGCAGATCCTGAAAAAGCTTTCGGGCAGGGGCATCCGTTTCGTGGTGGACGCCACCGGCAAGCTGTTGCTCAACGTGCTGAAATACCGCCCGTTCCTCATCAAGCCCAACCGTGCGGAGCTGGAGGAGATCTGCGGCAGGAAGCTTGACACGCAGGAAAAGCTGGTAGAGGGAGCGTCCGAACTGAAAGCAATGGGAGCGCAGAACATTCTGATCTCGCTGGGTAAGGACGGCGCCCTGCTTCTGGACGAGCACGGAAAGGTACACACCCACGAGGTACTCGGCGGAAAGCCGGTGAACACGGTAGGTGCCGGAGATTCCATGGTAGCGGGCTTCATTGCCGGATGCGAAAAAGGCTACGAGCACGCCCTGCTGATGGGCGTTGCCGCAGGCGGCGCCACGGCGTGCGCAAAGGGGCTTGCCACAAGAGAGGAAATTTTTGCTCTCCTGCCGCAATAAAAATATAAAACTGTCGGGTCAAAGGAAAATCTTAACCCGACAGTTTGATCAAAAGCCGCTTACGCTTTTTCTTTGACCATGCAGGCGCAAAGAAAAAGCTTTGCAAAAAGAAACGCC
>ENA-ORMN01004122-ORMN01004122.1-human-gut-metagenome-genome-assembly--contig:-NODE-4122-length-10745-cov-3.470907_pt1 | contig 10745 bp, 10 predicted proteins | sample MGYA00242102_ERZ508993 | MGnify/ENA primary metagenome ERZ508993 (study PRJEB26280, sample SAMEA2338770) | human gut metagenome | biome: human gut; feature: human-associated habitat; material: faeces... | reverse complement strand
GGATGGTGTCATGAAAGACTGTGACATTGTCATGGAAGAAACCTATCATGTAAAGGCAATGCAGCAGAGTATGATGGAAACCTTCCGCACAGCTACTTATCTGGATACTTATGGAAGAATCAACATTTTATCTTCTACACAGATCCCATTTCATGTGAGAAGAATCCTTGCGAATGCCCTGGACATTCCAAAATCAAAAGTCCGCGTCATAAAGCCCAGAATCGGAGGAGGTTTTGGAGCAAAACAGACCGTGGTAGCCGAGGTATATCCGGCAATTGTGACGATGAAAACCGGAAAACCTGCCAAAATCATTTATACCAGGGAAGAATCCCTAATTGCATCGTCTCCGCGGCATGAGATGGAAGTGACCGTGAAACTGGGCGCAATGAAAGATGGTACGATCCGCGCATTAGACTTGTATACTCTGTCGAATACAGGTGCTTTCGGAGAGCATGGACCGACAACTGTAGGCCTGAGTGGACATAAATCCATTCCGATGTACCAGACGGAAGCATTTCGTTTCCAGTATGATGTTGTATACACGAATCACATGTCAGCAGGTGCTTACCGAGGCTACGGGGCAACGCAGGGAATTTTTGCAGTGGAATCCATGGTAAACCGGCTGGCAGACAAACTTGGCATGGATCCATTGGAAATCCGTTATAAAAACATGACACATGAAGGTGATGTCATGCCGGCTTATTACGGAGAGACCGCAAATAGCTGCAAGCTTGAAGACTGTCTGAGAAAAGCGGCGGATATGATCGGATGGGAGAAAAAACCGCTGCGTCAGGTTATGCCGGATGGAAAGATCCGTGGACTTGGAACGGCAATGGCAATGCAGGGTTCTGCAATTTCAAACTGTGATGTCGGCTCTGTCACGATCAAACTGAGTGATGAGGGATTTTACAATGTGATCGTCGGATGTACTGATATGGGAACCGGCTGTGACACGATCATTGCGCAGTTTGTGGCAGACAGTCTGGACACGGACATTGACAACATTGCAGTATTTGGAGTAGATACTGATACCTCACCTTACGATTCCGGTTCCTACGCTTCGAGTACCACGTATCTGACCGGTATGGCTGCAGTGAAAGCGGCAGAACAGATGCGTGAAAAACTGCTGCAGCTTGCGGCAAAAATTCTGGAGGAAGATATCACAAAACTGGAGTTTGACGGCAAACGTGTATTTTGTGAAGAAACCGGAAAAGAAGTATCGCTGTTTGATCTTGCAACTGCATCCATGGTCAACAATGAGATCGCACTGGAAGTTACCTACAGTCACAGTTCCCCGGTTTCGCCGCCACCGTTTATGGCTGCCTGTGCAGAAGTGGAAGTCGATCCGGAAACCGGAGCCATCGAACTTTTGGACTACACGGCATGTGTGGACTGTGGAACGGTTGTGAATACGAATCTTGCAAGAGTACAGACAGAAGGCGGCTTACTGCAGGGAATCGGTATGACACTGTATGAGGATGTATGGTACAACGAGAAGGGTGTGAATCTCTCAAACTCCCTTATGCAGTACAAGATTCCGACCCGTCTTGACTTTGATAAAATCTGCGTGGAATTTGAGAGCAGTTACGAGCCGACCGGACCTTTCGGTGCAAAATCAATCGGTGAGATTGTAATCAACACGCCGGCTCCTGCAATCGCACAGGCAGTATACAATGCAACGGGTGTATGGGTGAATGAATTGCCAATCACCCCGGAGAAGATTTTAAAAGGGATGCATGTGATTTGAGATGGAATCTGATTCTGCTGGCAGCCGGATATTCCAGACGTTTTGGAGACAGAAAGCTGTTGGCAGAGATAAATGGAACACCGCTTTATCGCTTTTCACTGGATAAAATAAGAAAGCTCTCGGAAAAACTTGGAGATACGACCATTCTTGTCGTGACATCTTACCCGGAGATTGAAGCATATTGCAGAAAACAGAGCGTTACCGTGATAAAAAATGACGGAACAGATAATACCGGAATTGCGTCCTCTATTCAAAAAGCGGTGAAATATCTGGAGACACAGGAGTGTGCCTTGGAGGGCAGTCGAAAGGCAGATGTTTTCTTTACAGCAGACCAGCCTGGACTTAACGAAAATGAGGTATGGATGTTTTTGAACCAATATGCATCGCAGAACAAAAAAATCGGTACGATGGAATGTAAAAATATCTGGCGCAGTCCAAACGTATTTGATGCATGCTATCGTTCAAAATTATTACAGCTTTCGGCGGACAAAGGCGGAAAAGCTGTGATGAAACAGCACGAAGAGGATGTGTTTTGTTTTCACACAGAAAAAGAAACACAGTTTTTGGATATTGATACGAGAGAGGATTTATTGCGCATATCAGATAAGCTTTTTTCATAAGCTTATATATGAGTAAAAACAGTAAAAAACCAATCCATGAAAAAATGATAAGTCAGTTAGAACTCCCCAAAGACCTTATGCTTGGAGCGGCAATTGTCACAATTACCGGGCGGAAAGAGGTTCTGGTCGAGAATTATAAAGGAATCATTGAACTGGAGGATTCACTTGTGAAAATTCAGACAAAGAACTGCAGACTTCAGATTTTAGGAGCTCATCTGACGGTGGAGTATTACACGAATGAGGAAATGAAAATTGTCGGTCTGATCGACTCCGTTTCTTACGAGTATTAATGTTTGTCTTATCATGGATCAAATTTTTTCGTGGATATGTGTATGTGCATCTTACCGGATATGCCACAGAGCGTTTCCTGAATTTATGTGGCAGCCGCAACATTTTAATCTGGAATTTAAAACCAACGGAAGATGGGTACTATTTTTATATCAGCGTGGATGGTTACCGCAGTTTAAAGCCAATCTTAAAAAAAACAAAGACAAAGGCGCGCATTTTAAAAAAATACGGTGTGCCGTTTCAACTGTTCCGCTACCGGAAACATAAAGTATTTGCGGCAGGAATCGCCGTTTCCGCTGTTTTGCTCTTTTACTGTTCCGGTTTTGTCTGGAATATTGAAGTAAAAGGCAATTCTTATCTGTCAGAGGAGACAATCCTCACGTTTTTGCAGAACGAAAATGCAGGCTTCGGTGTGCCAAAAAGAAATATCAACTGCGAAGAACTGGAAGAAAAACTGCGTTCTGCATACAGTGAAGTTATCTGGACTTCGGTAAAAGTCTACGGCACGAAAATGACGGTGGAACTTCAGGAAAATCTGCTGCCGGAGGAGGAATACGAGGCAAAGGATGACACGCCGGAAGATATCGTTGCAAAAAAAGACGGTGTCATTGCTTTCATGGTGACGAGGACAGGAACACCGCTTGTGACCGCAGATATGGAAGTGAAAAAGGGAGATATCCTTGTCAGTGGCAGGGCAGAAATCTTGAATGACGACGGTGAAGTGGCGGAATATATTTATCCGGGAGCGGACGCAGATATTATTGCAGAAGTAAATTTTTATTATGAGGATGAAATAAATATTTCGTATCAGGATAAAATAAAAACAGGCAGGGCAAAAAAAGATTATGGGATCAGGTTCTTTGATTATCACCTGAAAAATCCATTTTTCCGGCAGGACTATGAGCAGTTTGATCTGACGGAGCATGCCAGCCAGCTGCATTTTACCGACAATTTTTATCTTCCGGTTTATTTTGAAACCTATTTGTATGAAGAATGTCAGACAGAGGAAAAAACGTATAGTAAAACAGAGGCAGCAGCAATTGCACAGAGCCGTTTTGAGCAATATCTTGCAAATTTAGAGGAAAAAGGTATTCAAATTCTGGAAAAAAATGTTATGATAGAAAAAGCAGATCAGAAATATGTGGTAACAGGGACGGTGGATGCCTATGAATCCATCGTTTCATATCAGCCGACAGAGATTCTGGAAATAACGAGTGAAGAGAGGCAGCAACCGAATGAGTCTGACTGAAATATCTTTAAATATACCAACCGAACATGTGGCAAATGTCTTTGGACAGTTTGATGCCTATATAAAGAAAATTGAGCGCACTCTTAATGTGACGGTAGTCGTTCGTGGAGATTCCATGAAACTGCTTGGAAATGAACGTCAGATCAAGAGTGCTTCTAATGTGTTTATGCAGCTTTTGGAGTTGTCCAAAAGGGGAAATGTCATCACGGAGCAGAATGTGAATTATGCATTGTCTTTAGCGGCGGAGGCGAAAGAATCTGCGATCGTCGAGATCGATAAGGACTGTATCTGTCATACAATCAACGGAAAACCGGTCAAGCCAAAGACGCTTGGACAGAAGAATTATGTGGATGCCATCCGCCAGAAGATGATCGTCTTCGGAATGGGACCGGCAGGTACCGGTAAAACATACCTTGCAATGGCAATGGCGATCACAGCGTTCAAAAATGAGGAGGTCGGAAGGATCATTCTGACCAGACCGGCGATCGAGGCAGGCGAGAAACTTGGATTTCTGCCGGGAGACTTACAGAGCAAGGTCGATCCGTATCTGCGCCCATTATATGATGCGCTTTATCAGATCATGGGAGCTGAGAGTTTCCAGAAGAATATGGAAAAAGGATTGATCGAGGTTGCCCCTCTTGCCTACATGAGAGGCCGGACTTTAGATAATGCGTTTATTATTTTAGACGAGGCACAGAACACAACACCTGCCCAGATGAAGATGTTTTTAACCCGCATCGGATTTGGTTCTAAAGCAGTCATCACAGGTGATGCAACGCAGAAAGATCTCTCACCCGGAACAACTTCAGGTCTGGATGTTGCACTGAAAGTGTTAAAAAAGGTAGATGAGATTGGTATCTGTGAACTGACCAGCCAGGACGTTGTGCGCCACCCGGTCGTACAGAAAATTGTAAAAGCATATGAAGATTATGAAAATCGCAATAAAAAGAAACCGGCAGAGCAGAAGAAAAAGTGGGAGAAACGATAGATGAAGGAACAGTTTGTGGCAAAGAGAATCGTGAATATAGGATTGATTTTTCTTGTTGCAATTGGGTTTTCTGTCATTGCCGGCAGGATGAGCGGGATGTATTTAGACCAGCTTCTTGGAATTGGAGCATTGATGGTTCTGTTCATGGTTTTGTTTGCATTTCTTTTGATTTATGAGAGAAAACGGAATAGAATATCAAATAACCGCGAGACGGATTACGGAAAGATTTTTAAGGGATTTTTGCTGACTGCTATTCTTACAGTGATTTTTCTTTTCCTGCCGGAGTTTGCAAGTCCGGTCATGATCCTTCCAATCTTAATGTCGGCGGTCGGAACGTATGAGCTTGCTGTGTGCAGTTCCTTTTTCTTTTGTACCGTATTGGAGATGGCAAAGGGCTGTCAGTCCTATGAGATCCTGTGCTGCACGATGCTGCTTCTGTTTGGATTGGTGATTGCACATATGTTGGAGGATACCAAAAATAAAGTTTGGTATCTGATTCTTATCTTTGCAGTGGCTGTTTTGGTTCCGGTGCTTTTTTCGTACTTTTTTTATCAGGAACCGCATTATGATATTCTGGGAAAAGCAGCAATTGGAGCTGCCTTGACGGATCTTGCAGCAGCATTTGTATATCCGTTTCTCACAAAGCAGAAAGAGACTGAGATTGATAATTTCTTAACGGATATCACAGAAGAGGATTATGGTCTTTTGCGTGAACTGAAGAAGTTTTCACGGCAGGAATACAGACATGCCCTTCGTGTGTCGGGAATCGCCGAAAAATGTGCATATATTGTAGGGGCAGATGCTGCTGTCTGTAAAGCGGCTGGTCTTTATTATCGTATTGGGATTTTAGATGGCGATCCTATGGTGGAAAACGGGGTTGCAAGAGCGCAGAATCATTGCTTTCCGGAAAAGGTGACGGAAATCCTCTCTGAGTATTATGGAATCGAAAAGATGCCGTCCACCATTGAATCTGCGATTGTACAGATTGTAGACGGGATGATCAAGAAGTTAGAAGCACTTGAGAAGACAAGCAAAATCGCCGGTGGCTGGAACAAGGAAATGGTGATCTATCAGACCTTGAATGAGTTCTCTGCCCAGGGACTTTACGACCAGTCCGGACTTAGTATGAATATGTTTTTAAAAATCAGAGAATATCTGGTAAAAGAGGAGGCTTTACTGTTATGACATTGAACTTTGAAGCGGAAGTAAACGTACCATTTGATTTTGATGTGGAAGCTTTAGCAGGGGAAGTGATCAACTTTACTTTGGAACACGAAGATTTCCCATATGAACCTGAGGTGAATCTCACATTAGTGGACAATGAGGGGATTCATGCCATTAACAAAGAATTTCGTGAGATTGACCGTCCTACGGATGTTTTATCATTTCCAATGCTTTCCTATGAAAGCGCAGGAGATTTTTCAAAACTGGAAGATGATTATGATGATAATTTTAACCCGGATACCGGAGAAATTATGCTTGGAGATATTGTGATCTCGGTGGACAAGGTTTTAGAACAGGCAGAGAGTTACGGGCATACCACAAAAAGAGAGTATGCATTTCTGATCGTACATAGCATGTTACACCTGTTTGGCTATGACCACATGACACCGGAGGAAGCTGCGGTGATGGAAGCAAAACAAAAACAGATTCTTGATGAGATGAACATCACAAGATAAAGAAATTTTGAGGAATAATATGAGTAATAAAAAGAGTAGCACCAGTTTTTTAGTGCAGGGTTCCATTCTTGCAATGGCATCGATCATCAGCAGGATCATCGGTCTTGTATACCGTATCCCGCTGACTGCTATCATCGGAAATAAAGGAAATGACTATTATGGATGTGCCTTTGAGATTTATAATATATTGCTGATCATTTCTTCCTACAGTCTGCCGCTTGCAGTATCAAAGCTTGTGTCCGCAGATATGTCGCTTGGAAGAAAGAAGAATGTATACCGTATTTTGAAATGTGCTCTGATCTTCGGTCTGGTGTCCGGTACGATCGCCGCATTGATCCTATTCTTTGGAGCTGAGTTTATTACAGGAACGATCATGAAGACGCCTTACAGTATTTTTGCAGTGAAGGTGCTTGTGCCAACACTGATCGTAGTTGCAGTGCTCGGTGTTATGAGAGGATTTTTTCAGGGACTCGGAACGATGATGCCAAGCGCAGTCTCGCAGATCTTAGAGCAGATCGCAAATGCAATCGTGAGTGTGTGGGCAGCCTATGTGCTTTATAACTACGGAACCAAAGTGGGTGCGGTGCTTGGAAATGCAGAAGACTATGCCGCTGCCTACGGTGCTGCAGGAGGAACGCTTGGTACGGGAACCGGGGCTGTGGTAGGACTTCTGTTCGCAGCCTTTGTTCTGCTCGCATATTTAAGTGTGTTTAAGCGTCAGATGAAGCGGGAACGCCGGGCAAAGGTTGACAGCTATTCGTATATTTTTAAAATTTTATTTATCACCATCATACCGGTTCTGATGAGTACTACAATCTACAATTGTAATGCAATTTTAGACCAGGCAATTTTTAAAAACATTGCAAACTTACAGGGATACTCTGCAAATGATATCAGTGAGTGGAATGGTATTTATACCGGTAAATATAAGACATTGATCAATGTGCCAATCTCGATCGCATCTGCCCTGGCAGCATCTTCCGTGCCTGCGTTGACCGCGGCTTACACAAATGGTAAGAAAGAGGCAGTCCGCTCACAGATCAACACAGCAATCCGTTTTATCATGGTGGTTGCGTTCCCTTGTGCAGTGGGAATGGGTGTTCTTGCATCTCCGATTTTACAGCTTTTGTTCCGTGATTCCTCGGAACTTGCAGCGAGTATGTTGCAGCTTGGTGCTGTTTCTATTGTATTTTTCTCGCTGTCGACGCTCTCAAATGGTTTGTTACAGGGAATTAACCGTATGCGGGAACCTGTAAAAAATGCATTGATCGCGCTGGTGCTTCATATCGGATTACTCGTTGTACTCATGTATGTCTTTAAATTAAATATTTACGCAGTTGTTTACGCAAATGCATTTTTTGGTTTGTTAATGTGTGTCTTAAATGCATACTCTGTGAAAAAATACAGCGGCTACCGGCAGGAGATCAGACGTACCTTTGTGATACCGGGCATTTCTGCACTCATTATGGGGGTTGCAGTTTATCTGTCGTATCAGCTTGCATTATATCTCCTTCGTGTGAATGCGATTGCAACCGTATTCAGTATTTTGATCGGTGTGATCGTCTATGCAGTGGTTCTTTTGCTGCTGAAAGGACTGACTGAAGAGGAGATTTTAAAATTTCCGAAAGGTGCTGCGCTTGTAAGGCTGGCAAGAAAAATGCATCTGCTGCGATAAATAGTAAAACGAATTTACTGGCATGAAAATTTTTCGTTTAAGAATGTAAAAAATGGCAAATACTTATCAGGGGTGATGAAATTGAAAAAAATGATAAGTGTTTGCCTTTTATTTGTATTGCTTTTGGCCGGTTCTTTATGGATAGACCAGACAATGCTTTCTTCTGAGAAACCAAAGCCAGAAGAGGTGGCACAAGAAATGGCTGCTGATACGGAAAAAATGACAGAGAGCATGTCACATCTCTCTTATACAAAATATTATGTCCATGCTTCAGAAGGCTATGTGGTCATCTGTCAGGCGGATCATGAGACGGTTTACTGTGAGACTTCTATCCGGGTGGAACATCTCCCGGAGGAACTTCAAAGCGGTCTAAAAGAGGGAATTGCACTTTGTTCGGATGAGGAATTATATGAATTTCTTGAGAATTATTCATCATAATTTCTTGCGAATTATTCGCCGTAATGATTTGATTGTTACTTTTACTTATGGTAATATAAAAAAGGTTTTCAATAACTTTAAACCATGTGAGGAAAAATCGTTAAAGTTTTGCAAGTGCCTAGAGAAATACAATGTGAGGAATCATGAATATAAATGAGAAAAAAAGCTTTGATGTCATAGTGATCGGCGGTGGAGCTGCAGGAATGATGGCGGCCATCACGGCTGCGTCCAATGGGGCGGACACGATGATCTTAGAGCATAAAGACCGTGTGGGGAAGAAGATTTTATCCACCGGAAACGGAAAATGTAATTATACGAACGAATTGCAGGGTGTCACGTATTATCGCGGAGATGACCCTGCATTTGTGCTACCGGTCATGGAACAATTTGGTTTTGACGAGACAGTTTCCTTTTTTGAAAAACTTGGGATATATCCAAAAAACAGGAATGGTTACTATTATCCGGCGAGCGAGCAGGCGGCATCTGTATTAGATGTGCTCCGGATGGAATTGACATTCCGCCATGTCTCTGTGGTAACCGAGTGTGAGCTTCGCAATATTTTAGAGAAAAAAAACGGTTTTCTGTTAGAGACTGACAAAGGAAGATTTTCTGGAAAAAAAATCATTTTTGCCACGGGTCTTCTGGCTGCACCCAAAACCGGGAGTGATGGAAGCGCAATTCCTCTGATCAAGGCGTTTGGGCATCGTTTTTCAGATATTGTTCCGGCGTTAACTGCATTACAGTGCAGGGAATCTTTTTTCAGACAGCTTGCGGGAATCCGCACAGAGGCAGAAGTTTCTCTTTTTATATCTGGAGAGAACATCATTTCTGAGCGTGGCGAACTTCAATTGACGGATTATGGAATTTCCGGCATTCCGGTTTTTCAGGTCAGTCGTTTTGCAACAAAAGCATTAAAGAAAAAGCAGGCGGTTACAGCACAGATCGATTTTCTCCCAAGGCTGAATGAACAGGAAACAGAACAACTGTTCGAACAGCGTTTCCGGGAATATGCGCATGGCAAGATCGCAGACGAGGCAATGGTCGGGCTGCTGAATCATAAATTGAGCGGTGTGCTATTAAAGGAAGCGCACATTTCGCTGAAAAAGCCGGCAGAGGAGATCACGAAAAAGGAATTGCTGCAGCTTGTAAAACAGTGTAAGCACATGGAAGTGTGCGTGACAGGAAGTAAGTCTTTTGAACAGGCACAGGTCTGCGCGGGCGGTGTACATACGGATGAGATCGATCCAAAGACAATGGAGTCGAGACTTGTTCCAAACATTTACTTTGCGGGAGAAGTCGTTGACATTGACGGTATGTGTGGCGGTTACAATTTACAGTGGGCATGGTCGAGTGGTTATGTTGCCGGCAGGCATGCGGCAGAATGATACCGGACACATTTCTCTGTGCGGTGTACAAAACAACGGATGCGTAAAGGATTTATAATAAAACACAGGAAAATCAGGAAAAAAGAATGATACGAGTTAGTCAGTTAAAACTGCCCGTAGAACATAGTGAGGAGCAGTTCTATCAGAAAATTGAAAGAAGTTTAAAAATAAAAAGAGATCAGATCAAAAAGTTACAGATTGTAAAAAAATCAATCGACGCAAGGAAGAAACCGGAGGTTTCCATTGTCTATTCCGTAGATGTATGGGTGGATAAGGAAGAGAAGATTTTAAAACACTCTGGAAATAAGAATGCAGTCTGCGTCAAAGAGAAAAAATATAAAGTGCCGAAACATGGCACAGAGCGTTTCAACCACCGGCCGGTGGTGATCGGGGCAGGCCCTGCAGGACTTTTCTGTGCGTATCTGCTTGCAAGGGAAGGATACAGACCTCTCGTATTCGAACGCGGAAAAAAAGTCGGGGAGCGGACAGAAGATGTTTTACACTTCTGGAAAACAGGCGTACTGAATCCGGCATCCAACGTGCAGTTTGGCGAAGGCGGTGCAGGAACGTTTTCAGACGGAAAATTGAATACTCTGGTGAAAGATCCTCTTGGGCGCAACCGGTTCGTATTAGATACGTTTGTCTCCTTTGGAGCACCGGAGAAAATCACCTATGA
>ENA-ORMN01004120-ORMN01004120.1-human-gut-metagenome-genome-assembly--contig:-NODE-4120-length-10749-cov-5.467084_pt1 | contig 10749 bp, 10 predicted proteins | sample MGYA00242102_ERZ508993 | MGnify/ENA primary metagenome ERZ508993 (study PRJEB26280, sample SAMEA2338770) | human gut metagenome | biome: human gut; feature: human-associated habitat; material: faeces... | reverse complement strand
GATAAATATTTATATGATGCAATATTATCATTGAATGAAGATATTAATAAATTATTTAAAAATATAAACTATAGATATTCTGAAAGATTTAATGAAGATAATGTTTATTTTATTCCTTTAATTCAAAACATACTTGTAAATATATTTATTGTAAAGATAAATAATGATAGTATAAATAGTATAACTTATGAAGAGTTAATGCCCTTTATTAACTTTTTTAAAGAATCATTAATAACATATAATGGTTTAAAAAATAATTATCCATATTTTAGAAATCTCCCAAATTTAAATGAAAGTTTAATAAAGTTTAATATGTTTTATGAAAATATCGTAAATAGAATAAATATGCATAGATAAATTGTTGTAGAAACAGCTGTTTTTATGTTATAATTCTTATATTGATAGGTGGTGATTTTCTTGGATAATAATGAAGACTTAAATCAAGTTAATGAAGAAGAAACATTATATGATGAAATGAATATTCCTGAAGAGATGCCTAAAGAAAACTATAATGAAGATGGTGCCTACCAAGCTAAAAGTAATAAAGAAATTCAAAAAGAAAGAAATATTGAAACCAATAAAAAAGTAAGTAAGATGGCTACTGAGGCTGCTGCTAATTATTTTGGTGGTCCAACGGCAGGTAAAGTAGTTAATAAACTTAACAATACTAAATTGGGTGATAAGTTAAATGAATCTGTTGGCAAGAAAATGCATAATATAACTAAAAGATCTTTTGCAGGAAGAAATATTCAAAAAACGGTTAATAAACTTGATGATGATGGTATTTTAGATAAAGGACAAGCTGCTATGAATGCTTTATCTGGTTCAGGAGCTGGAAAAGGTCCAGTTAAACCAAATGCTAACACGAATCCAAACACTAATATTAGTAATAATAAACAAAAAATGAATTTTACAATGAATCCTAAAAAATCCTCAATTGATATGAGTAAAGATAAAAAAAATCAGTTAGTAAGAAAAAAAATTTTTCAATTTATTATTAAACACCCTTGGATATTAGCAATTATCTTAGTTTTATTTTTGTTAATGATTATAATGCTAGTTATTTTAGGTGGCGGTGGAGCTGAAGAACAAGCAAATTATCTTTCTTTAAATAGCTCTTGCAGTGATTTTCCAATGAAGGCTTCATCTTTATCAAGAAGTGAATTTATTAGTTTAATGGAAAAAAATCTTATAGCAAAACAAGGTAGTACAGAAGCTACAAATTTATTTGTTAAAAAGGCTGGAATTATTTACGATATAGCAACTAAAAATAATGTTAATCCGGAACTTGTTGTTGTAAGAGCAATAGGAGAAGGCTTTACACCAGGTGTTAGGTCAAATAACTTTTGGGGATTAGCAGTTTATAATGGGCAAAATTCTGGTGCTGTTTATTCTTCTTTTTCTGAAGGCGTACTTGCTTTTGTTAATAATGTTTCTCAATATAATACAATTATTGATATGATGAGTAAATATGCCTATATTGGAAAGTACTGGTATAATGCAGGAAGTAATTCATTAGGCGGTTGTCAATATGCAAAATATATGTATGAATTTTATGATAATGAGTCAAGAGCAAGAGAAGTTGAAAAAATTTGTGCTAAAAATGCCTGTCCATATACTATATCTAATGGAACTGCAACTGCAGTTAACCCTTCGAAATGTACGCCAACTAATGATGAAGATCAACTTGCATATGCTAGGTTTCAGGTAAGTAATATGACAAAAATTAGAACCTCAATCTTTGAACTAGAGCCATATGATTGTACAAATATTGAAACTGATATAGGAAATATTGATATTTCGAATATTAATGATATTAGAGAGCTAGGAACATTAATTTCTAAAAAAGCCATTGCAACATTTGATCATTATCAATATAGTCAAGCTAAAAGAAATCAAAATGGTTATGTAGATTGTTCATCAATGGTTGATAGAGCATATCGTTTATTTAATATAAATTATTTGTATACACCTTGGGGTAATGCTGGTACAACAGTTACTGAATCACAATGGTGTAGAGAAAATGGTGCTGTTGTAAATAGTACTAATGTAAATGACTTTATACCTGGAGACTTAATCTTTAATAATAACTGGGGTCATGTTGTAATGTATATAGGAAATGGTCAAATATTCGAAGCATCAGGTCATTATCCAAGCAATCCTGAATCTGATGTTAGAGTTACAAATTATTATGGTGGTACTGTAATGGTATGTAGACCTCTTAGAGTATATTTTAAAAATAAAAGCGGTTCAAATAATGCTTAAGAAAGGATAAAATATGGGAAAATTTAATAAATTAAGTATAATAATTATTACTCTTATGGTTTGTATTTTTGGTTCTTTAATAGTATATTTTGCTTTATTTAAAAATAATGATGATGTAAATGTTAATATTGATAATAGTCATAACTCAAATTTATCAAATAATATAAGTGGTAATAATACAAATACTACTCCAGTTGTTAAGGATGTAGTTAATTATTTAGTAATAGATGATTATTGTATATTATATAATAAAACTAAAAACAAGTTTAGTTATTGCAAAAATTCTAGTGTAGAAAATAAAAAATTAAACGTATACATTGATGGTAATTATTATGGCATTTATAATTTAAAATATGGAACTGTATGGAACTTATTTGATGATAATAAAGAATATGTTAATTATGAGGGAAGCCTTTTAGCATATTCTGATGGCTTAAATTTAGAAAATGTTTCTTTTACAGCCGAAGATTTTAATAGTCAGTACATAACTGAAGCAAATAAGGTATTAAATAATAGTAAAGTTAATGTTCAAGAAAACTTACATTATAATTATCGTTATTCTACAGGAAATATGGATGTTACAATTGTATCGAATTTGTATGGAGAACAATCACTATATTATAATTTGGCTTACTTAACTTATTTGAATGAAAACTATGTTATATTTAAACATACAACAAATAATTTAAAAAGTGAATATTCTTATACATTGAAATCTATACTAAAAATAAATAATAAAATATATATTGTATTTAATATGTTAAATGAAAGTAATTTAAAAGAAACATTTAGTATGTATGAATTTAACGGAAGTAAATTTACAAAAGTTATTTAAAAAGTGCATTTTATGTTGTATAATAAATTCATTGAAAAGGAGGAAAAATGAAATTTAAAGTTACCAAAAAAGATTTTATGTTATTTTGTATTTATTGTGGAATACTTTTATATTTTTGTGCTATAGCAGTACTAAATTTTTCTTCATTTTCCACGGATGGAACGTTTTATGGTTTACTTCCATTTAAGGCTTTTACACCTCAATATATTGGATTTACTTTAGGACTTTTTGTAGCTGCACTAATTTTAATATTTACTAGCGTATCTTCGAAAATATTTAGTAAAGATAAAGGAGAGGGCTTTGGACTATTTTTTTCTGAAAAAAGTAGTGATGGTTATTCAAAATGGGCTAGTGATAAAGATATTAAAACTGATAAAAATATTGTTAAAGTAAGAACTATAGATGATCATATTGAGGCAGCTGGTGTTGCTCTTGTAAATAATGGTAAAGAGATGTGGGTTGATAATGGTGAATATCATAACTTAATTATTGGTTCCACTGGTTCAGGTAAAACAGAATGTGTAGTTAAGCCACTTGTTAATTTACTTTCTAAAAAAGGTGAAAGTATGGTTATTACTGATCCTAAAGGTGAAATTTATCAATATTGTGGAGAATATTTAAAAAAACAGGGTTATAATATTGTAATACTTAACTTCCGTGATCCAGAAAAAGGTAATTCTTGGAATCCACTTGCACTACCATATATGTATTATAAACAAGGTAATCAAGATAAAGCTACAGAACTTTTAGAGGACGTATCACTTAATATTTTATATGATAAAAGTGAAGGTGGAGATTCTGCTTTCTGGCAAAAAAGTGCTGCAGACTATTTTTCGGGTTTAACTATGGGTCTATTTATGGATGCCAAAGAAAAAGAGGTCAATTTAAATAGTATTAATTTTATGTCTACAGTAGGCGAGGAACGTCGTGGTACAAAAACATATATTCAAGAATATTTTAATTTAAAAGGTGAAGCAAGCCCTGCATATATATTTGCTTCGAATACAATAAATGCTCCGAATGAAACTAAAGGTGGTATCCTTTCAACATTTAGACAAAAAATAAGATTATTTTCAACAAAAGAAAATTTAAGTGAAATGCTTTCATATTCTGATTTTGATATGAGAGATATTGGTAATAAAAAGACAGCTGTTTTTATGATAATTCATGATGAAAAGAAAACATATCATGGACTTATGACAATATTTATTAAACAGTGTTATGAAACTTTAATTGATTGTGCACAAGCAAATGGTGGTAAACTTACTTATCGTACAAATTTTATTCTTGATGAGTTTGCAAATATGCCTCCGCTTAAGGATGTTGATTCAATGGTTACTGCTGCAAGAAGTAGAGCAATTAGATTTTCATTTATCATTCAAAATTTTGCTCAACTAAATGATGTTTATGGTGAGGAAGTTGCACAAGTTATTAAGGGAAACTGTGGTAATTTGATTTATTTAATTTCTACAGAACTTAAAGCTCTTGAAGAAATTAGCAAAATGTGTGGAGAAGTTAAATCTAAAGAAAAAGATAAAACTGCCTCAACTCCACTTGTAACAGTATCTGATTTACAAAAATTAAAATTATTTCAAGCAATAATTATTAGATGGCGTAAAAATCCATTTAAAACTGATTTAGCGCCTGACTTTAAAATTGATTGGGGTATTGAAAGAAAAGATGCTGTACTTCCGACAAGAGAAAAAACTCAAATAGAACTATTTGATGTAAAGAAATTTGTTTCAGAAAAGAAAAAAGAAGAAGCAATGAATAATCCTGGAATGATGGGTGGTATGGATAATCCATTTATGGGTGGTGGTGGATTTAATCCGTTTATGGGAGCTAATCCATTTATGGGTCCTAGGCCTAATTCGAGTCCAATGACATCTAATCAAGCGCCTGCTCCTAATCCATTTATGGGTGGTGGCGAAGTAACCTCTAAAGATATTGATGATATGGTAAAAGAAATTGAAAAGAAACTTCAAGCACTTGATGAAGAAGAAAAGAAAGAAAATGAGCTTAAAAAACAATCTGAAAATATTATTGAAGATAAACCAGTTATTAAACCAATTGTTGAAAAAAAGCCATCTGAAGATATTGACGAAATTATTAAAAAACTTGAGAAAACTGAAGTTCCTGAAAATAATGATGAACCAGATGGATTTACTCAAGAAATTAATCTTAAGGATGAGCCTAATACGATGTTAAATGTTGATAAAGATAGTGAGATAATTAATAATTCAGTATCTGATGACGATGACTATTTGGATGATTTCTTTGATGATTAGTGACAAATAAAATAAAATCTCATATATTATTATGAGGTTTTTTTATGAAAGTCATTGAATATGAAAATTACGAAAGCTATTTAGGAAAGCTCATTGATGTTCAACATCCTCTTGATTATGAAGAGTTTCATGATCCAAGAAGTAAAAATATATATGCTGATAAGCTATTATTAAATCCAGGGTTATATCTAAAAAAAAATGAAACATACTATATAATGTGTAGAAAAGGTACATTAAGTAGAAATGTTGTAAGAATGTTAACATTTTATGGCTATGATGTTGTTCTTGTAAAAAACTTTTAAACATACTATAATTTTATTAGGAGTATTATATGATTGAAAATATATCAGATTTTTTAGAGACATTTCTATTATCTTTGGGAGTATTTGCTCCAATTTTAGCATGCTTTTTAATAGTATTTGAATCAATTTTACCAGTACTTCCATTATGTGTATTTATTACAATAAATTTTTATTTTTTTGGTAAGTTTGTAGGGTTTTTATTATCTTGGATATTTACCTGTATAGGGTGTTATTTATCTTATGTATTAGTAAAAAAAGGAGTTAAAACTATTGCTTTAGATACTGCTCAAAAGTCAGGTTTATTACAAAAAACAATTAAAATAATAAAAAATATGGATATAACCAATTTAATTTTAGTTATTGCTATTCCTTTTACACCAGCTTTTTTAATAAATATTGCTGCAGCTATAGCAAATATTGATAAGAAAAAATTTATTATTAGCATATTAATTGGTAAAATTTTTATGGTATATTTTTGGGGATTTATAGGTGTTAGTTTAATTGAAAGTTTAAAAAATCCTTTAATAATTATTAGAGTTATTATTTTATTAATATTTGCCTATATATTAAGTATAATTGCAAAAAAAATACTAAAAATTAATTAGTATTTTTTATTTATGTACAAGTACTCTAGTATTAGCCTCAACATTTTCATATAATGTTTTAGCTGCATCATTTTGCATATTTACACATCCATGGCTACCATTTGTCTTATATATTTCTCCACCAAAATCATAGCGCCAATATGCATCATGAAATCCTATGCCACCATCAAATGGTACCCAGTAATCTACATGTAGTTTATAACCAGGACCTATTAAATATGTATCTGCTTGTTTATAATAAATATAGAAATAACCAAGTCTTGTATCATATTTATTTTCAAATCCAGTAGTTACACTTGTGGTCATAATTAATTCATTATTTTTATATAAATTAACTGTTTGACTTGATATATCAACCTCAACAAAGGTATCAGGAATTAATTCAATATCCTCTTTATTGAAAAAAGCATATACATTATTTTCAAGCATTCCCCCATAAAATGTATCAGTTTCCCAATCAATTGCAACTTTTTGATATGCCTCAATATCTGCGTAATATGTTCCATCAATATGGTTATAATTTGTATTATTTTTTACATAACCATATCTTATTATTAAAGGCTCTTTTTCTTTTACTTCTTGTGTAATTTCTTCTTTATTTGTGTTTTGTTCAATCTCTTGGACTTTTACTTCTTCGGGTATACCCAATCTTTCTCTCATCTCTTTCATTGAAATTAATTCACAATCAATTCTTCTTGTGGGAATATTAATTTGATTATCATCATTAATATTTTCTACATTAATATTCTTTGCTATAGTGGTGGTTTCTGCCCAATTATCAATATCTCTTTTAATTTTTTTTGCACATTCATAAGTGTTGATAACCGTTGCAATTAACACTGCAAATGCTATAATTTTATCTTTTGTTTTCATATCTTTATATTACTAAAACTTGATATAAAAGTCAATTTATAATTTACAAATAAAATATCACGTGATACAATTTATAATGAAAGGAAGTAAAAAATGCCAAGAAATATAATAATATCTAAAGAAAATATTTTAAATGCTGGTTTTGATATAACTAGAAAATATGGTATAAATAAGGTTAGTAATAGAGAACTTGCTAAATATTTAAATTGTTCAATAAGACCTATATATTACCAATTTAAAAATTCAGATGAACTTTTTAATGAATTATGTAAGAAAATCCATGATTATTTTTATTCATATATCTTGAATAATTTAAATGATAAGATTCCTAAATATAAACAAGTTGGATTAAATTATATTAAATTTGCTAGGGAAGAAAAAAATTTTTATCAAGTATTATTCTTAAATAAAAATTGTGATTTGAATACTTTTAATCAAGATACAGATGCTAGTTTTAATATAGTTAAGGGATTTATTAAAACAAGTACAAATTTATCTTTGGAAGATATAAATGATTTTCATTTTAAGATGTGGACATTTTGTCATGGTCTTGCAACGCTTCTTGCAAATGATAAAATTAATTTAACAGATGAACAAATAAATATTCTTATTTCACAAGAGTTTCAAGCACTTATGCTTCTTCGAGACAATCCAAATAATAAATATATTTTTAGGGAGGAAAATTGATGGAAAATATAATTGAGGTAAAAAATTTAACTAAATCATATAAAAATAAAATCGCAGTTGATAATTTAACATTTAATGTTAAAAAAGGAGAAATTTTGGGACTTTTAGGTCCAAATGGAAGTGGAAAAACTACAACAATAAATTCTATATTGTCACTATTAAATTATGATAAAGGGTTAATAAAAATATATGGTAAAGAAATGAATACTGATGCTTATGATATTAAAGAAAAAATAGGTGTTATTTTTCAAGAAGTTGCAGTATTCGAAGAACTTACTGTTTATGATAATATTGATTATTTCTGTGGACTTTATATAACTGATAAAGAAAAAAGAAAAAAATATATTAATGATGCTATTAAGTTAACTGGTCTTGAGAATTTTAAAAAGTACTATCCAAAACAGTTATCCGGAGGACTACTTCGAAGGCTTAATATTGCTTGTGGTATAGCTCATAAACCTAGTATAATATTTCTTGATGAACCAACTGTTGCCGTTGATCCCCAAAGTCGAAATAATATATTATCAGGTATAAAAAAATTATCTAATGATGGAGCAACGATTATATATACAACTCATTATATGGAAGAAGCTGAAAGTATTTGTGATAGAATTATAATTCTTGATAATGGTAAAATCATAGCAAGTGGCACAACTGATGAACTAAAAAAACTATCTAATATCGAAGAAAAAATAACTGTAGAGTTAAATAGTATTTCTAATAATGATATAGATAAACTATCAAAATTTAAACAAATTAGAAACATTTCTTATAAAGATAACTTACTTATAATTACTTATTCAAAAGGTACTGATAATTTAGGTAAATTAACAAGCTTTTTAAAGGAAAATAGTATTTTATATAATAAAATATATTCTGAGAGACCTAGTTTAAATGATGTTTTTTTGGAACTTACTGGAAAGGATTTAAGAGACTAATGTTTGTACATAACTTTAAATATAGTTTGAAAATATTATTTAAAAATAAAGGATTACTTTTTTGGACATTTATATTTCCAATAATTTTAGGAACACTTTTTAATTTAGCTTTTTCGAATATAGAAAAAACAGAAACCTTTAATAAAATTGATGTTGCTATTACTCCAAATAATAATAGTTATATCATAAGTGCATTTAAAGTTTTAGAAAAAGAAAATGTTATTAAAATTCAAAGTAGTAATTTAGAAAATTCTAAAAAATTACTTGAAAATAAAAAAGTTATAGGATATATTGATAACAATATTTTACATATTAACTCTAATGGAGGGAAAGAAACTATTTTAAAAAGCATTATGGATGATATCTTAATAAATAAGGATATTTATGAAGAGTATTTACTTAATGGTAAGTTACCTGATACTTTTTCAACTAATTATAAAATAACAAATGTTACTAGAAAAAATATTAGTTATACTATGATTGAATATTACACACTTATTGCTATGGCAGCCTTTTATGGTGCCGCAATTGCTCTTACAATGATTAATTATTTACTACCTAATATTTCTACTTCGGGGAAAAGAATTAATATAAGCCCTGCCAAAAGAGGTACTTTATTATTAAGTAGTTTTTGTGCAAGTATTGTAGTTCAAATAATTGGAATGTTTATATTATTTTTATATACAATTTTTGTTTTAAAAGTTGATTATGGAGATAACTTATTATATGTTTTTATTCTTACTTTTTTTGGATTACTTGCAAGTCTATCACTTGGAACATTTCTTGCAAGCACTATTAAAACAAATAGTAATAATAAATTTGGTATTTTAATTGCAATTACTATGACACTTTCATTTTTTTCAGGAATGACTGGAATAACTATGAAATATGTAACTGATAAAAATATGCCAATAATAAATTATTTAAATCCCTGTAATATGATTGTTGATGGCCTTTATTCTTTATACTATTATGGAGTTAATAATCGCTATTATTTTAATATATTAAGTCTTATTATTTTTACAATAATAATGCTACTTATATCTTCGAATTCCTTAAGGAGGCAAAAGCATGACAATATTTAAAACTTATTGGAAAATTGTTAAGAAAAATATTGGAATTATTATTTTATACACAGTAATGTTACTTGTATTTGGAACAATGAATTTAAAAGCAAATAAAAATAGTTTTGAATTTATAAGTTCAAAACCAGATATTATAATAGTTAATAACTCAAGTGGAATAATAACTGATAATTTAATATCATATTTAAAAACAAATGCTAATGTAAAAAATATTACTGATGAAAATGATATAGATGATGCTGTTTTTTTTAGAGATGCAAATTATGTAATTTATATTCCAAAAGAATTTGAAAATAAAATAGAAAATGGAAAAGAATTTAATATTGATATAAAAACCAATAATTCTTATGATTCATATATTGCAAGTGAACTTTTAAATAAATAATATATGAAACTTAGACATCTTTTTCTTTTCTGTGTAATTTGCTGTTCTGTATCTATATCTGCCCAAAACAAAAGTAAGCTTCCGAAAACGAGTGGTAATCCTATTTTCCCTGGTTGGTATGCCGATCCGGAAGGGATCATTTATGGTGACACCTACTGGGTTTTCCCGACTTGGAGCGATGCGTATGAGAAGCAGACTTATTTCGACTGTTTTTCATCCAAGGATTTGGTGAACTGGACGAAACATTCGTCTGTGCTCGATACCTCCGCCGTGAAATGGGCGAAGAAAGCCATGTGGGCGCCGTCTATCATCCATAAGGATGGCAAATATTATTTCTTCTTCGGAGCCAACGACGTGCACGAGGGCGAAGTGGGAGGAATTGGAGTTGCTGTCAGCGACCGCCCGGAAGGTCCGTATAAGGACTTGTTAGGCAAACCGCTTATCAACGAGATCGTGAATGGGGCACAGCCGATCGACCAGTTTGTT
>ENA-ORMN01004118-ORMN01004118.1-human-gut-metagenome-genome-assembly--contig:-NODE-4118-length-10750-cov-6.661618_pt1 | contig 10750 bp, 9 predicted proteins | sample MGYA00242102_ERZ508993 | MGnify/ENA primary metagenome ERZ508993 (study PRJEB26280, sample SAMEA2338770) | human gut metagenome | biome: human gut; feature: human-associated habitat; material: faeces... | reverse complement strand
TGGAAAATCACCCCGAATATTATGATACGCTTTCGGACTTTATTTATTTTGACGACGTAAACAGCGAGGTGCTTCACACAGCCTTTTCCATGCCCTCACTTCTTACCGCCCACGAGCAGGATTACACGATAAGTCTCGTGGAATCAGGCAAAAACTGCTGGGAAAGCGATGAAGCGAACTTTTTCTACAGCAGTATGCACGACGACGGATATGCTGTGCGGTTATATACCGACAGCGACAAATACTCAGGCGGCGCTGAAAATATGCTTGGAAAAATAGACAACGTATGCGAGTACACAGCAGTATATACTTCAAAAAAGATCCCCACATATTTCTCTCTGGCAAGGCTCTCGGCATATAAGTTCCTGCCCCTTTCCCTCAAAAATGTTTTCTATGTCACCGACTCGTACCTTGTAAATCAATATACCACAAGCGATTCAGCCACAGCGAACATTGATCTCAGTGACTGGGAGCAGTCACCCCAGTCCTCAAAAAGCAGAGGAATAGATTACTATAATTTTGACTATTACAGCTCACTTACAAAGGGGCTTTCTACTACCGACAAGAAGCTTTGCATTTTCCAGCATATCCACGGAATGCACACACCCTACATATCAGTCCACAGCAATTCCCTTGAGCCTCGTGCGGACATTGATATGAACGCTGCCCAGGAAGGCTGCATGGAGATATTAACAAATTACATCTCCCAGCTCAAAGAGATAGGCGTGTATGACAACAGCACCATAATCCTTACAGCAGATCACGGTATGCCGTCTATTGACATCGCCTCACCCATAATGCTTGTAAAGCCCCAAGGCAGGACAAACGACCGCCTGACGATAAATTCTGCTCCGGGCAATTTGCAGACCGACCTGCTCCCCACAATTCTTGACAGTATAGGCCTTGAACACGAGCCGCTGGAATATTCACTGATGGAAATTGACGAAAATATGCAGCGTGAAAGAACACTGCGTATATTCGGATACTCATCTGACTTTCCTGCCGCTCCCAAATGCGAAGGCGTAGGCTCCGCTGAATATAACAGCTATGATGAATACAAATATACAGGCAGATATTCGGAAACGGACTTTAGCGGCATTGAACCGACGAAATATCCCATAACCGATTACTGGTGGTAATATATTCTGATTATTCACTCAAAAGTCTGATAACAAAAATTGTAAAGGAATGTATTTAAATGGAGTGGTTTTCAAAATTTCTGGGGTGGCTGTTCAGTCTGGTTTATTCCATCAACGGCAATTATCTGGCGGCGCTGATATTGTTTACACTGCTGACAAAGATAATACTCCTCCCCCTCAGCATAATAGTACATAAAAACAGCATCAAGCTGGTAAAGCTTACCCCTGAGATAAACAACATAAAATACAGCTGCTACGGCGACAAAGACCTTATTAACACCAAAACGCTGGAGCTTTACAAAAAGGAAAAGTATAATCCCCTTGTAAGCGTTTTCCCTCTTATAGTTCAGCTTATCCTGCTTATGGGCGTTATCGAGGTCGTAAGCACGCCTGAGTACTCGGGACTTACGGTCAGCGATATGCTTTCCTGCGGAATAGACTTCTCCCTTGTTTCTAAGGACGTAGGCGGGCTGTATTACCTGTTCCCCATAATCGCAGCTGTTTCCTCAATGATAATGTGTATCACGCAGAATATCTCTCAGGCGCTGCAGGCGGAACAGAGCAAGCTCAACAAATACGGCATGATGGCTCTCTCAACTGCATTGTCGCTGTATCTGGGATTTTTTGTAAGCGCAGGCGTTGCAGCATACTGGATACTCAGCAATCTTATGAGTATCGCTCAGATGTATATTCTCAATGCGGTGATAAGCCCCAAGAAATACATCGACTATGCCGCACTGGAAGAAAGCAAGAAAAAGCTTGAAGCTATCGAAGGCTCCGAAAAGAGCATGGACCGTGAGCTGAAAAAGCGTCAGCATGATGATTACAAGCGTTTCTTCTCCATTGCAAACAAGCACGTTGTTTTTTACTCCGAGCAAAGCGGCTTCTACAAGTATTTCAAGGGTCTGATAGAATATCTGATATCCCACTCAAACATCACCATACACTATGTGACCAGTGACCCGAACGATGTTATTTTCGACATTGCAAAGGAACAAAAGCAGATAAAGCCCTACTTTATCGGTGAAAACAAGCTTATCTCCCTTTTCCTGAAAATGGACGCAAAGATAGTCGTAATGACCATGCCCGACCTTGACAATTTTCACATAAAGCGCAGCTATGTAAGCAGCGACGTGGAATATATTTACATGGATCACGGACTTTCAAGTATAAATATGCTGGCACGAAAGGGAGCTGTCGATCATTTTGATACGGTATTCTGCGCAGGTCAGCATATAATCGACGAAATGAAGGCCACCGAAGAGCATTACGGACTGCCGCACAAAAATCTCATTGCCTACGGCTACGGATTTATGGACGGACTTATCAAGACCTGCTCCACCGATCCGACTATCGCATCGGGAGATTTTATTCTTTTAGCCCCTTCACACCAGAAGGACAACATTCTTGACAGCTGTCTTGAACCTGTTATCGAGGGTCTGAAATCGACCGGATATAAAGTTATCATCCGTCCCCACCCCCAATACATAAGAAGATATCCCGACAAATGGAAGCGCATCTCAGCTCAGTACTCCTCCGACCCTCAGGTCATTACAGAAAGCGACTTTTCCTCAAACACATCTATTTATCAGGCGGCCCTCGTTGTTACCGACTGGTCAAATATCGGATATGAATACAGCTTTTCCACACTGCGGCCTGTAATGTTCGTCAACACTCCCATGAAGGTCATCAACCCTGACTACAAGGAAATAGGCGTAGTTCCCATTGACCTGTCCCTCAGAAGCGAGATAGGCATTGAGGTAACAGGCAGATCTGCCGATGAAGTGGCCGAAGCAGCCGAAAAACTGCTGAAAACAAAATGCTTCTCTGCCGAACAGATATCCAAAGCCCGTGATCGTTCCCTTTTCAATGTGGGAAAGAGCGACGAGGTGGGCGGAAAATATATTCTCTCCAGATTAAGCCAAAAGAAATAATAGAAAGGTTCTGTAAAAATGAAAGCTTATAAGATCATATTCACAATAGTTGCAATGGTAATGTTTGCCCAGATGATGGCAATAAACGCATATGCGTATATCGACGTTTCCGCTACATCATACATCATACAGATCATTGCGGGAATAGTCGTAGCTGTGGGTGCTGTGATTGGCGTTGTTATCTCAAAGGTGAAGAAAAAGGCAAAGGACAAGTTCGGCATCGACCTTGACCACAAGGAGCAGGAGGACGACGTTGTAGTCTATGACAACAGCAGCGATGAAAAGAAAGACGATATTACCGAACAGGTAAAGTGATAACTGCGGCAGCATCGAACACAAGATGCTGCCGCTTTTTTATGACCGTATATTATATCTTCCTATAGTAACAAATTTATTAAAATATCAAAAAGCTCTTCCATTTCGCAAATATATTTGGTATAATATAAATATGTATCGGCAAATTGGTTCTGAAAGGATTGATATAAAAATGACGAGGTTCGGCAGCAGAATATTTTGGTGCTTTGTTACCGCTGCAATGATTTTTTCCGTGATATCCGCCGCTTTTCCCACAAAGGCGGAAGCCATCACGTTTACGCCCAACTTCACCATTTCCAGTGAAGCTGCGGTCATGATAAATCTCGATAAAGACGTTACCGTTTATGAGAAAAACCCCAACAAAAAGATGTATCCCGCTTCCCTCACAAAGATAATGACAGCCCTTATCGTGCTGGATAATGTGGAGGATCTTGACAATACTGTTTATGAGGCTCCGCTGGTGGTTTTTGATGAACTTTACGGACAGGGTGCTTCCAGCGTTGGCATCGAGCGTGGCGAGGAGGTCACCGTTACCGACCTTATGTATTCACTGCTGCTGAAATCCGCCTGTGAATCCGCAGGTATCCTTGCATATCACGTTGGCGGCGAGAGCATCTCCAACTTTGTTGACATGATGAACGAAAAGGCTAAGGAGATAGGCTGCACAGGCACTCACTTTGTAAATCCCCATGGTCTTTATGACCCCGACCAGTACACAAATGCCGCTGATATGGCGCTTATCGCACAGTATGCGGTGGAAAATTACCCCAAGTTCGTTGAGATCGCCACTGCCACCGAATACGATATGCAGCCCACCAATTACCATGAGGCAGGCTGGGCGCACATTTACCACACCAACAGTATGCTCAACCGTTCCAGCAGCTATTATTACCAGTATGCCAAGGGCATAAAGACAGGCACACTTGATGAATCGGGCAGAAACCTTATCACTATGGGCTCCCGTGACGGAAACAACTACCTGCTCGTTACCATGGGCTCTCCTATGTATGACGCTGACGGAAACGCAGTTTACCTCCATTATGAGGATCACAAAAATCTGTACGAATGGGCTTTCGAGAATTTTGAGTACAAGCAGCTGCTTCAGGCAGGCATTGAGATAACCGAGCTTCAGGTAAAATTCGGCGAGAGCAGCGATTTTGTCCGCCTTGTTACTGCTGATAACTACAGCTGTATGTGGCTCTCCACCGTGGATACGAACCGCCTCAAGGAGGCCATAAACGTTGACCCCAGCCTGCTTAATGATGACGGAACAGTTACTGCTCCCGTTGCAAAGGGTCAGAAATTCGGCACATACACCCTTACACTTTCGGGCGAGGAGATATGCACCGTTGACCTGGTGGCGCAGGACGATGTTACCCTTTCCGCTCTGGCTTATAATTTTGATAAGGCAAAGCAGTTCACATCATCAATATGGTTCAAGGCAGCGCTCATCATCACAGCGGTGCTTGTTATCCTGTACATAATCATTGTGGCAGCGTCCAAGAAAAAGCGCAAAAAGTACAGACGTGTAAAGAAAAGAAGAAAGTTCTGATATCAAGGAGCATAGCACAGATGGCTGAAAAAATGCGGAAAATTAAATATTCATTGCTGGCAGCAGCAGGTGTTTCCGTTATTACGGCTGCTGTGTGCTTCGCTTCGGCACCGACACAGAAAAATGCAAGCTCTTTGGTTTATTTTCCTGACGGCAATGACGGCACAGCTCTGCTGAGAGATGCCATATCGGCTGATATGAACAAGACTGCACAGCAGTCGGGCACACCAGCCGATGAGCTGGAAAGGTCACTGTCCGTTGAACCTTTCGGAAGCGGTGCGGAAATAGTTCTCAGCGGACTTAAATCGACTGACAACGCACCTGTTATTCTGGCAAGTGCCCTTGGCAATGCGGTAAAATCGGGCAAAGCTGAATTTGACGTGATATCCTACTGCGATATGGCAGAAAACGTTCAGTTCCCGTCGCTGCCCGTAAGCTTTTCCGCAGGCATTGCGGGAGGGTTGGCGGTATATGCAGCCATGAGCATTGCGGAAGCTTTGAAAAAGAAAAAATCCGATGCAGCCTCCGATATTACATCGGAACCCGTTCACGAAAATATACCTGAGCAGGAAAATGATAAAAATGCTCCTACTGAGCCTGCTCGCACCGAACCGACTGCTGAATCGAAGAAATCCGTTTCTCCGCAGCCGATCCCACCCGTTAAAAGCCCCGAACCTCAGAAAACCGTGCCTATCATCGGAGCAGTTCAGCGGTTCTATGACGATGCAGTTGATCTGGGCGTGCTTGCGCCCTCTGCTCCTCAGGGATTGGAAGCGGCAGGATATATCCGCATTGCCCGTGCGCTTTCCGAGCAGAAGTCCCCTCTTATAATTGCGGTATCATCCGCAAGGACTGAGACGGACAAGATACCCTACTCGGTAAAAACAGCATCATATCTTGCCTGCGCATTCGGGTCGCTGGGCAAGAGGACTGCGATCATCGAATGCAACTCTAAAAAGCCCTCACTTGGCAGCTTTTTCAAGAAAACAGGCAAGGGCGGTCTTTCGGATATTGCGGCAGGCAGCTGCACTATCCCCGAATCGGTTGTGCTGAACGCACGCCGTGGGGTGGATATCTACGCCGAGACAAAGGCAAATCCCATGCCTGCCTCCGTGTTCTCCACGCCATTTTACAGCGAATTTTTACAGTTTATGTCAACGGTGTATGATGTTATGATACTGACTGCTCCCCTTGCAAGGGACGATGAATGGAAATACATTGCCCGTGGCTGTGACGGTATAATTATCGCATCTGCTGACGGCAGAGAGACAGACCCAATCTCCGCAGCGGAGATTTTGAAATCCGACATTGCCTTCACCTCTTTCTGCAAAGCAAAAGATACGGAAGAAAATACACAGTAAAGGAAGCTGTTTTATGTTTGAAAAGCTGAAATATATGGAGCCGCTCATAAGTGAGCTTATCGGTGCAGACGTTTTTGCAGGCGCAAATGCTGCCGTGATCTACAAGGGCGAAACTGTCTGGAACAAAAGCTTCGGCATGGCGGACAAGGAGAAAAATATCCCCATGAACGAGGATAAAATTTTTCGCCTGTTCTCACTCTCAAAGCCCATAACCAGTGCAGCCGCAATGCTGCTTCTGGAGCGTGGAAAGATAGAGCTGCGCTATCCCGTAAAGTGGTACCTGCCCACATTTGAAAATCCCATGGTAACAGACGAAAGCGGAACATATCCCGCAAAGCGTGACATCACTCTGGGCGACCTTATGAACATGACCTCAGGCATTCTTTATCCCGACGGCACAAAGGCAGGTCAGGAAATGGGCAGCCTGTGGGGTCAGCAGACGGACGCATGGGAAAAGGGCGGAAAGCTTCTGAACACCCGTGAATTTGCTCTTGAAATGGGCAAAAAGCCGTTGGCGTTCACTCCCGGTGCAAGGTGGCAGTACGGCGCTTCTGCCGATGTTATGGGCGCTGTTATCGAGGCTGTTTCGGGAATGAAGTTCAGCGAATTTCTGAAACAGGAAATATTTGAACCGCTGGGCATGGAGGACACGGGCTTCTATGTTCCTGCCGAAAAGCAGGGCAGATTTGCTCAGGTATATGACCGCACGGAAAAGGGAAATCTCCCTTACACAGGTCACAACCTCTGCATTTTTGACCAGAAGGAGCCGCCTGCATTTGAATCGGGCGGAGCAGGTCTTGTCTCCACTATCGGCGACTACTCCAGATTTGTGAAGATGCTCATGGGCAGCGGTACATACAACGGCATAAATATTCTGGGCAGAAAAACCGTGGAATTTATGCGCACCAACTGCCTTACACCCGAGCAGATGAAGACCCTTGACTGGGACAGCATGAAAGGCCATGGCTACGGTAACTTCATGCGTGTACTCACAAGCCCTGCGGAAGCTGGCTTTAACGCAGGTGCGGGAGAATACGGCTGGGACGGCTGGATGGGCTGCTATTTTTCTGTTGATCCTGACGAAGATCTTGCATTCCTTTTCTTCATCCAGCAGACAAATACAGGCTGCACTGACTTTACAAGAAAGCTCCAGAGCATTGTACGCAGCTGCCTGTAATATAGGAGATGGCTTTTTATGTGGTTCGTTCTTGCGTTGCTGTCGGCTGTTTTTGCAGCGCTGACATCCATTCTTGCCAAGGTGGGCATTGACGGAGTCAACTCGAATCTCGCAACTGCCATAAGGACGGCTGTGGTGCTGATAATGGCATGGGGCATGGTCTTCATCACCAACGCTCAGCACGGCATAACCGACATTGACAAAAAGAGCTGGATATTCCTTATACTTTCGGGTCTGGCAACAGGCGCATCATGGCTTTGCTACTACAAGGCTATCCAGATAGGCGATGTATCAAAGGTAGTGCCTGTGGATAAGCTCAGCGTGGTAATAACACTGATACTGGCTTTTGCCTTCCTGCATGAGAAATTTGACGCAAAAACCATTACAGGAGCTGCCCTCATCACCGCAGGCACGTTCCTGATGATAAAATAATAAGGGGAAAAATATTTAAATGAGAATAAGAAGAAAAAAGTGGGCACGCCCTGAGCTTGATGCCTGTAACTATTACATAGACAACGCCGAGGAAATGAGAGGGAAATGGCACCAAGCCTTTGCGGATAACAGCCGTCCCCTCTATCTTGAGCTTGGCTGCGGAAAGGGCGTTTTTGCGGCTCAGCACGCACTGAAATATCCCGACATCAACATAATCGCTGCGGATATCAAGGCGGATATGCTGGCTGTGGGCAGGCGCACCATTGAAAGTATGTTCGGCGCTGTGGACCGCACCCACGACAATGTTATCCTACTGAGAATGAACATTGCCGATATCTCAAAGTTCTTTGCTCCCGAGGACAGCGTGGACAGGATATACATAAACTTCTGCAACCCTTGGAACAGGGGCAAGCACAACAAGCGCAGACTTACCCACACCCGCCAGCTGGTGCAGTATAGGACTATTCTGAAGCCCGAGGGCGAGATACGCTTCAAGACCGATGACGACCAGCTTTTTGAGGAGTCGCTGGAATATTTCAACGAAGCGGGCTGCGAGATAACCTATCTCACCCGTGACCTGCACGCTGAAAACTTCCCCGATAATCTTGTTACCGAGCATGAAAGAATGTTCTCCGAAGAGGGCAAGAAGATAAAGTTCCTTATCGCCAGATTCAAAAATGAAGAGTAAGTGTAAGCATATGCTTACTTTCTTGACAGCACCTGCGATATAGTGTAAAATAAGAGTACAAATGAAATTCTGAGAAAGATGGGTCGTTTTTTATGAGAGGAATTTACTCGTCAGTTACCGATATGCGCCGCAAGGTATTTACCGAGGTCGCACGCCTTGCCTATGAGGGCGGAGACTATTCACGCATGGAAGATCTGCCCTATAAGATCTGCCCCGGTGATGTGGCGGCTCACCGTGAATCCATTTTTCTTGAAAGAGCGATCGTCGAGGAACGTCTTAGACTGGCTATGGGTCTGCCTCTGAGAAGTGTCAGCGAGCATGCTCCCGTATCCAAGGGCGTTAACGAAAGCGCCATTGCGGAAAAATATTATGATCCCCCTCTTATAAATATAATCAGCTTTGCCTGCAACGCCTGCCCTACCCTCCATTACCACGTAACGGACGTTTGTCAGGGCTGCTTTGAAAACCCCTGCAAGGAGGTTTGTCCCAAGGGGGCTATTTCTATCCGCCACGGAAAGTCGCAGATAGATAACGAAAAATGTATCAAGTGCGGCCGCTGCAAGGACGTATGCCCCTATCACGCTATCCTTAAAGTAGAGCGCCCCTGCGCAAGAGCCTGCGGTATGGACGCTATCGGCAGCGATGAACACGGCAGAGCAAAGATAGATTACGATAAATGCGTTTCCTGCGGAATGTGCCTTGTAAACTGTCCTTTCGGCGCTATCGCCGACAAGGGTCAGATATTCCAGCTCATTCACGCAATAAAGACAGGCAAGAGGGTCGTTGCCATAGTAGCTCCCGCATTCTACGGTCAGTTCGGCGCAAAGCTCACTCCAGAAAAGCTCACCTATGCCATGAGGCAGCTGGGCTTTTCCGATGTGGTCGAGGTAGCCGTCGGCGCTGACCTCTGCACCGTTGAGGAAGCCAAGGACTTTATCGACAATGTGCCCGACAAGCTGGATTTCCTTGCCACATCATGCTGCCCTGCCTGGTCGGTAATGGCAAAGAAGCTTTTCCCCGAGCTTGCAAAGAACATCTCCATGGCGCTGACACCTATGGTGCTCACAGCACGCCTTGAAAAGAAAAAGGATCCCGACTGCCGCATAGCATTCATCGGCCCCTGCTCCGCAAAGAAGCTGGAAGCCAGCCGAAGAACTATCAGAAGCCATGTTGACTTTGTTCTCACCTTTGAGGAGCTTATGGGAATGTTTGACGCAAAGGAAGTGGATATCGAAAATATCCCCGATTCCGAGGCTGTTCCCCTTGACAAGGGCACAGGCGCAGGAAGAGGCTTTGCGGTAAGCGGCGGAGTTGCAAATGCCGTTGCTGCCGAGATAAAACGCCTTGAGCCTGACCGTGATGTAAAGATCGCCTCCGCTCAGGGACTGCACGAGTGCAAAAAGCTGCTCCAGCTTGCCCGTGCAGGCAAATACAACGGCTATCTTCTTGAGGGTATGGGCTGCCCCGGCGGCTGTGTTGCGGGCGCAGGAACCATGTGCGCTGTAAACAAGGCTGCCATTGCCATTGACCGCTACAAAAAGCAGGCGGACAAGCAGCTTGCTTCCGAAACGGAATATGCTGCAGATCTTGATGTACTTGTAAAGGATGATCTTGACTGATGATAAGAAAAATAGATAACTGCGACAAAGAAATTTACATAGAAATGGCAGATGAGTTCTATCATTCCTCCGCCGTTACCCACCCCGTTCCCAGAGAGAACTTTGAAAAGGCGTTTGACCACATGGTAAACGACGGCACATATTTTGACGGATATATCTTCGAGGACAACTGCGAGACCTGCGGCTTCTGTGCCGTGGCTGTAAGCTATTCTCAGGAAGCAGGCGGACAGGTCATCTGGATAGAGGACTTTTATATCCGCCCCGATTTCAGAGGAAAGGGACTGGGCAGCGAGCTTTTTGACCGCATAAAGGAAGATTTTCCAGATGCTGCCAGATATCGCCTTGAGATCACCGAGTCAAATGTTGACGCAAAGAGACTTTATGAGCGCAAGGGATTTGAGATCCTGCCCTACAGGCAGATGCTCAAAGAAATGAACTGATACCAATAAAACACAAAGCCGATGAAAACGAATTTCATCGGCTTGATTTTTTATACTAATACTAATCTTCAATCGTTCTATAGGCAAAGCCGA
>ENA-ORMN01004104-ORMN01004104.1-human-gut-metagenome-genome-assembly--contig:-NODE-4104-length-10777-cov-3.516415_pt1 | contig 10777 bp, 10 predicted proteins | sample MGYA00242102_ERZ508993 | MGnify/ENA primary metagenome ERZ508993 (study PRJEB26280, sample SAMEA2338770) | human gut metagenome | biome: human gut; feature: human-associated habitat; material: faeces... | reverse complement strand
TAAAGTAATAAATGCTAATAAAAAATGCTAATAAGCAAGAAAGCCTGTTTTTCTTGACACTCATTATGTTCGGTGTTACGGTTATCTAGGATGCAAGATATGGTGCAGATGCGGAGAATACGGTATCCAAAGTGCACCGCTTTTGAGAGTTTTATAAAACTCAGTTTACAAGAAAATAAAACAATGAGGTGTAAGAACATGCAGGAATTAAAACCGATCAAAGAAGGTAAAGTACGTGAGATTTATGACAATGGCGACAGCCTGATCATGGTTGCAACAGACCGTATCAGCTGCTTTGACGTGATTCTGAATAATGAAGTAACTAAGAAAGGTACTGTTCTGACACAGATGTCAAAATTCTGGTTCGATATGACAGAAGATATTCTTCCGAACCATATGATTTCTGTAGATACAAAGGATATGCCGGAATTCTTCCAGCAGGAGAAATACGAAGGCAAATCCATGATGTGCAAGAAGCTGAACATGCTTCCGATCGAATGTATCGTTCGTGGCTATATCACAGGAAGTGGCTGGAAGAGCTACAAAGAGAATGGAACTGTATGCGGAATCAAACTTCCGGAAGGATTACAGGAATCAGACAAACTTCCTGAACCGATTTACACACCATCTACAAAAGCAGAGATCGGTGATCATGATGAGAATATTTCTTTTGAACAGAGTATCGATCATCTGGAAAAATATTTCCCGGGAAGAGGAAAAGAATTAGCAGAAAAGCTTCGTGACAACACGATCGCTCTCTATAAAAAATGCGCAGAATATGCACTCAGTAAAGGAATCATCATTGCAGATACCAAGTTTGAATTTGGTCTTGATGAAGAAGGCAATATGGTGATCGGTGATGAGATGCTGACACCGGACAGCTCAAGATTCTGGCCGGCAGATGGTTATGAACCGGGACACGGACAACCGTCATTTGACAAGCAGTTCGCACGTGACTGGCTCACAGCCAATCCGGATAATAACTGGACACTTCCACAGGAGATCGTGGATAAGACAATCGAAAAATACCTGCAGGCATATGAGATGCTCACAGGCGAAAAACTTGCATAATTACATCACATGCCATGAGAATAAAATATGACGAAAGGACCGGCGGTTTGAGACTGCCGGTCTTTTTGCACTGGTAAAACTGTCCAGTTTTGGTATAATCAAGACAGAATATCAGTTGCAGAAAAGAAAAAGAAGAAAAAGGAGATATTATGAAACGACCATTTAAGAGAATTTTATACGGTGGAGATTATAACCCGAATCAGTGGAGAAAAGAGATCTGGAAAGAAGATATGCGCATTTTCAAGGATGCCCGGATCAACAGTGCTACGATCAATGTATTTTCGTGGGCGAAGATCCAGCCTTCAGAAGAAATCTATAATTTTACAGAACTGGATGAGATCATTGATATGCTGAGCCGGGAGAACTATGATATCGTGCTTGCAACTTCAACAGGCGCGCTTCCGGCATGGATGGTAAAAAGATATCCGGAAGTAGCGAGAACGGATTACGAGGGAAGACATCACAAATTTGGTCAGCGCCACAATGCATGCCCGAATTCTCCGGTGTTTCAGAAGTTTGCATCCCGTCTTGCAGGCAAACTTGCTGAGCGTTACGGGGACAATCCGCATGTGACCTGCTGGCATATCAGCAATGAATACGGTGGAGAATGTTATTGTGAAAACTGTGAAAAAGCGTTCCGCGTATGGCTGCGCGGGAAGTATCAGACTCTGGATGAACTGAACAAAGCATGGAATACCGAATTCTGGGGACATACCATTTATGACTGGGACGAAGTGGTACTACCAGATGCACTTGGCGATGGGATCGAAGATGCAGCAGAACCGCATATGACGGCTTTTGCAGGTCTTTCCATTGATTACTGCCGGTTTAATTCAGACGGAATGCTGAATAACTTCAAGATGGAAAAAGAAGCGATCCGTAAGTTTGATAAAGAGACACCGATCACTACCAATATGATGGGAACCTTTAAAGGACTGGATTATTTCAAATGGGCGAAAGAAATAGATGTTATTTCGTGGGATAATTATCCATCTTATAACACGCCGTGGAGTATGGTGGCCATGAAGCATGATCTGATGCGTGGACTTAAGGATAAACCATTTATGCTGATGGAGCAGACTCCAAGCCAGCAGAACTGGCAGCCGTATAACTCACTCAAGCGTCCGGGACAGATGCGTGCACAGAGCTATCAGACCATGGCACACGGAGCAGATACGATCCAGTTTTTCCAGCTCCGTCGCAGTGTGGGAGGATGTGAGAAGTTCCACGGTGCTGTCATTGCACATGCAGGAACGGAAAATACAAGAGTCTTCCGCGAGGTGAAGCAGCTTGGTGAAGAACTGGAAAGATTAAGTGACCTGATCCCGGGATCTGTAAATGAAGCAGAAGTTGGAGTGATCTTTGACTGGGATAATTACTGGGCTTTGGAATACACAAGCGGCCCGTCGATCAGTCTCAAATATGTGGACCAGATCCACCGCTATTACCGTTATTTCTATGAAAAAAATATTGGCACCAGTATGATTCCGGTGGATGCGGATTTCTCAAAATATAAGATGGTGGTTGCACCGGTTCTTTATATGGTAAAACCGGGAATGAAAGAAGCACTGGAAGAGTATGTGAAAAATGGCGGTATTCTTGTGACAACCTATATGAGTGGTATTGTTGGAGAGTCAGATAATGTATACCTTGGCGGATATCCGGGACCGTTAAAAGAGATGGCTGGTGTCTGGGTGGAAGAAATCGATGCCCTTGCACCGGAACAGCATAACATCGTGACGTTCAAAGACGGAAGCCGGAGCAAATGTAAGATCGTATGTGATCTGATGCATCTGGAGGGAGCGGAGTCTCTTGGCGAATATACGGAAGATTTCTACGCAGGCATGCCGGCAGTGACCAGACATAGTTATGGAAAAGGAAAACTGTATTACATCGGAACCTGTATGGAAGAAGATGGAATTGCGAAGATTCTTTCCATGGCAGTAGAGGATGCAGGAGCAGAACCGGTTGCAGGAGCTGGAAACGGTCTGGAGATCGTGAAACGTAACAGAGAAGGAAAGAGCTTCTATTTTGTGATGAACTTCAGGGATGAAGAGCTGGAAATTCCGGAAGAATTTGCAGGCAAAACAGATCTGCTGAGTGGGAATGCAGTAGGAAAAGGAGAAAAACTTCCGAAGTTTGGTGTGAAGATTGTAGTGGAATAAAAATTTAAGATTGAAAATAAAAGGAAGCAGGAATTTCAGACAGGTGTAAGGCTGTCAGGGATTCCTGCTTCTTTGGGTTAGGCGGGAATTATTTAATGAAATTATTACTGTGACGGATGAGGATGCCTATGAGACGGAAAGACTTTCTGCAAAGACAGGAGGAATTTCGGTTGGAATTTCATCAGGAGCAGCGCTCTGGGCAGCGATCAAGGTGGCAAAGAGAGCTGAAAATGCAGGGAAGAATCTTCTTCTATTCTTCAATCACCTGGATTTCCAGAAAATCAAAATCAATTGAATCCACGAAACTGTCCTGATAGAATCTCGCTTTGGAATGCCGCTTGAATTCGTTGATATTCACATCCAGCCAGATCGGTTTGCTGAGATCAAATTCATAGCAGATCTCATCCAGAGCATTGAAAATCTTGTGGGTTCTTGTATCGTCACTGTCATCACAGATGGTGGTATCTTTGATCATATGATTGTCTTTAAATTCTTTTCCCCATAAGCGGAACATGGTAAAATCCTCCTTATAATAAATATGAAAAATGCCGGTCAGGCAAAGAATGTTTTTGTATCAAGTGATTTTCAGTATAGCGGATTTAGGGGAGAAAGTAAAGGAGACAGATTTTATTCTATGATATGATGTGCTATATTGATACTAAAGTTTATGAAAGAAAGAGAATCATTCTCAATAACATGGAATAGAATAGAGAAAAAAGACAGGGAATTAGAAAAATGTCTGGAATAAAACGAGAAACTATAATCCGGGTTATATTGGGAATCTGTATGATAGTTGTATCGATTGGTATGATATATGGTAAGTCAAAAGCTGGGAATGCAAATGGAAACGACAGAACTTATATAGAAGAATCAGAAAAAAATGCAAAACAGAAGAAGGCAGAGAAAAGCGAAAACGACAGCACGGGATCAGCAAAACAGGACAGCACAGTAAAAACTAAGATGACAGAACAGAGGCAGGTATCGGGCACCGAAGCAAAAGCAATTGCCGAGGCAGAAGCTATCGAGGCATCCATCCAGCCGGGACAGTATCCGGTGATGGGGATCAGCAGTATCCGCGCCTGGCAATTGGTAAATTATTTTAAAGCGTATGGAAGCACTTATCCGGCAGAAGTTTTGACGCAGGGAGGTGCACCGGATATTGAGACATTTGCACAGATGTATTATGAAGAAGCCACGGCAGAAGGCGTCCGTCCGGAGGTTGCATTTGCACAGGCGATGAAGGAGACAGGCTGGCTGCAGTATGGTGGGGATATGCAGATCACCCAGTATAATTTTGCCGGGATCGGGACGACGGGAGGAGGCGTACCGGGGAATTCCTACCCGGATGTCAGAACCGGGATCCGGGCACAGATCCAGCATCTGAAAGCTTATGCGACAGACGAAGCACTTGTCAAGGAATGTGTAGATGACCGTTACTCTTACGTGACAAAGGGGAGCGCACCGTATGTAGAGTGGCTGGGGCAGAAAGAAAATCCGGAAGGGTATGGCTGGGCAACGGGTGAACGTTATGGATACGACATTGTAGAAATGATTCATGCAATGCGAAAATAAAAGAAATGTGTCAGATAGAGATTATCTAATTTATTAAAATACTATGAAGCTTGCCCGGGCTGTATAGATTTCAAAGAGAAAAAATGGTATACTGATTTTACTTTCGGGACGAAAAAGGGAGATAGATTCCGGAGGGAAGTATACATAAAAAGGGGAGATTACATGCAGTCAGCAATGAAGTATTACGATGACGTAGACAGCTGGAAGACCGTCATGTTTCTTTACAATTCCGCATTGAAAGAAGTAGGGACGAAGCTGGAGATACTGAACGATGAATTTCAACATGTACACAGATATAATCCGATCGAGCATATCAAGACCAGGATCAAATCCGCAGAAAGTATTGTGAAAAAGTTGAAGCGGTACGGATATGAGACAAGTATTGAGAACATGGTACGCTATGTCAATGATATCGCAGGAGTCCGTCTGATCTGTTCGTTTACATCCGATATTTACCGGCTTGCGGAGATGATCGGGAATCAGAGCGACTTAAAGGTTCTGTCGATCAAAGACTATATCAAGAATCCGAAGGAAAGTGGATACAAGAGCTACCACATGCTGGTGTCCGTTCCAATCTTTCTGTCGGACAGTGTGGTGGATACGAAGGTCGAGATCCAGATCAGGACAATTGCGATGGATTTCTGGGCGAGTCTGGAGCATAAGATTTATTACAAGTTTGAAGGACAGGCACCGGAGTATATCAGCCGGGAACTAAAGGAATGTGCGGATATGGTATCGGCACTGGATGACAAGATGCTGTCACTGAATGAAGCAATTCTGGAATGTCTGAAAGAAGGCGGTGAGAAGCCGGTTCCGGAGAAAACAGAAGAAGTGGATGCGGAGATCATTGAGAATCCTATGATCCGATAAAGAAACACAAGAAAGTAATTATAAGAAAGCAGGAGCAGTCAATTGATTGTTGAGGAGTATACTCAACGTTAACTGACTGCTCCTGCTTTTTTGACCCCGAACAGAAAAAAATCATATTTAACAAAAACTTTACACAGCCAGGATTTCAGATTTTACAACCATTTTATATGATAGAGACCGTGAAGAAAAGAAAAAACAAAAACACATAAAACGGAGGATTTTAGTATTATGAAATTCAGAAAATTAATGGCAGTAGCACTTGTAGCAGCAATGGCGGCAACAATGGCAGTTGGATGCGGAGGATCATCATCTGACAAGAACGCAGAGGGCAGTGCGGATGGCGGAAGTGATTTTGATACATCAAATGATATCACAATCGTATCCCGTGAAGATGGATCCGGTACAAGAGGAGCTTTCATTGAGCTGTTCGGAATAGAAGAAAAACAGTCAGACGGAACGAAAGTAGATATGACAACAACAGATGCGCAGATTACAAATAATACATCGGTAATGCTTACAACTGTAGCAGGTGACGAATATGCAATCGGTTATGTATCACTCGGATCTTTAAATGACAGCGTAAAGGCTTTGAAGATTGACGGAGCAGAAGCTACAGCAGACAATATCGAAAATGGTTCTTACAAAGTGTCAAGACCTTTCAATATTGCAGTGAAGAAAGATCTTGATAATGAAGTTGCAAAAGATTTTATGGCATATATTATGAGTACAGAAGGACAGGAAATCGTATCAAATGAAAAATACATTCCGGTATCGGATGTAGAAGCTTATGCAGGATCAAAACCATCTGGAAAATGTGTAGTAGGTGGATCTTCTTCTGTATCACCGCTGATGGAAAAACTGATTGAAGCATATAAGAAAGTAAACCCAAATGCAGACATTGAGCTTCAGACTTCAGATTCTACAACAGGTATGACATCTACGATCGAAGGAAGCTATGACATCGGTATGGCATCCAGAGAACTGAAAGATGACGAAGCTTCAGAACTTGAAGCAACAGTAATCGCAACAGATGGTATTGCAGTGATCGTAAATAAAGCTAACACGGCAGATGAGCTTTCAGCAGATCAGGTAAAATCAATCTATGTTGGGGATGTTACAACATGGGATGAAGTTTCCAAATAAATAAAAGAGGAAATTAAAGAATGAAATCAAAAGCATGGACTGAAAAAGTCATGCAGGGAGTGTTCTTCATTGCCGCCTGCACTTCGGTGCTGGCGGTAGCTCTCATTTGCATTTTCTTGTTTGCAAATGGAATCCCTGCAATCAGACAGATAGGATTTGTAAAATTTATAACCGGTGATATCTGGCGTCCGGGAAATGAACTTTTTGGTATTTTTCCGATGATCATCGGAAGTATCTATGTGACGGCAGGAGCAATTATATTTGGTGTGCCGATCGGAATTCTGACTTCGGTATTTATGGCTATGTATTGCCCGAAGAAAATTTACAGACCGTTAAAAGCAGCAACTGAACTGCTGGCAGGTATTCCTTCGGTTGTATATGGCTTCTTCGGTATGGTGATCGTTGTTCCGATCATCAGGGACTTCGGAAGAACTTTAAAAATGATGGGACTGGTTCAGAAATCCGGCGATGGAAAAGGAATCCTGACTACATCAATTGTACTTGGTATGATGATCCTTCCAACGATCATCGGGACAACAGAAAGTGCAATGCGTGCAGTGCCACCACAGTACTATGAAGGCTCGCTGGCACTTGGAGCAACCCAGGAAAGAAGTATTTTCAAAGTTGTGATTCCGGCGGCAAAGTCCGGTGTGATCACAGGAATCGTACTTGGAATCGGACGTGCGATCGGTGAGACCATGGCAGTTATTATGATCGCAGGAAACCAGCCTAGACTGGTCAATAATATTCTGCTCGGTGTCCGTACTCTGACTGGTAATATTGTAATTGAGATGGGATATGCGACCGGACTTCACAGGGAAGCGCTGATTGCCACAGGAGTTGTACTTTTTGTATTTATCCTGATCATCAATTTTAGTGTTGCGCTGCTTAAGAGGAGGGGTGAACATGAGTGATCAGACGAAAAAACCTGTTTATATCAACCGGGAAAATTTTACAGATAAGATAAAAAGCTATCTGAGACATCCGGGATCCATGATTTTGATGTTTCTTGTGATGCTTGCGACATTTATCACGTTTGCATTGCTCCTGTTCCTGATTTTTTATATTTTGATCAATGGAATTCCGTACATTAAACCGTCATTATTTTCATTACATTATACATCGGACAATGCATCTGTTATACCGGCATTGATCAATACGGTTGTTATGACACTGCTTTCGCTTTTGATCGCAGTACCATTTGGCATTTTTTCAGCAATCTTTCTTGTGGAATACGCAGGAAAGGGGAATAAATTTATCGAAGTGATCCGCCTGACGACGGAGACTCTTTCGGGCATTCCGTCTATCGTATATGGTCTGTTTGGTATGCTGTTCTTTGTAAATACGCTGAAATGGGGATTTTCCGTTCTGGCAGGTGCATTTACTTTATCGATCATGATTCTTCCGCTGATCATGCGCCAGACAGAAGAAGCACTTAAAGCAGTTCCGGATTCTTACAGAGAAGGAAGCTTTGGACTTGGAGCCGGAAAGCTCCGTACCGTATTTCGTATCGTGCTTCCATCGGCAGTTCCTGGAATCCTTGCGGGTGTGATCCTTGCCATTGGACGTATCGTAGGAGAGACGGCAGCACTGATTTATACAGCAGGAACGGTTGCACAGGTGCCAAAGAATGTACTTGGTTCCGGTCGGACACTGGCAATCCATATGTATATGCTGTCAAGCGAAGGGCTGTATATGAACCAGGCGTATGCGACAGCTGTTATTTTGCTTGTACTGGTTGTTGCGATTAACACCCTTTCCGGTGTGGTTGCGAAGAAACTGACGAAAGCATAGAGAGGAAAAGAAAATGTCAAAGATAAGTGTAAAAAATCTTGATTTATATTATGGTGATTTCAAAGCACTGAAAAACATTAACCTTGAGATCGAGCCAAATAAGATCACCGCGTTTATCGGACCGAGTGGTTGTGGTAAATCCACACTTCTCAAGTCGATCAACCGTATGAATGATCTGGTAGAAGGATGCAGGATTGACGGCGAAATCCTTCTGGACGGACAGAATATTTTTAAAGGAATGGACGTAAATGTCCTGAGAAAAAGAGTCGGAATGGTATTCCAGAAACCAAATCCATTCCCGATGAGCATTTATGATAATATTGCTTACGGACCGAGAACGCATGGAATCCGTTCAAAGGCAAAACTGGATGATATTGTAGAAAAATCACTGCGTAATGCAGCTATCTGGGACGAGTGTAAGGACCGTCTGAAAAAGAGTGCACTTGGCATGTCCGGTGGACAGCAGCAGAGACTTTGCATTGCACGTGCACTTGCAGTAGAACCGGAAGTACTTCTGATGGATGAACCGACTTCCGCACTGGATCCGATCTCAACATCCAAGATAGAAGACCTTGCGATGGAACTGAAAAAAGATTATACTATCGTTATGGTAACACATAATATGCAGCAGGCAGTCCGAGTGTCGGACAATACCGCATTTTTCCTTCTTGGAGAAGTTGTAGAATATAATGATACTGAATGGAATTAATATAGTATAAAAAAGATAAAATAAGGTTGCAATATGCGCAAGCATGGTGTATATTCATTACATAAACAAGCTTGTTGAAAAGATGTACATCTACTCTATTCGAAAAAAGGAGATAGACATTGTGAAAAAAACGGTTATGTGTATGATGATGACCATCCTGCTGCTCACCATGTGGATCATTCCGGGGTATGCTGCGGTAGAAGTAGTGCGAGAACCGGATGCGGAGTGCGCTGTGAGCGATGCGATACCAGGCGATGTTGATGTACTCTACGAGATGAGCATGAGGAGAGATACATCGAAGCCTTCCAGCCTTTGGGATTTATCTTCCAGTTCTTATCGGGCAAGCGGAAACATTCGTTTTTGGACGAATACAAAGTATTATTTCCATCCCAACAGCAGCGGAAAAATCTATGTGAATGCGTCGTTCAATTGGGGATCGGATTATGTGAACGATCCGCTGCGCGGTTTTGTCATCTACTGCTATAAACTGAACGGAGCGTCTGCGTCGTTGGCGACGATGACCAGTCTATCTACAAATTCCGTGGTGCCAATATATATAATATCCTGAACTTTGAGACCGAATATCCTGACGCTAAAGTGATCAAGCTGGAGAAAAACTATCGAAGCACCCAAAATATTTTGGATGCGGCAAACGCTGTGATCAGTCATAACTCCATGCGTAAGGATAAAGCGCTTTGGACAGACCAGGAAAAAGGTGATCCGATCTATTTTGCACAATATGGTAATGAATACGAAGAAGCGGAGGCTGTTACCGACGGTATCTCTTACGCTGTACAGACCGGCGACGCAGACTACAAGGACTTTGCCATTTTGTATCGTACGAATGCACAGTCTCGTGTATTGGAGGAAAAACTGGTGACGGCCAATATCCCATATCGTATTGTCGGTGCGGTAAACTTCTACCAGCGCCGTGAGATCAAGGATCTGTTGGCATATTTGCGCACGGTGGAAAACGGTTTAGATGATATTTCCGTAAAACGAATCATCAATGTACCGAAGCGCGGCATTGGTCTTACGACGATCGACCGGGTAGCCGACTATGCACTCACGCACGAGACCAGTTTTTACGGTGCTTTGCAAAACTACGAATACATTGACGGCATCAAACGCAGCGCCGGCAAGTTGGGCAGTTTTGTCAGTCTGATCGAATCGTTCAAGCGACATTTAGCATCTCCCGAGTATAGCTTGGAAGATCTGATCCGTGAGATCATTGAAGAAACCGGTTATGTCCGCCTGCTGGAGGAAGAGGATACCGAAGAAGCCAACGGACGTATTGAAAATATCGAAGAGTTCATTAATAAAGTGGTCACTTATGAAGAAAACTGTGAAGAGGAGCCAACGCTCAGCGGATTTTTGGAGGAAGTTGCTCTTGTTGCAGATATTGACACGGTAGACGATGACAACAACATGGTGTTACTTATGACATTACATA
>ENA-ORMN01004099-ORMN01004099.1-human-gut-metagenome-genome-assembly--contig:-NODE-4099-length-10790-cov-4.212762_pt1 | contig 10790 bp, 7 predicted proteins | sample MGYA00242102_ERZ508993 | MGnify/ENA primary metagenome ERZ508993 (study PRJEB26280, sample SAMEA2338770) | human gut metagenome | biome: human gut; feature: human-associated habitat; material: faeces... | reverse complement strand
CAGGTATCTAAGGTATCCGGGTCCTGTGTCATATGGGTGCATCCACATTTCGGACACTTATGAGGTGCTTCTTTGGCAACTACCATCTCGCCACACTCATCACAGTAGTATGCCGGGATTCTGTGTCCCCACCATAACTGTCTGGAAATACACCAGTCACGGATATTGTCTGTCCAGTTGAAGTATGTCTTCTCCATACGTTTTGGAAGTAACTGGATATCACCATTTTTTACGCCTTCAACTGCCGGTTTGATCATCTCGTCCATTTTCACGAACCACTGCTGTTTGATCATTGGTTCAACGGTTGTGCCGCAGCGGTCATGTGTACCTACGTTGTGGGAATGTGGAACAACTTTTACTAAAAGTCCTGCTTCCTCTAAATCTTTTACTAATGCTTTTCTGCACTCGTAGCGGTCCATTCCCTCATATTTTCCTGCTAACTTGTTCATGGTTGCATCGTCATTGATGACAACGATTTCTTCCAGGTTGTGGCGTTTTCCAACCTCAAAGTCGTTCGGGTCATGGGCTGGTGTGATCTTCACACATCCTGTTCCAAACTCTTTGTCTACATATGGATCAGCGATCACCGGAATCTCACGGTCTGTCATCGGAAGTTTTAACATTTTTCCAACGATGTCTTTGTATCTCTCATCATCCGGGTTTACAGCAACAGCGGTATCTCCGAATAAAGTCTCCGGTCTTGTCGTCGCAATCTCAACGAATCTTCCTTCCTCACCAACTACCGGGTAATTGATATGCCAGAAGAATCCGTCCTGCTCCTCATGCTCTACCTCCGCATCGGAAATGGATGTCTTACAAACCGGGCACCAGTTTACGATACGGGAACCCTTGTAGATATATCCTTTTTGATATAATTTAATAAAAACTTCCTGTACGGCATCAGAACATCCTTTATCCATGGTAAAACGTTCTCTCTGCCAGTCAGCAGAAGATCCCATTTTCTTTAACTGGTTGATGATACGGTTACCGTATTCCTCTCTCCACTCCCAGCATTTCTCTAAGAAACCTTCTCTTCCAAGATCTGCCTTGTCGATTCCTTTTTCTTTTAAGGACTGGATGACTTTTACTTCGGTTGCAATGGAAGCGTGGTCTGTTCCAGGCTGCCATAATGCATTGTAACCCTGCATTCTCTTGTAGCGGATCAAAATATCCTGCATGGTATTGTCTAATGCGTGTCCCATGTGAAGCTGTCCGGTAATGTTTGGTGGAGGCATCACAATGGTGAATGGTTTCTTGCTGCGATCTACTTCTGCATGGAAGTAACCGTTGTCTTCCCATTTTTTATAAAGGCGTTCTTCAATGCCCTTTGGGTCATAGGTCTTTGCTAATTCCTTCATTTGTCTTTTTCCTTTCTTAAAAAAATAAAAGCCCTTCACATCCATACGGATGCAAAGGGCGTGTCAACGCGGTACCACCTTTGTTATGTTGTAAAAACAACATATCTCTGCCGGCTCATTCCTAAGCCACTGTCCGGTAACGGGGACAACTCGTTCTCGCTTACTTCTGACTGCTTCTGGCGATATACGAAAATTTTCTCCGCATGATCAACTTGCAAGTTCTGCCACTTATCTGCAACAGACAGGTTCTGCGCGACGGTTCAAAAGCTACCTTCCACACAACATGTTCTGGTGACATCTCTCAGCCGGTGAATGTCATTCTCTTTCAGGTGTCTGTGTGTACTCCTCTTTCTCATCACCTTTTTATATCTTTTTTCATCATAAAAGCTAAAGTGGCATTTGTCAACTGATTTTTTACACGTGATCTTTGATCAGTTTTTACATGTGATCTTTGATCAGTGAAACAATTCCTACAATTGCAAGTACGATCAGCGCTGCATATGCCAGACCACTCACAAATAATCCAATAATGACTAATGGCAAAAATACAATATTAACAATAATCTTGGTAATGCTCCATGTTGCCTTGATTGCAAAAAAAAGCAGTTTTCCAAAAACGCCCAGCATTAGCACGATAAATAAAAATGTTAACATATTCATTCCTTCTTTCTATCCTAATAATTTCAATATATTCTGATAGATATATTCTCTCAAAGAATCTGCCTCCAGGTCAAGCTCCATTTTTTTCTCTGCTGCGATGCGGTACATAAAATAGACAGAAAGCTGGGTTTCGACTGCGGCTCTCCGCAGAAAAACATTCTCTTCCCTGATCAGTCCTTCGCGGACACCCTCCTCCACAATGCTGTTGATAATCTCGTTTTTCTCCTTATCGCAGCACTGGTGTTTCATACGCTCATACTCATCTTTCAGATTCTTTGGTATCTCGTATGATTCCAATACCATTTTTATCAGGAAAAAGACACCCTGCTTTTCTTTTACATGCTCATCAATAAAATCCATGACCTCGTTAATTTTCTGTTGAAACGTTCTGTTATCTGTAGAAATTACCTGCAGTTTTTCAAAGCACACTTTCACATAATATAAAATTGCAGAAGAGATTATCTCTTCCTTTGAAGAAAAATATTCGTATGCCGTTCCTTTTCCAATGCCTGCCCGGCCTGTGATATCAGCTACTTTTAAAGTATTGATATCACAACCTTCATTAATGAACTCAATGACTGCCTGATACATGGCAAGCACTTTCTGTGATGGATCCTGTATCAGTTTCTGCTCGTCCATTATAAGTCCTCCTCGACCATGCTCTTATTACGGTTAAATGCATCATAAATACATGGAACAACGATCAGAGTTAACAGTGTACCATATAACAAACCGCCAACCGTTACGATCGCCATTGGCTGCATCATTTCTGAACCTTCTCCAAGTCCAACTGCCATCGTGGACATGGACAGGATCGTGGTGAGTGCGGTCATAAGGATCGGACGGAGTCTCGTTTTTCCTGATTCGATAATGGCATCTTTTTTCTCCATTCCGCCACGGCGGAGCTGGTTGATAAAGTCTACCATAACGATACCGTTATTTACGATAATTCCGGCAAGCATGACAAATCCGATCATTGCCACAACGCTGACTTCATTGCCGGTAAAGTAAAGTGCGAACAGACCACCTGTAAATGCCAGCGGGATTGTAAACATAATGATAAACGGCGACAACAGCGACTGGAACTGTGCTACCATGACAAGGTAAATGAAGATGACTGCCAAAAGAAGCATCAGATACAACTGATTCATCGCATCTGCGATCATCTCGTCCTCACCTGCCATCTCAATGGAGTATCCTTCCGGCAGATTGATCTTATCTAACTCTTTCTGGATCTCATTGCTTAACAGACTGACATTATGGTCATCATCCACTCCTGCGGTCACACTGATATATCTGGTCTGCGCATCACGGTTGATCGTTCCTAAGGTGTAACCTTCCTCAAACTGTGCAATATCAGAAAGCGCTACTTCTGTCTCGTTTCCTTCTCTGTCTGTATAGGTAAAGGTCAGTTTTTTGATATCATCCAATGTAACATCGGACTGCTCCTCGCTCTGTACATAAACCTGATAATCATTTACATCGGTAGAGATCGTTGTTGCAGATGTTGAGGATGCCATCTCACCGTAAACAAGCTGGAATACCTGTGCAACGGTCATGCCGTATTTTGCAGCTTTTTCCTTGTCTACAGAAATGGTGAAAGACGGTGTCGTATTGGCAAGTCCATCATCCACATCCACAGTTCCCTCGGTGTTCTCTACGACTTTTGCAACCTCTCCTGCAAGTTCCTGCAGTTTATCGAGATCATTTCCTTTTACATTGATCGTCAGTCCACTTCCCATCAACGCTGTCATATCGGAAGCTGAAGTATCCGTTGTCACCTCGCAGTCCATGTCTTTGGTCAGTTCATCCAACTGTGCGGTCACTTCTGCGCTGCTCACTTCAGATTCTTCATCCAAAATCATATACATGGAAATACTGTCTGTAGAACTGCTTCCCATCATGGAAAGAGCACTTCCACCTGCCATGGCACCAATGGTCTCAATGCCATCGATCGTCATTGCTTTTTCCACGACTTCATCTGCCATTTCTGTCAGTTCGCCAAACGTAAGTGTCTGATCCTCTTTTGCTGAAATCGTCGCACTGATCTGGTTTGTCTCCATGTTCATATCCATGAAAGAATATCCTCTGGAGAATGCTGCCACAACACTTGTTCCAAGCAATACGATCACCGCGATAAATACGATTGGTTTGAAACGCAGACATACCGCTAAAATTTTTCCATAAAAATCTTTTACTTTATCAAAGAGATTATGCCTGATCTCTTTTGTATTTTTTAATAATCCTGCTGCCATCATCGGCACGAAAGTCAATGCCACAAGAAGACTGGCTGCAAGCGTAAATGCAATTGTCAGCGCAATATCCACAAATAACTGTCTTGTGATACCCTCTGTAAAAATAATCGGTGCAAATACACAGATGGTTGTAAGTGTGGAAGCTATGATTGCTCCTGTCACCTGTGAAGCACCTTCCACGGCTGCTTTCCGGATGGAATATCCCTCTCCCCGCAATCGATAGATGTTCTCGATCACGACAATGGAGTTATCCACCAACATACCAATTCCGAGTGCCAGACCCGACAGCGAAATGATGTTTAACGTAATATGCGTAAAGTACATCAGTACCACTGCAAAAACAACACTGAGCGGGATCGAACATGCTATTACAAATGTAGGTTTGATGTCTTTTAAGAATAATAACAATACAATAATTGCAAGGATGGCTCCCACGATTATGTTTTCTACGACTGATTTCACGATCATGTCAATGTAAATTCCCTGATTCATGAGAACGCTCAAATGTAACGCTGTATTTTCTTTTTCCAAACTGTCAAATTTATCCAATAACCGGTCTGTCACATCTCCGGTGGAATAGCCGGTCTGCTTTTCAATCGAAAGCATCACCGCCGGATTTCCATTTACTTTGGAATAGGAATCTCCGGAATTGTCAATGTATTCGATATCTGCCACATCTGACAGTTTGATCGGCTCGATACCATCCATACCAAGATCCATCAGAACAAGATTTTCAAGATCAGCTTTGGATGTCACCTCATCTCCGACTCGCACCAGATACTGCTCGTTCCCCTCTGTCACATAACCTGCCGGCATGGAGAAGTTCTGCGCTGTCAAAAGATTTTTTAAGGTATCCATTGTGAGGATCGTGTTCAGATCCGCTGAATCTTTTGCCTGTTCTTTTGCATCATCTAACTGGCTCTGTCCCTCTTCGATCTTATTTGCTGCAACAGCAAGATCCGCATATCCCTTGCTCATCTCCATGATACCGGATATCTGGGATTCATTTAAAGTCACTAATGCGTCATCTAAAGACGTTTTACCGTCTGCCACCTGTGTCTGGGCGGACTCGATTGTCGCGATTCCCGTCGCAATCTGCGTCTTGCTCTCACTTAATTTTGAGATTGCAGCAGGAATATCTTTGTAAGAAGTCAACGTCACGCCTGCATCTGCAAAAGAGGATGCCTGACTCGTCAGCATCACATTGATATCATCCAGTTTGGACTGTAAGGTCACGATCTGGCTGGCAATGTCACTCTCACTTGTATAGGAAGTCCCTGCCTGTGCATTGATCTGGGCAATGGCTGTGGATTCCATGTATGCGACGAAATCGGATTCACTGGCCGCATTTTTATATGCTTCTAACATTTTAGGATCTGCCTGTAAAGTTGAAATCACTGTTTTCAACTGATTCGCCTGTTCCTGTGTCATCTGACCATATTGAACCGCTGCTGCAAGCGCTTCCTCCACTGTCATGTCTGCACCTGTCATTGGATTTTTTGCTGTTAAAATTGCCATTACACCATCGTGCGCCTGATATAACTGCTTTGCCCCACTCTTCGCCTGGCTGACACCGTCTTTTGCTTTCTGTAAACCGTCAATCGCGCTCTGTAACTGTGTTGCTCCATCATAAGCTGACTGTAACGACTTGATTGCACCATCCATGGACGACTGTGATTTCTGAAGATCTGATAATTGTGTGGTCAGATCTGCTTCGGTGTTAAACAGTTGGATTTTATTATTAATGATCTCATTTTCACCTGCTCCAAGCTGGCTTCCCATCTCTTTTTCACCATCGGAAAGCTTCTTTTTCCCACTGTCGATCTGGGAAGATGCCTTATCTAACTCTGCCTGTGCATCTGTAAACTGGGCATCTATTTTGCTTAAAATCTGTTCGTTTAAAGCATCTATTTTTTCCTGATTCATGGTTACCTGAAGGTCCGTATCCAGCACACCTGTTGCCGTCACAGATGCCACACCCTCGATACTCTCAAGCAGTGGTAATAATTCATTATCCACATAATCAGATACCTCTGCCTGATCCATTCCATCCACATCTGCGGATGCGATCATAACCGGCATCATATCCGGATCGATCTGCATAATGATTGGTGTGCCCACTGAATCCGGAAATTGTCCGGTCAACTGATCCAGCTGCTGCTGAATCTCAATCATAGCAGAATCCATGTTCGTGCTCTGCTCATACTCCAAAATAACCATAGAATAGTTATCATAGGACATGGAACTTACGTTATTAATATTGGAAGTCGTTGCCATTGCCGCTTCGATTGGCGATGTCACATCCTTTTCCACTTCCTCCGGACTTGCCCCTACATCCGTCGTGACAACGATCACATATGGCAGATTCATTGCCGGCAGCAGATCTGTTGTCATCCTCGTCAGCGAAACAACTCCTAAAACGATCACCAGTACAACAGCCACTAACACTGTGTACGGACGTTTTACACTATACTTTGGGATCATTCTCGTTCCTCCTGAAAAATTATATGTCTGATTGGCTATTGCATTCCCGCAAGCCAAAACCGACCGGTCGGTCGGCAAAAATCAGTTTACTCCTCTCTCATCAAAATGCAAGGAAAATCGGACAGAATTTAGAATTATTTTAGAAATGGAACAAAATTTCCTATTTACGCAAAAATGGAGTACCTATCGGTACTCCATCCCACGAGACTGTATCTTTCCAATATATAATAACAGAGGCTTTACTCTTTTTTGTTTATGACTGTTGTTCTACCAATTTCTGTATTGCCTGCTGCTCTGCTTCCGGCATCAGCTTTGATACCTCGATCAGAACGATCAGTTCTTTTGCATAGGAAGCAACCTCATCAAAACAATTTTCTACTGCTTTCATAATGACTGGCATGGAAATAACCTTCTCATCCGGGACATCAATAATCTCATCCACGTTTCCAACCTCAAGCCCAATCTTTGTACCATTCATGGATGCAACGATGATATTGTTGATTTCCTGTTCCGGATAATGAAACTGTTCTGCCAGACTGTACACTGCAATAACTTCTCCGTGCAGATTCATGATCCCATGAACCTGTGGCAGTGAATTTGGAATATTCACCACATTCATTCTTGTTTCAATGGATTCCACATCATTGACAGGAATACCAAACTTCACTCCATTTAACAAAAATGTAAGTAACTGCATTATAATCTCTGTCTCCTTTCTTATGATTCGATCTCGGGACATTTCGCAGTATCCATAAGACCTGCAAAAAGGGGACTGGCACAAAAGTACCGCCCCACTATTCTGTTCTCACCCTGTTCTATTCATCTTCGCTGTCTTCATCATCAACGATTGCTGCTGCCGCACCTGCCACAGATGAAACAACCGCTATCACAACAACGATGACAACCAAAAGTAATAAAATTCCCATGAAAACTAAAAAACCGCCTTCTGTCATGTCTTCCTCCGTTCTGAAAGGATTGTGCAGATTCACTTCTCAACCATTTCTTTTTTTCCAAAATCTGTGCCTATTATAGCACATTAGCAACTGGAAAAAAAGAGCCTATGTTTGATTATTTCAGACAATTTTTCTGATGTTTTTTAATATTGTAATCTTTTTCCTGCTACATCAAAGAAGAACCGCCGTGATATGGGGAATCACGGCGGTTCTCAGGGAAGGTTTTTTCATTTGTAGCTATATTCTAATTTATCCTTTTACACTGCCGAGGGCAACACCCTGTACGATGTGTCTGGATAAGATCAGATAAATGATAATAACTGGGAAGATAGAAAATGCGATCATCACATAAACCTGACCCATATCAAACTTCAGCCAGTCAGCTGCACGAAGCTGTGCGATTAAGATTGGCAGTGTCTTTTTCTTGTCATTGTGTAAGATCAAAGCCGGTACAAAATAATTATTCCAACTGCTTACAAATGTAAAGATTGCCTGTACTGCAATGGCAGGTTTCATTAATGGAAGTACAATATTGTTAAATGTATGGAACTCACCGGAACCATCAATTCTGGCTGCCTCGATCAGAGATACCGGCAATGTACTTTCCATGTACTGTTTCATGTAAAAGAATGTGACCGGTGCAGCGATCGTTGGGACGATCAAAGGGATAAATGTATCTTCCATTTTTAATGTACCGACTAATTTTACAAATCCAAGTGCAGTTACCTGTGTAGGGATCATCATAACTGCTAAGATAAATGCATAGATGTATTTTTTCAGTTTAAAATCATATGCATGGATCGCATAAGCTGTCATGGTTGAAAAATAAGTACATAACGCTGCTGACAGTACCGATACGATCAGACTGTTTATCATACCCTGCCATACCGGAAGTGTTCCGTGTACCAGATTGTTCCAGTTTTCCAGCAGATGTGTGCTTGGCAGTGGTGTAAATCCGGCCTGCAGTTCACCGTTCGATCTGGTCGCGTTAATGAACAGCACATAGAACCAGAACAGGCAGGCAAATGTAACAAGAATCAGGACTATATAAGCGATAAATCTTCTTGCATGGATTCCAAGCCCTTTTTTCAGATTTTTATTTTCGTTCATAATAACACCTCACCTTTCTATTCTACTCATGCTTTTCTCTTATCGTTTCCAGTTACCTTAAAGACAATAAGACTTAAAATTGCGGTGATGATGAACAGGATTACGGATACTGCACCAGCCATTCCGTAGTTCTTGCTGTACAGATGTTTATTTAAGAACATGATCAATGTCATGGTCGATCTCATTGGATCACCGGTACCATTGGTCAAAATCTGCGGTACATCGAATAACTGTAATCCACCGATCAGTGATGTGATCACAACATATACTAAAATCGGACGGAGCAGCGGTAATGTGATTTTGTAGAATACCTGTGTGGAAGTTGCTCCATCCACTTCTGCCGCTTCAAATAGGGAAGTATCGATACCCATCATGCCTGCCATTAAAAGAATAGTCGTATTACCAAACCACATCAGGCAGTTCATAAGGGCGATCAGCCCTCTCGCACTTCCTGTGTTTGCCAGAAACTTATATGGCTCTGAAATGATTCCGATCTGCATTAAAATCGAGTTGATCGGTCCACCATCTGAGAACAGTGTAAAGAACAACATGGAAAATGCGGATGCCATGATCAGGTTTGGCAGATAGATCACGGTCTTGAAAAATCTGCTTCCTTTTAATTTCAAACGCACATCAGAAAACCATGCACCTAACAGTAATGACAAAATAATCTGTGGCACAAAACACATGATCCATAAAATCATGGTATTCTTTGCGTAAATCCAGATATCGCCCTGTGTAAACAGCGTTTTGTAGTTCTCCAGTCCCACAAAGTTAGGTCCGATCTGTGTCAGACCCGATAAATAATTTTCAAAAAAGCTGTTATAAATGGTATTAAACAGTGGTATAAGCTGGAATACAACATACACCAGAATAAAAGGAATCAGAAAAATGTAACCCCATTTGTTATATCTGACTGCTTTACTGCTTTTCTTCTTCATAACGCCTCTTGCCCCCTTCTTTTTATTTTTCACAGAGTTCACAGCATCCCTTCACGGACATCTTTTTGTGCAAATCTGCTGTCAGCTCTGCGCTTTACGCCGCTGACTGCTTTCTCTCCGTCCGGAGATAGATATAAAGATAGCCGCACCCGCCGGTCTGGCAGGCGCGGCTTATTATTTTAGTATGTTAAGTCCGGATATTTCTCAACAACTGCTTTGTAGAATAAGTCAAGTGCATCATCAAGTGAAGCATTGCCTTCAAAGTAGTTCTTCATTGCGTTCTGGAACTCTTCGTTACATCCCTGATCGTATGCAGAAAGGTTGCTTAAATCAAGTTTTTCTACACTTGCACAGTACATAGCCAATGGGTTCTGTCCGCCTAATACTTTACTCTGGTAGCTTGTATCTGCTGCCATTGCTTCCATAGCTGGTTTATTGTTAACGAAATCATCATCTTTTACTACGATATCTTTCATGATCGTCTCGTCTGTTGTCATCTTTAAGATGATATCTTTTACAAGACCTGCGTTATCTGTACCTGTTGCTCCACAGATCCATGTACCGCCCCAATAGAATCCCTGAGGTCCTGGTGTAGCGCCCCATCCACCGTTGTAACCGATAGATCCTTCGGTGTCGGCTGCCATAGAGAAGTTCACGAACCATGCCGGTCCAAAGTAGCAGAATACTTTTCCGTCCGGATAAAATCCCTTTGACCAGTCATCGGACCACATATCAAAGGTTCCTGCCTCTTTTGCATCTACGAGTTTTTTGGAATCGTCCACCCATTTCATGATATTGTCATCTACCTGTACTTTTCCGTCTTCTACCCACTTGCTTGAGACATTGTTGGAGTATACACGGTATGTATCATTTACAGATGAAATCATCTTGTAACCTTTTGCCTGCATTTTTGCAGCAGTATCATTGAAAGTATCCCAGTCACATACATAATTCTGTACTTCATCCGGATCATCGGTTCCCAGTACATCCTTTGCAGCCTCTCTGTTATAGAAAAGAACGCCTGGACAG
>ENA-ORMN01004098-ORMN01004098.1-human-gut-metagenome-genome-assembly--contig:-NODE-4098-length-10792-cov-3.205271_pt1 | contig 10792 bp, 8 predicted proteins | sample MGYA00242102_ERZ508993 | MGnify/ENA primary metagenome ERZ508993 (study PRJEB26280, sample SAMEA2338770) | human gut metagenome | biome: human gut; feature: human-associated habitat; material: faeces... | reverse complement strand
GGCGGAACTGGCAGACGCACAGGACTTAAAATCCTGCGGGACTTATACTCCCGTATCGGTTCGATTCCGATCGCCGGCATTATGAGAAAGCAGATAAGGCATAGATTTTTCGAAGTCTATGCCTTTTTTGTTATTTAATTAGATACACTATAGATGAAGCCAATAGAGTCTATGAGCTATATTTGTGATTTTATATGTAGAAAAATAGAGCGTGTTAAAGAAAATTTTTGTAATTAGCACATCCATTGAAAGTATTTTTAACATATTTAAAAAAAGAAAGAAGGTTACATATGGAAATAGAAATTTTAAGTATGCTTCAAAAAATAAGAACTCCATTATTGGACATATTTATGAGTAACATCACAAAACTTGGCAATGCAGGAATCGTATGGATTTTATTAACGATTGTGTTGCTGCTTATTCCGAAAACAAGAAAAAGTGGGTTGATTCTGGCATCAGCCTTAATCGTAGACCTGATTTTATGCAACGGAATATTAAAACCACTAATAGCAAGAATCCGCCCATTTGACGTAAACTCCGCCATTCAATTAATCGTAGCAAAACCACACGACTATTCCTTCCCATCCGGTCATACTGCCGCCTCATTTACAGCAGTAATGGCATTGTATCTTGCCGGAGAGAAAAAACTGTGGAAAATAGCATTAGTCCTTGCCGTTCTTATCGCATTTTCAAGGCTCTATTTATATGTTCACTATCCAACAGACGTATTAGGTGGAATCATAACTGGAGCTATTGCAGGTTACATAGGATACAAACTAACTTTTATTGTCCAGTCAAAGCACAGAAAGAAGCTGTAAATGGTTCTTCCCGATTACAGCTTTTTTCGTCTGTTTTTTTGAACAAAAAAGTTTCATAAGGAGGTAACAATGACACATTATCTTGAATATAGATTAGGCCCCACCGATGACGGAAAAGAGGTTCTTTTTCTGATGCAAAAGGTGCTGGGATTTACGACAAAAAAGGTTCGTTCTGTAAAACATGAGGAGTGGGGAATTCTGTTAAATGGGAAGAGAGTGACGGTTAGAGCGAGGGGAAAGGAAGGACAGCTCTTAAAAGTGATGCTTGAAGATTCGCAGGAAAAGCAGAACAAAATTGCATCTACAAAGATGAATCTCCATATTTTGTATGAAGATGAAGATTTGATTTTTGTGGATAAGCCGGCAGGAATTGTGTCGCATCCATCTAAGGGGCATTTGAGTGACAGTATGATTAATGGGGTGCAGGCGTATTTTGAGAATGAGGGACGGGAGAAGAACGAACGGAGTAATATTCATTTGATTGGACGTTTAGATAAAGAAACATCGGGAATTTTAGGAATAGCAAAAAACAGTGTGACAGCGGAGCGTATGATTAAACAAAGGCAGAGGGGTATTTTGATAAAAGAATATTATGCGTTGGTCAAAGGAAATCCTCCAGAAGAGGGAATTCTTGAAATTCCAATGGAAGAGATGCGGGATGCTCGTGATGGAGATAAGTTAAAAATGAAAGTGGGGAAGAGCGAAAATGCAAAAACAGCAAAAACATTTTTTCAAGTTGTGAAACGATTTGAAAAGTTCAGTCTGGTTTCTCTTGTAATTGAGACAGGAAGAACGCATCAGATCCGGGTGCATATGAATTACATCGGTCATCCGCTTCCGGGAGATTTTCTCTATAATCCGGATTACAGCCATATCAGCCGTCAGGCACTGCACTCACATCATCTGCGTTTCCGGCATCCAATCACAGGAGAAGAAATGCATTTCACAGCGCCTGTGCCTAAAGATATGTTACTCTGATAAATATATTTAAGTGATCCCCTTCCCCGGCACATAATACTCTTTTTATGGAAGAATTTTCCATATGTATTTTCCGGTCAAACAGAAGAAGAGCTCCTGAGAGAACAAAGATATTCATTCTCCCAGAAGCTCTTCTTCTGTTTATTTCTTATTTCTGACGACGGATCACACTAAAAAACAGCGGAACGGATTCAAACTGCCTCTATAATCTATATCGCTCTCTTACCATGTGACCAGCTTCAACATTCTACAAATCGAAACATCCGCCTCCAATAAATTCCCTCAAAATCGAATTCTGCGGAACATACTCACTTCCGATCCCCACAAAATAATCCAGGAATTTGAGCAGTCTCTTCGCTTCCTGATATTCGGCGCAGTCCTTCTCAATTCCGAACAGGATCGGTTCTGCATAGGCTTTCAGAACTGCCAGCTCATAAAGAAGAGCTGAATTGAACATCACATCCGCGTCTTCCTGATACGGGAAAATATTGTTCTCTTCCCCTCTTCGCACCGACTGCCACATAGCGATCGTCTGCTTTGCCGAAGTACCTCTGGTTCTTGCATCACGCACCATCCGGCGGATCAGACGTCCATCTGTTGATGCGATCCGGTTATGCTCATCGATATTCAGCTGGGTCAGTGCACTGATATAGATCTTGAATTTATTTTCTTTTGGCAGATCATGGGTCAACGCATCATTCAGACAATGAATGCCTTCGATCACCAGAATATCCTGCTCACCAAGCTGCATATAATGTCCGTTATATTCCCGTTTTCCGGTCTTGAAATTGAACGTCGGAAGCTCAATCCGTTCTCCTGCAAGCAGCTTTTTCAGATCGTGATTAAAAAGTTCCACATCCAGTGCTTCCAAACACTCATAATTCGGCTTTCCTTCTGCGTCCAGCGGTGTATCCACACGGTTCTTAAAGTAATCATCCACCGAAATCGGATGCGGGACCAGACCGCTTACCCGGAGCTGGATGGAAAGCCGTCTGGAAAATGTAGTCTTTCCTGACGAAGAAGGACCGGCGATCAAGACAAACTTTTTCTGCGGATTTCCTGCAATCTGCTCTGCGATCTGCGCAATCTTCTTCTCCTGCATTGCCTCCTGTACCAGAAGCAGTTCCTTTGGATTGGCGCTGCCGCCTGTCACATAATCATTCAGCGCCCCTACCGTCTCAATTCCAAGCATATCACCGCCACGCGTAGATTCCTTCAGCACATGGAACAGCTTATTCTGTGGCTGAAACGGAGGTATCTTTTCCGGTTCAGCTGCCTCCGGCATCTGCACTACAAATCCCTCATCATATAAATATAATTTAAAATATTTCAGATAGCCGGTTGATGGAACCATATAGCCGTAATAGTAGTCCTCAAACTCATTGATACTGTAAATATTGACTGTAGACACTCTGCGATACCGGAACAAACGCTCTTTATCCTTCATACCGTACTTGCGGAACATTTCAACCGCTTCATCGGTATGAACCGATCTCTTCCGGATTGAAAGATCCATATCTGCCATTTCATGCATCCGTTCTTCAATCCTTGCAAGCAGTTCCTGATCCAGCTTCTGATCTCCTTTTATTGTACAATAATACCCTTTATCTACAGAAAAATGGATTCTCACCTGTTCTATCTTATCGTGTCCGATTGTATCATATACTGCCTTCACCAGCAGAAAACTTACACCACGGCGATAGGTAAGATTTCCAATTGTCTCGCCTGTCGTCACAAAATGGAGCGCACAGTCCTTTTTCAGCTTCTTTCCAAGCTCCTGAAGCTTTCCATTTACATATACAAGAACAATATCATGTGGGTATCTTTCCTGATATTCCCCGGCAATCTGCAGATATGTGGTTCCTGCCGGAAAACTTCTCTCTTCCCCGTCAATCTGTACTTTGTACATCTGCTGTTCCATATTTACCGCCTTCTTTCTGCCTTACGGCGCTTTGACAAATCTGTCTGTTTTCTTCCCGCTCCCAAACACCTTACGTCAAAACCCAGAATGGCTGCCGGATCTTTGCTGTCCGGATCTCTGCCTCTGGAAATTTCTCCCGGCAAAAATGTTCCATATCTGCAATAAAGATATGCTCCACGCCATAGTGTCCGGCATCAATTACTGCCATTTTTTGCGCAACCGCATCAATCCCCTCATGGTGATCAATGTCGCCTGTCACCAGTACATCCACACCTTTTTCCAAAGATACGGAAATTGCGCTCTTCCCGGAGCCCGGAAAAACACCAAGACGATGTACCTGCATATCCGGCTCTCCAAAAATTTTCACATTCGGAAGATCAAATGCTTTTTTTACCATTTCCGCACAGGATTTTAAATCCATCGGCTGTGCCAGATCAGCAACTCTTCCGATCCCAACCGGAACTTCGCCGGATTCTGAATGCATGCTTCCCGTCACTTCCAGAACCTCCGGTTCACTCAGTTCAAGTACCTTCCCAGCAAGCTCTGCCATTCCCATCACATCATAATTGGTATGCATCGCATAGTAAGAAATGTCATCCCGGATCAACTTCAGTACTCTTCTGCCAATAAAATCCTCGTCATTGATCTTTTTCATTGCTTTAAAGATCATCGGATGATGTGTGATCAGCATATCCGCGCCCCAGTCTGCTGCTTCTTCGATCACTTCATCCGTCGCATCCAGTGCAAGATAGATCCGCTTTACTTCTTTATCGCTTCTTCCGACCTGCAGTCCTACATTATCCCACTCCATAGCATAGTGCTTTGGAAAACGTGCTTCTATTTCTTTTATAATTTCTCTGCAAATCATCATTTTCCTCCTAAAAATACCGGTCAAGCAGGTCTTCTGCTCTCTTTATCATATGCAGAATCTCTGCACTTCTCTCCTTCGTGCGTTCACTCTCCTGCACCCGAAGCTTTTCATACACGCCCTGATTCACAGACAGTTCCTTTTTCAGATATTCTCCCATCACCGGGTGACCCTTCTCTAATAAATATTTTCCATATTCAAGCTCTTCTTCTGCTGCCGGAACACCTTCCGCATAAAGACCTTTCTGCTCTGTCGGGATCACCTTCATCATCGGATAGTATTTGCCATCCTCTTCCACCATGTCCTCTGCAACGATACGAAATCTATGTTCTTCCAGATAACGGCGGACTTTCGCAAGCTCTGACTGCGGCTGCAGGATCAGTTCCTTTAAGCTTCTGGTTTTTGCCGGATCCTCATTCAAAATGTGTATGACAAGACCGCCGCCCATTCCGGCGGCGATCATTGTGTCAGCTTCTTCCATTTTCAAATTCACCAGACCATCAGAAAGACGGGTAACGATCTTCCCATCCAGTCCATGTTCAAGGATATGTGTATCCGCTCTCTCTAATGGTCCTTTGTTAATATCCATGGCAATTGCGGATGGAACCAGCCCGTTCTGTGTCAGATAGATTGGGATGTAAGCGTGATCTGTTCCCACATCCGCAAGACGCATTCCCGGTGTGACAAGATCCGCCACTGCCTGTAATCTTTTTGATAATTCAGCCATCTTCTTAATCCAAATAATCTCTTAATTTTCTGCTGCGGCTTGGATGACGAAGCTTGCGGAGTGCTTTTGCTTCAATCTGACGGATACGCTCACGGGTGACATCGAACTCTTTTCCGACCTCTTCCAGTGTACGTGCTCTTCCATCACTCATGCCAAAACGCAGGCGGAGAACCTTCTGCTCTCTCTCTGTCAGTGTACTTAAAACTTCATCCAGCTGTTCTTTCAGAAGTGTCTGCGCTGCTGCTTCTGCCGGAACAGGTACATTGTCATCCTGGATAAAGTCGCCCAGGTGGCTGTCCTCTTCCTCACCGATCGGAGTCTCAAGAGAAACCGGTTCCTGGGAAATCTTTAAGATTTCACGCACACGGTCTACCGGCATGTCCAATTCTGCAGCGATCTCTTCCGGCGTAGGTTCACGTCCAAGCTCCTGCAGTAACTGTCTGGATACACGGATCAGTTTGTTGATCGTCTCTACCATATGAACCGGAATACGGATGGTTCTCGCCTGGTCAGCAATCGCACGTGTGATTGCCTGACGGATCCACCATGTTGCATAGGTACTGAACTTAAATCCCTTCTGATAATCAAACTTCTCTACCGCTTTGATAAGTCCAAGGTTTCCTTCCTGTATAAGATCCAGAAACAGCATACCACGTCCCACATAACGCTTTGCAATGCTGACTACCAGTCGCAGGTTGGCTTCTGCAAGACGCTTTTTCGCTTCTTCATCACCATCTGCCATTCTCTTTGCCAGCTCAATCTCTTCTTCTGCTGAAAGAAGCGGAACCTTACCGATCTCCTTCAGATACATACGGACCGGATCTTCGATGCTGATTCCGTCCGGAACAGACAGGTCGATCTTCTCCATATCCACTTCGTCTTCATCCGAAAGCATGATCTCCAGATCATCATCATCCACATTGGAGTCGTCATTCATCTGAAGCACATCGATCCCATTGGCCTCCAGGTACTCAAATACCTTGTCCATCTGTGTCGGTTCCAGCTCCATATCCCGGAATGCATCATTGATTTCCTGGATTTCAAGAATGTTCTTCTTTTTCTTCGCAAGGGCAACCAGATTTTTTAATTTTTCCTGAAACTTTACTACGTTCTCTTCCATGTAGTGTCCTTCCTCTCATCGCTTGTTTATATTCTATCCCTAATTAATGGAAATATGCAGTTTATGAAGGTCCTGCACTGCCTTCTTCGCATTCATAAGCCTTTGCAGCCCCTGAATGTCTGTCGGATCCAGATTCCGGGTTGCGGTTTCGATACTGTACTCCTTTACCCGGAGAATCGTCTCCTTGATCGCTTTTTCCTGCTCTCCCGCAGTCGTCAGCTCTTTGATTCTCGTATTAAAAAGTGCTGCCACCGCGCGGTGTTCCTCTTCCTCTGTAAAATAATTCATGATCTGCGCAGGATTCAGTTCTCCTTTTGCATGCTGTTCATACAGAAGTTCAGCAACTTTCCGGTACAGCTCCACCGTAAAATCCTCCGGCGTAACATAACGGCTTACCTGATCAAACAGCTCTTCCCTGTCGATCAGCCAGGTAAGCAGAATCTTCTGTGACCGGATATGACCATCCTCTTTTGGCGTTTCCTGGCGGATCGTCTGTCTCGGCTTTGTGGCCGGAGCTGCCATTCCGCTCTGGACTGCTACCTTGACAACCAGCTTCTTAAGTTCTTCGTAGCCGACGTGATAAGTCTTTGCCACCGCTTCTATGTAATTATCACGTTCAATTTCTTCTTCAAAACGTGCCAGCCTTCTCGCCGCTTCTCTGAGGAATTCCGTCTTTCCTTCCGGTGCATTCAGGTCATAACCTTTTTCCAGCATCTCAAGACCGAACATAAAGCTGTTCCTTGCTTTCCTGATCCGCTCTTCAAATGCCTCAGCTCCAAGATTCTTGATGAATTCATCCGGATCCTTGTACGGTTCCATCCGGATCACGCGGGTCGTCACACCGGCCTCCCGAAGGATCGGAGCTGCCCGGAGTGCCGCTTTAGTTCCGGCTTCATCACTGTCATAGGTCAGATAGACTTCATTCACATACCGTTTGATCAATGCTGCATGTCCTGCTGTAAGTGCAGTTCCAAGTGATGCAACTGCATTGGTAAATCCCGCCTGATGGAGCGAAATTACATCCATATAGCCTTCACATACAATAAAATACGGCTTTCTTGATGTTCTCGCCCGGTGAAGTCCGTACAGATTCCGGCTCTTATCAAAGATCAGAGTCTCCGGTGAGTTCAGGTACTTTGGCTTCCCGTCGCCCATCACACGCCCGCCAAATCCGATCACACGGTTATTCACATCCATAATCGGAAACATGACACGGTTCCAGAATTTGTCGTAAACTCCGTGCTTTTCATCGACATTTACCAGACCGGCTTTGATGATCATCTCTTCACTATACCCCTTCATCTTCAGGTATCGAAACAGATCATCACTGTATTTGCTGGAATATCCAAGTCCAAATGCGGTGATCGTCTCCTGGCTCAACTGACGGTTCTGCAGATATTCTCTTGCCTGCCTTCCGCCCTCCGTCTTCAGCTGCGCATAATAATACTTGGCCGCCAGCTTGTTCATCTCAAGCAGCGCACTTCTCGTATCTGCTCTTTCTTTCGCTTCTTTTGAATATTCCTCTTGCGGAAGCTCCACACCGGCACGCTGTGCCAGAAACTTGAGTGCTTCTACAAAAGAATAATTCTCATACTCCATAATGAAGGTAAATACATTTCCTCCCGCTCCGCAGCCAAAGCAGTAATACATCTGCTTATCCCTGCTCACAGAAAAAGAAGGAGATTTCTCACTGTGAAACGGGCAAAGTCCGAAATACGAACTCCCCTGCTTCTTCAGCTTCACATATCCGGAAATCACATCTACGATATCATTTTTCGATCTTACTTCTTCTATAATCTCATCTGAATAATACATTATGTCCTACACCTTCCTGGCAGGGTTCGCGCACCTTGCGCAACCCCTACATAATATATATTCGACAAAACTTTTTTATTTCCTTTAAAATTTCCAAGATTGTGGAATAAAAATTTCTTCAAACTTTTTTACGGCAAAATTATCCGTCATTCCTGCTATGTAATCACACACTGCGATCTCCGGCATTTCCCCCTTCTGCAGCTGTTTCAGATACTGCTCCGGCATCTTTTCCATGTGCGTTTCATAATAAGAATACAGATCTTCGACCATTCGGATTGCTTTGTCCTCTTCGCCCTTTGCAAGTGGATTCTCATAAACATGGGTAAACATATATGCCCGCAGCCCCATCAATGCTTCACGGACTTCCTCTGACATGCAGATCTTCGGTTTGTCCATGCTGTTTACAATCACATCATGGGTAAGTGTGTTCAAACGCTCTCTTTTACTGTTGCCCAGAACTTTTCGCAGCTCTTTGGGCAGTTCCTCTTCATTCATGATCCCCGCCCTTACTGCGTCATCAATATCATGGTTCACATAAGCAATCTTATCAGACAGTCTGACGATCTGCCCTTCCAGTGTCGCAGGCATTCCCGCACTTTTATGGTTGCGGATTCCATCGATCACTTCCCAGGTCAGGTTCAGTCCCTCCCCCTGTTTCTCCAACACCTCTACTACACGGACACTTTGTTCATTGTGTTTAAATCCACACGGACACACATTGTTCAGAGCTCTCTCTCCTGCATGCCCAAACGGAGTATGCCCAAGATCATGCCCCAGTGCAATTGCCTCCACCAGATCTTCGTTCAGCCTGAGCGCCTTTCCGATCGTCCGGGCGTTTTGCGATACTTCCAGCGTATGCGTCAGCCGTGTCCTGTAATGGTCTCCGATTGGCAGGAGAAACACCTGCGTCTTCTGCTTCATGCGCCGGAATGCCTTACTGTGCAGGATCCGATCTCTGTCCCTCTGAAAAACCGGTCGGATGTCACACTGTGGCTCATTTCTCTTTCTCCCCCGGGAAGCCATGCTTAATGTGGCACAGGGGCTTAGATATTCCTTTTCTCTTTCTTCCATCTGTTCCCTGATTGTCATTTTTTATTTTCTCTCTTCTTTCAGTCGTTTCTCGATTGCTTCTGTCACGCATTCCAGAACTTTAATACGTGCATAGTATTTATCATTTCCTTCCACTACGATCCACGGTGCATGTGGCATAGAAGTCTTTTCCAGCATTTCTTCTACCGCCACCTCATACTGATCCCATTTTTCCCGGTTTCTCCAGTCTTCATCGGTGATCTTCCACTGTTTTTTCGGATTTTCCTGTCTGGCTTTAAACCTTCTCGCCTGCTCATCCTTGTCAATCTGCATCCAGAATTTCAGCACGATTGCTCCTGCATTTACCAGATCCTGCTCCATGGCATTGATTTCCCCATAAGCTCTCTTCCATTCTTTTTCGGTGCAAAATCCTTCAATCCTCTCTACCATCACTCTTCCGTACCAGGTTCTGTCAAATATCGCAATATGACCGGCTTTCGGCATTGCACGCCAGAAACGCCACAGATAATGATGTGCTTTCTCTGTATCACTCGGTGACGCTGTCGGATTCACCACATATCCCCTCGGATCCATATGTGAAGTCAGACGTTTGATCGCACCACCTTTTCCTCCGGCATCCCACCCCTCAAAGCCAAGGACAACCGGGATTCTCCTGCGATAAAGCTCTCCATGCAGATGTTCCATCTTTTTCTGAAGCGCTTTTAAGCGTTCCTCATAAACCTCTTTTGGCATGGATTTGGAAAGATCCGTCTCTGCCAGAATGGATTCTGCTGTTTCCCTTTTCATTTCCGTTTTCTTTTCCAGACTGCCTTTTTCTTCCAGTTCCTTTCTTGCGACTGCTTCTTCCATTGCCTGGATCACCGCCTGATAAACAGCCACTTTGGCTTCTTTCTTCTTTGTAGCATTGATCACTGTCCACGGTGCGTAATCTGCATCCGTTTTCCGCAGCATCTCTTCATTGATTGCTTTATACTCTTTAAAATCATGGTTCCGCTTCAGATCGCCTTTGCTTACCCGCCATGCAGTATCCTTGGAAGCAAGCAGTTTCTCAAAGCGCTTTTTCTGTTCTTTCCGGTCAATCTTTAAAAACAGTTTGATGATCACCATTCCATCATCTGTCAGCTGTTTTTCAAACGCACGGATCGATGCAAAATCCTTTTCCAGCTCTTTTTCCGGTGTTTTTCCTTCAAAACGTTCAATCATAACTCTCCGGTACCAGCTGGTATCAAAAATCGCAATTCTTCCCTTTTCCGGGATCTTCGTCCAGAAACGCCACATAAAAGGATGCATCCATTCCTCTTCCGTTTCATTTTTTACCGCATATACTTTAAAGCCTCTTGGATCGAGTGCCTGGATCAGATTACCAATCTGAAGCCCTTTTCCTGCTGCTCCATAACCCTCAAACGCGATCATCACCGGGATTTTTTTCTCCCTGCAAAGACAAAGGGGAACATATCCGTGATCTGTTCCCACATCTGCCAGTCGGCTGCCCTCA
>ENA-ORMN01004095-ORMN01004095.1-human-gut-metagenome-genome-assembly--contig:-NODE-4095-length-10797-cov-4.830385_pt1 | contig 10797 bp, 5 predicted proteins | sample MGYA00242102_ERZ508993 | MGnify/ENA primary metagenome ERZ508993 (study PRJEB26280, sample SAMEA2338770) | human gut metagenome | biome: human gut; feature: human-associated habitat; material: faeces... | reverse complement strand
TATGTAGATGATATCTGGCATCTGGATAAGGTTATTGTCAGAAAGAAATAATACGCTATATTTATAGAAGTAATTGCTTCTGAATAAAAATAAAGCCCCTGGCAGTACAGTTATCAGGACTGTATTGCAGGGGCTTTTTGTTGCAGTAGTGGCATAATATATTAATCCATTTGTACGGGAAATTTTGTGTACAGACATATAATGCAAAAGAACAAAAAGTTCTTAAGAGCAGAGATTTGACTGGAAAAATGAGAAGGCATCTGTTACAATAGAAAATACAAAACAGAGTGCAAAGAGGGTGATCGAAAACAAAAACACTTTGCACAAAAGATAAAATTTCATAGATGCGAAGCATCTGGAAATAAGAATACGTCCGAAAACATGATCAAAATACAAAAGCGAACGATAACTAACAGCCAGGAAAGGTGTATCAGATGGCAAATAACACCATATTTGATAATGTTTTCAGAACAATGCTGGAGAAAATGCCAGAGCTTGTGGTTCCACTGATCAACGAGGTATTTGGCACAAATTATCCCGCAGATATAGCAGTTGAGCAGCAGAGAAACGAACACCAGACAAAGAACGGAGAAAAGATTACAGATTCCCGGTTGAAAATAGCAGATAAGATCTATCATATAGAATGTCAGAGTACCGGAGATGCAGAAATGGTAATCCGAATGATAGAATATGATTTTGCTGTCAGTCTGGAAACAAAGCAGATTGAGAATGGACGGTACAAAATATATTTTCCTCATTCCTGTGTATTATATTTACGTGGAAAAGGCAGAAAAGATACTCTTGGAATGGATATTATCATGCCAGACGGGCGGGTAATAAAATATGAACTGCCGGCTATTTACATAGAAAGATATACACAGGATGTAATCTTTCAGAAGAAACTGCTCTTTCTCCTGCCATTTTATGTCATAAGATATGAAAAAAGCAGAGAAGATATAGAGAAAGATCCGGAAAAACTTCAGAAACTGCTGGATGAATATGTGACAATTTCCAGAAGACTGGAAGAAAGTCTGCTTGAAAATGGAAAAGAGGCACTGTATCGTTACCTTGTGGAAGTAATCCTAAAAATTGCAGACTACATTTTCTCAGATTCAGAAAAAACAAAGAAGGGAGTTGATCGAGCCATGGGCGGAGAAGTATTAGAGCTGAAAACAGATAAGCTGATAAATGAAATAAGGCAAGACGTGAAAGAAGAAGTAAAAGCGGAAGTAAAAGAAGAAGTAAAGGAAGAAGTAAAAGAAGAAGTAAAAACAGAGACGAAAGAAAAAATAGTAATCTGTATGCTGAAAAGAGGCAAAAGTACATTGGAAGAAATCGCTGCAGATACACAGATGCCGATTGAGCAGATTGAAAGAATAAAGAAAGAACAACAGTTATAAGATGAGAGAATGGCAGAGAATTATAGATGGTTCTCTGCCATCTGACCATACAGGGGTTGATACATCATCTTGTGATTAGAACGAACAACTCACCACATTTGTAACAAATTATAGATTTTTAGCATGAAAAATCAAGGAAAATAAATGCTTTTGAAGTGTATGAAATTTAAAAAAATCGTAAAATTCTTGAGCATTACACTTGACAAAAAGTGGTGAAAGCACTATTATTAACCATAACAGACAGATTATGTCTAGGAATCTTTACCCAAAAAGAAATAGTTATATTAAGGAAAGGGGAACTATAATCATGACAAAGATTAAAAACACAAAGAAGGGCATGGCAAAAAAGACATTAAGTATGTCACTTGTTGTTGCAATGCTTGCTACTTCTAATGTGCCGGTATGGGCTGCTGAGTTCAGCGATGGTACAGATGCTGCTGTAGCTACTGAAGCACCGGCTGCTGAAACATTCTCTGATGAAGCAGATGCTGCTCCGGTTGTAGAAGATACAGATGCTACTGCAGCAGAAACTACAACAAACGGCACAGGATTTGATATTACAGCTACAGATTTTACAGGAATTACAAATAATGCCATTGTATGGGGAAATACAGTTTCTACTACTGTAACTGTAACAAAAAAAGCAGATAATACTGACACTGTAAATTATTATTATGTTTGGAAAGATAATGATGGACAGATTACTACTGAAACATCACTTCCTGCTAATGGACAGGTTAGCTATACCCCAGGTGTTGCACAGAGCGGAAAAAATATTACTCTTTTTGTATATGCAAAAAAAGGTGATACATTAGTATGGAGTTGGACATCTGATTCTTTCAAAGTACAGCCAAAACAGCTTAGTGATGTTATCAATATGGAAAATGATACTACTAAACTTAAGTTAAAAGATACATTCAAAAAAACTTATACTGGAAAAGCTATTGTACCAACTGTAGATGATATTGATTTTACAAATCTTGCAAACACTACAGATGCTAATAATAAAGCGATTTTCGCTGCATCTGATTTTGTTATCGGAAGTACTGAAGGTGATACTGTAAATGTTACAACCAAGGGCGTTAATGTATATCTTACAACAACAAAAGCTGGTTACGCAGGCAGCGTTGTAATTAATTATACAATTTCTCCTTTAACTTTAACAGCTGCAAATGTTTCTGATTACTTAGAAGCAACCTTTGTAACTACATCCAAACAATATACTGGAAAAAATATTATACTTAAAAATACAGATGTAAAAATTGTAGATAAAAAGTCAGGTGTTGATCTTTCTTCTTATGTTAAGGGCGAAGATGTAATTCTTATTAGTGGAGCCAATTATATCAAAGCTGGAACTCAGTTTAATACTGGAAAAGCTGGCGATGCTGATTTAACATTCCCAATTGCAACACCAACTGAAAGCAAATATAAAAATTATACCATTACAAACGGACTTACACTTAAACCAACTAATAGTTTTTCTATTACAAAACGTGATTTAAGCACTGTAAATGTTTCTATTCCGGAACAGGCTTATCAGAATGGAGCAATTGTAACAGTTGCACCTTCAGTTGCAACATATACAGATAAAACAACTGGTGAAGTATTAGAATTAGCAGGTGATGTAGTGATTACATCTACTGCAACAACACAGGGAGTTCATGATGTAACAGTTTCTCCAGCTACAAATAATACAAACGTTGAGGGATCTACAACAGCAAAATTATCTGTTGCAGCAAGTTCTCTTTCAACAGCAAAATTTAGCGGTCAGTCTTATGCAGAGCAGGCTGAAGAATATACTGGCGAGCAGATTACTAAAGATTTAAGTAAGTTAGGTACTGTTAGCATCACAGATGTTAATGGAGCAACTACTGGAACACATAATCTTGTAAAAGATGTTGATTATAAAGTTGAATTTGGTAAAAACATTGATGCCGGTGTCGGAACCGTAACAATTGTAGGTCTTGGTAGCTATGTTGGAAGTACAAAAACTTATACTTTCACAATCAATCCAGCCGTTGTAGATACAAAAACTGTTACTGTAAGCAAATATGTAGAGAAAAAAGACACTACAACACCTTCCGATTATAAAGATGCAATGGGTCTTGTTGTTAAGGCAAAAAATGCCAACGGAAAAGAATTTGCTTTGACTGAAGGTACAGATTATGTAGTTGAAAAATATAAATTTACAACTAGCGCTGATGTTGATACAACAACTGGAGAAGTAGACGGTAAAGTAAAAGTTGTATTGAAAACGACTACTAAAAATGGTCATAAGTATCTGAAAAATACAAACTTCATTGTAAAAGATGGCGAAGATGCAGTTTATTCTTCTACAATTACAAAAACGACTTTAAAATCAGAAAATATCAAACTTAAAAAGACAGCGTATACTTATACAGGTGCTGCAATCAAACCAGATTTTGATGTAGTTGTAGACGGCAGAGTTATCAATCCAACACAATATAAGATTAAATCTCTGACAAACAACGTTAATGCTGGTACAGCAACAATGGTTATCACTGGTACAGACGATACATTTACATCTAAAACAGATGCTAGCATTACATTTACCATAGAAGCTGCCGATGCTTCCAAACTTGTTGCATCTGTAGGAAGCCAGACATACACCGGATACAGCATCCAGCCGCCAGTTACTGCAGCTACATTAAATAATGTTGCAATCAATGTAAAAGATAACTTTACAGTAACATATGGTGAGAATGTTGCAATGGGTGAAGGTACTATTACTTTGACACCAAAGAACGGAAACTTTACCGGAACAAAAACTATCACATTCAAGATTACAGGTCAGATGCTTAAAGGCGGTGACTTTAAATTCTATGATGCAAATGGTTTAACAACAGCACTTTCTCATACATATGATGGTGCCGCTTATACACCTGCAAAGACTGTATTTGATACTGCTGATACAGAAGTTAAAAAATATGATAATAACAACTGGGAATCTGTTGGTACTTTAACAGAGGGAACAGATTATGAAATCAAGTATGTAGATAATACATATGGTAAAAAAGATTCTTCTGATTCAAAACAGTATGGTATTGTTCTTGCAATTGCTAAAGGCACATATGGCGGAAATTATACAGATAGTACTACAGGTGTAACTAATGGTGTATATACAGACGCTGAAGGTAATAAAATTGAAAATGTTATCTACGCTGAAAGATTTGAAATTGGAACATTAACTATTAAAGATTCTAATATTTCAGTAGCTAACGGTGTATATGCCGGAGGACTTCCTGTTAAACCAGTTGTTGTTGTAAATGTTGGTGGAAAAACTCTTGTAGAAGGAACAGATTATGAACTTGAGTATGGCGCTAATGATGATCGTACAAAAGTTACTACTACTAAATCCTTAACAGTAAAAGTTGTAGGAAAGAACGGCTACAGAACAGACGGAACTGTTTCTAAAAATTGGGGAATTGATAAATTCAACCTTGCAAATGCAGATGTAACCGTAGACGGTGACAAAGTTACTGTTAAATGTGGTCGTGTTGATGTTGAAACATCCGAATACACTGTAGAGCAGAAAGATGGTAAAGTTACTGTAACAGCTAAGAAAGACAGCAAGAACTATACTGGTTCTAAGACTATCGATGCTGCAACACAGGATCAGAAACCAGCCGCTCCAATGATTAGCAATGTTAAAGTCGTTGGAAACAAAGCAACTGTAATTCTCTCTGGTGAATCTGAAGGTGCTGCAGGTTACGACTATGTAATCTCTACAGACCGTGACTGCATCACAAACAAAGATTACGCTTCTGTAAACAAGAATCAGGTTCAGACCTCTACTACATTTAAATATGTACAGCAGGGAACATACTACGCATACTGCCACGCTTGGAAACGTGACGAGAACGGTAAGAAGGTATTCAGCGACTGGTCTAACGCATATCCATTCGTTGTATCCGCAATCACACCGGACGCTCCAGTTATCACAAACGTTAAAGTAAGCGGATCTACTATCAAAGTAACATACAAAGCAGCTGCAAATGCAACTGGTTACGATGTAGTACTTGGAACTGGCTCCAAGAAAGAAAACGGTGAGACACGTCCATACCAGTATGGCAATCACAAGAAACTGAACCTCAAAGAAGGTACAGTAACAGCAACATTCAAGAACGTACCAAAGGGAACATGGGTAGTTGGAATGCATGCATTCAACAGAACATCCGAAGACGGAAAGAAAGTCTTCAGCCCATGGTCAAACCTGAAAAAGGCTACTGTTAAATAATCCATTTGGGTAATTAATACAGATTCCTAAAAAGAAGGCTCCGGTCATTGCGACCGGAGTCTTTCTTTTTAGGAACTTTTTACCACACTCCCAGACAATTACATGATATAATCAACATACGAACCATTACTCAAAATATCTCTATATGAAAGGAAGTCACGTATGAAGAAAAGAAAATCATGTTTTATCTGGCTCTTGTGCATTCTTCTCCTGGTCACAGCTTTACCTGCTGTAGATTTTACAAATGTCCAGGCAGCCTCCGTCAGCAGTACTTTCACCGGATGGAAAACCTACGGTGGAAAAAAATACTATTATAAGAATGGTAAAAAGCTGACAGACCTGCACAAAATCGGCAAGTATTATTACTGTTTTGCTGCAGACGGTACCATGCTTACAGGATGGCACCGTATTCATAATCGTTTCAGGTATTTTGGCAAACAGACCGGAAGAATGCGTATCAATCAGACTGTAAATGGACGAAAGATCAACAGTAAAGGGGTCTGGACTCCTGTTGTTGTACTGGATCCGGGGCATTCTGCTGTCGTTGCCAGCGGTTATGAACCTCTTGGTCCTGGTTCCAGCCAGCTGAAAGAGAAAGATACGTCCGGAACCCAGGGTGTTGCTACAGGTGTGGAGGAATATAAGCTCAACCTGAGCATTGGTCTTCAGCTAAGAACCCTTCTTCAGAAAAGAGGGTTTAAGGTAATAATGACCAGAACCAACAGTAAAGTAGCTCTCAGCTGTATTGACCGTGCAAAAGTGGCAAATAAGGCAAAAGCAGATGCGTATATCCGTATCCATGCCAATGGAAGTGATAATTCCTCTATCAGTGGAGCACTGACTATCTGTACAACCAGAAACAGTCCTTATATTTCATCTATGTACAGAAAAAACAAAGCGCTTTCTGAGGCTGTACTCAATGCATATGTGGCAGCTACAGGATGCAGAAAAGAATATGTCTGGGAAACAGACTCTATGACCGGAAATAACTGGAGTAAAGTTCCGACAACGATCATTGAAATGGGATATATGAGTAATCCTTCCGAAGACCGCCGTATGCAGCAGAGTTCTTATCAGAAAAAAATGGTACGGGGAATTGCAAATGGAATTGAGAATTACCTGATCAAATAGCCTTGCTTTTGAGTCGCAGACAGTTTATACTGGACTGAATGGGTATAAAAAATAATTTGGAGGATTTTTCAAATGAAAATTGCAGTAACATACGATAATGGAGAGATTTTTCAGCATTTTGGAAAAACAGAGTCTTTTAAAGTTTATGAAGTGGAAGACAACAAAGTAGTTTCCAGTGAAGTGATCGGTTCTAACGGTACAGGACATGGTGCACTTGCAGGTCTGCTTGCTGAGCAGGGTGTAAATGTTCTGATCTGCGGTGGTATCGGCGGTGGTGCTCAGACAGCTCTCACAGAGGCAGGAATCGAATTATGCGCCGGAGCCCAGGGAAATACTGATCAGGCAGTTGAAAGCTATTTAAAAGGCGAATTAGTGTCTTCCGGAGCTAACTGCGACCATCACCATCATGAAGAAGGTCATTCCTGTGGCAGCCATGAGGAGGGACATTCCTGTGGAGACAGCTGCGGTGGCGGATGCGGTGGATGTGGCGGATCACAGCCACAGCTTACAGGACGCAATGTAGGAAAAACCTGCCGCACACATTACAGAGGAACTTTCAATGACGGAACACAGTTTGATTCTTCTTACGACCGTGGCGAACCGCTGGAATTCATCTGCGGTGCAGGCCAGATGATCAGAGGATTTGATGCAGCTGTAGCTGACATGGAAGTTGGTCAGATCATAGACATTCATCTTATGCCAGAAGAAGCATACGGTATGGCAGATCCAAACGCTATCTTCACTATGGAAATCGCCCAGCTCCCAGGTTCCGAAGACCTGACAGTTGGTCAGCAGGTATACCTGTCAAACCAGTTCGGTCAGCCATTCCCTGTTAAAGTGACAGCTAAAGATGAAAAAAACATCACATTTGATGCAAACCACGAAATGGCAGGAAAAGAACTTAACTTCAAGATTGAATTAGTAGAAGTGAAATAAGACAAATACTCAGGGCAGCCTCCCGGCAAAGATTTTGCCGATGAGACTGCCCTGTTTTATACTTTATTTACCAAAGTGATAGTGCTTTTTGTAGTTTTATAATTTACGAGTAAAGATTTATCGTTTTTGTGGGCTTACTGTATATTCGCTTACCGTTTACTGTCTTAAAAGCTTTTACATAATAGTTATAAACCCAGTACATGCCTGTCTGGGAATCATAAGCCTTTGTGTCTTTCCAGGTTGAGACAGAGGACTTCACTGTTTTGGCTGCAGAACCATTGCGATAAATTACATATCCGGAAGCACCGTCTACTTTTTTCCAGGAAACCTCTGTACCACCGTTACTCATTTTACATGAAAACTTAGATGGAGCTGGAACAGCAGCTTTTCTTGATTTCACCGCTGAAAATTTAGAATATTTGTTTTTTCCACTTGCGTTGGTTCCATAAGCACGGACTTTAAATGAATAGGTTACTCCCGGTACTACAGCTGCATCAAAACTGAGGGATCCTGTTTTCAGAGTTTTTATCCGCTTATAAGAAGACTGGGAATCTGTCTTGCAGTAAATCTGGTATCCTTTGGCACCCGGAACCTTTTTCCAGGTTAAATGTATTTGATCTGCAGATTTCTGGGAAAGTTTCAGCACAGGTTTTGTCAGTGGTGTGTTGTTCTCAGATACCTTTACCGTCACCTGACACTGGGCCTGAAAATCTCCGGCAGAAGCAGTGATTACTGCCTGACCATAACCGTTCCCCTGAATGGTTCCATCCTCTGAGACAGACGCAACCCCAGGATTACTGCTTGTCCAGACCACATCTTTTACATCATCAGAGTTAGATGGTGTAAAGGAAGGTGTGAGTTTTTGTGTATTTCCTTCGTCAATTGTCAGATTTGTCTGGTTCAGAGCAATTCCGTTAAGTGGAGTTGTCACTACGGGGATTTCATACAGGTATGTGTGGGAACTGTCATAGTTGCCGTTATCATAATTTCCGGATACCCATACAATATTACGTCCCCATAAGATTGGCTGGGAATCTGTCTGGATCGTTACATTCTTGTATAATTTGGATAATATTACGTTTCCGGACATATCCATAAGGAGATAATGCAGAATGCTCTGGTCGGAGGTTTCCTCTGAGAAAAGGACTGCGTACTGATTATTTCCTACAGGGATAAGTTTTGGTTCTGTCAGAGTTATTTCTGCTCCTGACGGTGAATACTGAGTGAGCCAGATAAATCTGGAAGTCATACTGTTCTTATCTGTGATTATCATAAAGATATTTTTGTTAAGATTCTCATATCCGGTCTGTCCATTCACAGCAAAACCATGGGGAACAGACTTGCCTACTGTGATCAGATTATTTCCGGCCAGGGAAAATCCGGTTACCTCACATCCGGTATAATTATCACCTGTAGCACCCATAAAAGGAAAGATATTTACCGCACGATCCTGAGCGATATATCCGCCGGAATATGCGGAAAAGGAGGACAGGATCAGACCTCTGTAATAAGCATCCCCATGATCCAGAAAATACACATGAGAGCCGTCATTTACAACAAACTGGTTGAAGGAATGGCTGCAATAAGGCATATCTGAATTAATAAGCGTCATATCCTGAGTGTTAATGACAAAAGTGATATTACTCTGATGATGTATCCCTTCCATCCCATACATTTCCCGTCCTGTGTGTACGATCAGGGTAGAACCGATCTGGGTCATGCGCAGGGAAGCAGCGTCAAAAGGAATGTAGATTCCTTCAAACATATTTGTGTATCCGCCGCCAATGTCCGTTGCACCAAGCAGTTTCCAGGCACGGCTATATTTGAGAATCCGGACAGCCGTTATGCTGTTGTCTTCGTTCAGATTCTTCTGCCCTACTGCAACATAAAAATTCCCGTCTGGTGCAGCGTAGAACCCTCCCCACAATGGAAGCGGAAGCTTTACTGTTGTTACATTGGTAACATTAAGATCGGAATTGCAGGTGGCATCATATAAAGTCTGATCTTTCCAGGCAACAATGTGAAGATTTCCTGTTTCATCTGTATAGTAAGAAGTATATTCAGGATTTGCCCAGTTCCAGCTGTAAGATCCGCTGTTGATTCCCATACCCTGAAGCTGGGAAAGAGCCTTTCTCCGGCCAAAGGAAGACTTTGAGGAATAGGTGGAAGTACCAGCTGTTATTCCCTGCCCTGCATTTGCAACCAACGTGTCCCCCTCCTGAACAGAAGGCATTTCCTTTTCATCCGAAAAGAAATCATCATCTGCCTGTTCCGAAGTAAACTCATCTTCAGTGTCATTGAACTCTCCGCTGTTATCGAATTCCTCAGGAGAAAAACTCATCTCGTCGTTTACCGCATTACCCATGTCAGGAATCGCATCAACATCAGATGAACCTGGATTTTCTACAGCTGTTACATTATCCGAGTCAGTAAAATCACCTGCACCATATGCAGGAGCAAAATTCATTAAAACCATGGAAGAAGCCAGTAATAAAACTAATAATTTCTTTTTCATCTGTCAGAGCCCTCTTTTCCCCTTTATCTAAGTTCGATAGTTATACGTTCTTTGATACCGGTTTTAGAATTAACTGCAGTAAACATGATCCTGAAACCTTTTCCTCCCGCTACCGGGATCTTGCTTCCGTTTGTTACGGATTCACTGCGCATCCACCCTTTTTGCAGGTATTCGATCGCAGGTTTCATACTGCCATTCGCAGGATTATTTCCACTATATATGTACAGTTTGTCAAGCTTCCATCCTTTTGCAAGAGTAACCGTTGTTTTTACTTTCTTTCCGGCAAACTTTGCATAACTGAGACCTGTTTCAGAAGAAGATTTAAATCTGGAACCCGGAACAGTAGTTGCGCCGATCTTTACTGATTTAACAGGATTTACATATTTTTTAACAGTTACCTTTATTTTATATGTTTTACCTTGACTTTTAAAAGAAACAATGGCTGTACCGGCTTTCTTTGGGACTGCCAGAATCGTATAGTATGTCTGTGAAGTGCCGTAGGTGGATTTTGACAGTTTGACAGTGACAACTGCCTTATTACTTGATTTTAGTCCGGA
>ENA-ORMN01004091-ORMN01004091.1-human-gut-metagenome-genome-assembly--contig:-NODE-4091-length-10803-cov-21.541589_pt1 | contig 10803 bp, 5 predicted proteins | sample MGYA00242102_ERZ508993 | MGnify/ENA primary metagenome ERZ508993 (study PRJEB26280, sample SAMEA2338770) | human gut metagenome | biome: human gut; feature: human-associated habitat; material: faeces... | reverse complement strand
GACATCGCTTCAGAGAGAAGCAAACCGGCAGCTGGGATTCACTGCCCAGCAGACCTTGGATTACACGCAGGCTCTGTACGAGAAGAAACTCGTGACCTATCCCCGTACCGACAGCCGGTATCTGACGGATGATATGGCACCGCTTGTGCCGGAACTTGTTTCCGTGATTCAGCAGAGCTTTCAGATTCAGCCGGATGCACCGGCACCGGTGAATACAGCACAGGTCATCAATACCAAGAAAGTTACCGATCACCATGCTATTATCCCTACAAAAACAGCGGCGGGTTATGACATTTCCTCTCTTCCCAGTGGAGAACAGGCGATTCTTACCATGCTGACGGTGCGGCTGATTTGCGCGGTAGGCACTCCCTGCCGCTATGCAGAGACCATAGTAGAAGCCGAGTGCGCCGGTCAGAAGTTCCGCACGAAAGGCAAAACAGTCACGGATATGGGCTGGAGGCAATATGCAGGAAAGGCAGTTGAAGATGCTGAGAAGAATGCAGAGGCAGGTGAACTTCCGATACTTTCGGAAGGCATGACACTGGAACTTGCCGGTGTCGATCTGAAAGAGGGCAAGACCAGCCCGCCTAAGAGATTTACCGAAGATCTTCTGCTTTCAGCGATGGAGAGTGCCAGCTCGGATGAATTTCCGGCTGGTGTAGAGCGAAAAGGCATCGGCACACCAGCTACACGCGCTGCCATCATCGAAAAACTGGTGCAGAAAGGCTTTATCGAGCGTAGGGGTGATAAGAAAACGAAATACCTTTGCTCTACGGACAAGGGAAATGCGCTGGTGACGGTGGTGCCGGAACAGATTCAGTCTCCATCCATGACGGCAGACTGGGAGGAAAAACTGCTGAAAATAGAACACGGCGAGTATGACAGCGATGCCTTTATGGGCGAAATCAGCAGCATGGTCAGCGGACTTGTTAAAACCTACGAGGCTGTAAAAGGAGCCGATGTGCTGATGCAGCCGGAATGCAAAGTCATTGGTTCCTGTCCCGCCTGCGGCAGTGATGTCTGCGAAACGGCAAAAGGATGGTTTTGCAGGGATAAGAGCTGTAAATTTGCGCTCTGGAAGGAAAACAGGTTTTTTCAGACACTGGGAAAGCAGATGACAGAGGAACTGGCAAAGCAACTGGTAAATCGTGGAAAAGCACGGCTTACCCATTGCTATTCCAGGAAGTCCAATCGTTACTATGACACAACCGTTCATGTAGAGACCGGCGAGGACGGTGCAGCAGCATTTAAGCTGGAGTTTGGAGGTAAAAAATGAGCATGAAAATGATGAATGCAGCTTATCTGGTGGATAATGTCGCTCTGCTTTCCTTGCAGGAAAAGCAGGACGGCGTGGAATTCCATTGTTTTGATATGGACAGCAAGGTGCAGATTGCCGAGGGACACATTGGCTGGGATGTGTTGGATAAACAGCCGTTTTCTACGCTGGAAGAAAGCGCGAGGGTGGCAGCACTCAAGGAGATTCCCCAGCTGGACGGTCTTACCGTTGCGCCGGTAGCCCCGGAGATGCTGGAGCAGATGCGCGGCGGCAGAAAGGTTCTTTGGCAGATGAAAAAGGCTGATCCTGAACTGGAGAATGCTAAAAATATCCGGTTTATCACCAGCAGCTACGAGGATCGTTTCAAAATTCCGGATGGCAGTGCAGTGGAGATCGAGTATCCGAACCGGAAGTTCTCAGCTCGCTGCGAATATATGGACGAATATCATTTGCGCCTGGGGTATGATGTTTTGCACATCTGTCAGCTGGCAGAAATGCTGGAACGCGGCGGTGGTACATGCCGCCCGGAGCCGCTGATTACGGAAGAACGCAGTGCATGGGATTTGGGAAGCAAGGGCTTTCTTGCCATTCAGACCTGTGAGGACGGTTACGACTATACCTTATATCATAAGGACTTTACGGAAATTGACGGTGGACAGATCGACAACCCGGAAATCAGCATGAATGCAGCCAGAGACCAGATTCTTTCGGATTATGGGTTCGGTGGCCGCACCATGACGCGGATTGACTATGATGAACTTTGTGATCGTGCAGAGGAAGCGGAAATCAGCAGACGGGAATCTGTGCTGGGTAAACTCTCGGATTTGTCTTCCAGAACGGATACGCCGGTGAAAGCTGCCAAGGCGAAGGAGGCAGAGCGATGAAATACAAGCTTACGAAGGCAGAGCAGGAAACCGTCATCAATTTTGATAATGAACTGGATAACGCCAGCATTTATACCCATGACAGCCGCCTGATTAAGAAGCTTCGGGAACTGCGAAAACAGTATCCGGAGCAGTTTATTTTGGAGCACCGGGAGCATGGGTCGGTCACTTATACGATTCCGAAACGCTGTGTTGGTATCCGACCGCCTTACAGTGAAAAGCGGCGGGAACAGCAGCGACAGGAAGCAAAGGAAAACGGCCTGCCGTTTATGGAGAAGGGAGAAATGAACGATGGCAAGAATTGAAAAATGGGATGAAGTGCATGGAACGCAGGCACCGGACGAAAGAATGATGGCATTTCTCGACAGTACTACCGACCAGTATGCGATTTTGCAGCTTCGCCGCAGCGAGGATACGGTATATGAACGCTTTTCGTCTATGCGCGAACTGGAACGGATGGGGCTGGAACCGGATATTGACCATTATGAGGTGGTTTATACGGCTCCGCTTCTTCCCTACAAGGATCAGAATACGATGTTGGAGGAACTGTATGCGAAATTCAATGTTTCCCGCCCTGATGATTTTACTGGTCATAGTCTTTCTGTGTCTGACATCGTGGCTTTACGGCAGAATGGTGTTGTAAGCTGTCACTATGTGGATTCCATCGGCTTCCAGGAACTGCCCGGATTTTTGAAACCGGAGAAATACCTGAAAGCCGCAGAAATGGCGATGGAGGACGATTACGGCATGATTGACGGCGTAATCAATAACGGAAAGAAGGAAGAACCGGTGGAGAAAGCATCGGTTCTGGATCAGCTGAAGGAAAAGCAGGAGGCTGTGCCGCCTGCGCCGCCTCGCAGGTGCTGCGAAGAAAAGGAGTTATAAATGCGTTTTACGGATGACGAATGGATGCTCATGATGCTTTACAGCCCTGGCACACGGACAGGGCTGATCGAAGAGCTTCAAAAGATGCAAAAAAGTCTGACGGGCAGAGACAGAAACCTGCGCAGGTGGACGGCCTCGCTGCTTGCGAAACTGGCAGAGATGACGGATGCAGAATATGAGGCACTGGATTTGTATCCGGACGAATAAAGGAGAGGAGGAAAAAGACAGATGATGACGAAAACGGCTTATTATATGCAGATGGCGCAGGAAGCTGCGGCACAGATCACTGGCAGCAAAGAACAGTGGACAGCGTTTCTGACCACATCCGCGCGGCTTTATAAGTATCCCTTTGCGGAGCAGCTGATGATCTATAAGCAGAGGCCAGAAGCGACGGCCTGTGCAGAGTACGATCTCTGGAATGATCGGATGAACCGCTATGTGAAGCGTGGCTCCAAGGGCATTGCTCTTTTGGACATGCGCGGCGAGCAGCCGAAACTGCGGTATGTATTTGATGTGGCAGATACCGGAGAACGGAAGAATTCCCGACCGGTACAGCTCTGGAAAATGAATGCGGAGCATGAGCAGCCAATCATTCGCGCACTGGATGTAGCATTTGATGTTCCTGCCGGTGCTGGGTCTCTGGAAAATCATATCATGGAAGCGGCAGAACGCCTTGCAAGGGATTACTGGGAGGAAAATCGCAGGCAGATCAGTGACATCGTTGCAGATTCCTATCTGGAAGGATATGATGAACTCAACATCGGAGCTTCCTTTAAGAGAGCTGCCGCTGTCAGCATCGCATATTCCGTCTTTACCCGGACGGTGGGCAATGCAGATGACTATTTTGAGCACGAGGATTTTCTGGACATTTTTGATTTTAATACGCAGGCTGCCGCCAATGTGCTGGGAACTGCGGTCAGCGAAATGTCCAGCCAGATCTTCCGGGAAATTGAACGCACGATCCGAACCTATGAAAAAGACAAGCAGGCAGAAAGGAGCCAAAACTATGATGGAGCTGAATTACACGAAGAACGGCGATTACCTGATTCCGGATATCCAGTTGTCGGTGCAGGAACAGAAGCCTCTGGGCAAGTACGGGAGGATGCGCAGAGCGTTCCTGCAGGAGAACAACACGCTGCTGTACAATCACCTTATCCTGACCGAGAAGCTGTATCCGCACCTGTGGGAGATTCAGGAGACCGCGACCGCACGGATGGAGCAGATGATGGCGGAGCTTCTGAAAGCGAATCCGGCACCGGACAAGAAATCGAACCAAATGGCCTGGGTGCAGCACATGAACATGCTGAAAGCGCAGGCAGAGGAAGTCATTCTGACGGAACTTATCAACAGCTAAACTTTATGAGCCTGTTTCAGTCCGAGGCAGAGCAGATTCAGAAAATTGATGCGGCGGCAGAAAATGCAGCCAGAGAAGCGGAGAGCGAAAAGCCCTCCGCTTTTGTCATTTCTGAGGATGAAATCGACCGGATGTTGCGAGCAGGTTCTAATTTTGAGGGCGGAAAAATCCGTATTTATGCGCTGTATCAGCAGCAAGGGGACGCGAAAGAACGAGCTGCATTCTTGAAAGCGGAATACGGTCTCGGTGGCCACAGCTATACCTTTATGGATGGCAGTCGCGGTTTTGCCGATTATAACGGAAGAGGTATTCTGCTTCGCAATTATGACCATGACCGGGAAGTGCGACTCACATGGTCGGCGGTGGATAAGCGGTTAGACCGGCTTGTGGAAAATGATCAGTACCTGACCGCGCTGGAAATGGAAGAGTATCGGAAGCTGGAGCAGGAATACGGCGCGCCGCTTCCTATGCCGACTGCCGCCCATGTGTTTCCGCCAACGCCACCGGAACGCTACGATACCGGAAATGAGCATGTGGACAACATGCTGAATACGGCTGCGGATGTATATGCCCGGAGTGAACTGGCGGCACCACAGCGGTTTACCGTGATGGAGACAGACGATGGTTATGCGGTCTGGGATGATATTCAGGACGGCATTCATGTGGAGCCGGATGGCGTCAGCGAAGAGTTTACCAGCGAATGGGAGGCAGAGACCTACCGCCAGCAGTTGATTGAAAAAGTTCAGGAACGGGAAGCAAAAGACTGGCTCTATGTTGAACAGAGCAAGCAGAATTTGCAGCAGGACATTCCATTCCCAGATGTGGAATCCGAAGAAGTACAGGAATCGGCTCACGCAGAGACAGATCCTCTGGTACTGGAAATGCAGGAACACGCCAGCGAACTTTCCAGAGAGTCTGGCTATGCACCGGATGAACGGTTTGTGGTCACAATGACCGGCGAGAACTTTCCGGATTCTAAAGATGCGTTTGCCATCTGGGATTATGTCAAAGAAGAGTATTACGGATATTCGGACGGAAAAGTGCAGACATTTGCCGATTATGTGAGTGCATCAGAGGCGTTGCAGGAGATTCGCGGCAGGAACATGGAGGCTGAAAAAGAGCCTGCAACTGTGCAGCCAGAACCCGCAGCTCCGGTGCAGCCGGATTATCGCGTTGGCGATACGCTGTATCTGGACGGAAAGGCATTTACGATTGAAAAAGTCGGGCTTTTCGATGTGGAACTTCGGGACCCGGATTCCGTGTATCCGATCTTCCGCTCGGAAAGCAAGGAAAATCTGGCAAGAATTTTGGGGCATGAGGAAAATGTTCACCTGCACAATCTGGTGGTTGATCTGAATTCTGGAAAAAAAGAAGCGTTCCGGGCAGGGCATGAAGCAAAACATGCGGAGAACTACCGCATCAACAGCTTTCACCTCGGCGAAGGCAGTCCTAAGCAGAAATTCCGTGCCAACATGGATGCCATCTACACGCTGAAAGCCTTAGAAAATCAGCATAGGGATGCGACACCGGAGGAACAGGAAACGCTGGCCAATTATGTCGGCTGGGGTGGGCTGGCAGATGCCTTTGACGCAGAGAAAACTGCCTGGACAGGCGAATATAAGGAGCTGAAAGCAGCTCTTACGGAAGAAGAATATGCCGCAGCCAGGGCTTCGACTCTGAATGCGCATTACACCAGCCCTACCGTGATCCGTGCAATCTATGAGGCATTGGACGGTATGGGATTTGAGAAAGGCAATATTCTGGAACCGTCGATGGGTGTCGGCAACTTCTTCGGTATGCTGCCGGATTCCATGCTGGGAAGCAGACTGTATGGTGTGGAACTGGATTCCATCACCGGGCGCATTGCGCAGAAATTGTATCCGCAGGCAGAAATCAAGGTGGCAGGCTTTGAAACCACCGACCGGCGCGACTTCTATGATCTGGCCGTGGGCAATGTGCCCTTTGGCAACTACCGTGTCAGCGATAAGCCCTATGATAAACTCGGATTTTCTATCCACAACTATTTCTTTGCCAAGGCATTGGATCAGGTTCGTCCCGGTGGCATCGTGGCCTTTGTTACCAGCCGCTATACGATGGATTCCAAGAATCCGGACGCGCGAAAGTATCTGGCGCAACGGGCAGAACTCCTGGGAGCCATTCGACTTCCTAACAACGCATTCCGTGCCAATGCCGGTACAGATGTAGTGTCGGATATCATTTTTCTGCAAAAGAGAGACCATCCAATTGATATCGAACCGGATTGGGTGCATCTGGGGCTGACATCGGAGGGTATTACCCTCAACAGCTATTTTGTTGACCACCCGGAAATGGTGCTGGGTGAGATTACAACGGAAAGTACCCAGTACGGCAAGGAAGAATGTACGGTCATTCCGATTCCGGATGAGGATCTGGGAGACCAGCTGCATGAGGCTGTGCAGCATATCGGCGGTCACTATGAAGCGCAGGAGCTGGCACCGGAGGAAGAACTGTCCTTGCAGGGCGAAACCATTCCGGCAGACCCCAATGTAAAGAACTTCTCCTATGCGGTGGTGGATGGGGATGTCTACTTCCGTGAGAACAGCATCATGCGAAAGGCTGACCTTTCTGCGACAGCCACCGGCAGGATCAAGGGCATGGTGGAGCTTCGTACCATTGTGCAGGAACTGATCGACTATCAGCTGAACGATTATCCGGAGGACGCGATTGCCCAGAAACAGCGGGAACTGAATGTAGCCTATGACCGATTCGCCGATCAGTATGGGCTTATCAACTCCCGTGCAAATGCGCAGGCTTTTTCAGAAGATTCGTCTTATTATCTGCTCTGCTCTCTGGAAAATGTAGATGAAAACGGCAGGCTGGAATCCAAGGCGGATATGTTCACCAAACGGACGATTCGACCGGAACGGGCTGTTACCAGCGTAGATACTCCGGCAGAGGCTCTGGCAATCTCCATCGGAGAGCGCGGCAAAGTGGATTTGCCCTATATGTCGGAGCTTTTAGGTACACCGGGAGAATTTGAAAAAATCCAGCAGGAACTGCATGGTGTCATTTTCAAAGACCCGATGACGCAGGGCGGCGAGGAAACCGGCTGGGTGGCGGCTGATGAATATCTGTCCGGCAATGTCCGGGAAAAACTCCGCGTGGCAGAACTGGCTGCGGCTTCTGACCCTGCCTTTGCGGTAAACACGGAATATTTGAAGAAAGCACAGCCGAAAGACCTGGATGCGTCGGAGATTGATGTGCGCCTTGGTGCCACATGGGTCAATCGGGATTATATCCAGCAGTTTATGGAAGAAACCTTTGAACCGCCGTTCTATCTGCGCAGAAATATTGAAGTGAAATTCTCTCCCATGACGGCAGAATGGCAAATTACCGGCAAGAGTACACCGAGCCGGAATGATGTTCATGCCTATATGACCTACGGCACCAGCCGTGCCAATGCCTACCGAATTCTGGAGGATACGCTGAATCTGCGGGATATTCGTATTTACGATACCGTGGAGGATGCAGACGGCAAGCAGAAGCGGGTTCTGAATAAAAAGGAGACCACCCTCGCCCAGCAGAAACAGCAGGCCATTAAGGATGCGTTCCAGAACTGGGTGTGGAAAGACCCTTATCGCCGCGCGGAACTTGTGGAAAAGTATAACGAGCTGTTCAACAGCACTCGTCCCCGTGAGTATGATGGTTCTCATATCCGCTTTGGCGGCATGAATCCGGAAATCCGGCTGCGGGAACACCAGCAGAATGCCATTGCTCATGTGCTGTACGGCGGCAATACGCTGCTGGCCCACGAAGTGGGTGCCGGTAAGACTTTCGAGATGGCCGCTTCTGCTATGGAGGCAAAACGGCTGGGACTGTGCCAGAAATCCATGTTTGTCGTTCCGAATCATTTGACCCTTCAGTGGGCAAACGAGTTTCTGCGTCTGTATCCGAGTGCAAAATTGCTGGTGGCAAGCAAAAAGGACTTTGAAACTGCCCGCAGAAAGAAGTTCTGCGCACGAATTGCTACTGGTGATTACGATGCAGTCATCATCGGGCATTCCCAGTTTGAGAAAATTCCGGTGTCCGCAGAACGGCAGGAGCGGATTTTGACTGCCCAGATTGATGAAATCGAAAACGCCATTGCTGAGATGAAATCCCAGAATGGCGAACGTTTCTCCATCAAACAGATGGAAAAGACCCGGAAAGGATTGGAGGCGAGATTGGAGAAACTTCGGGCAACCGACCGAAAAGACGATGTGATTACCTTTGAGCAGCTGGGCGTAGACCGACTGTTTGTAGACGAAGCACATGCCTTTAAGAATCTGTTCCTCTACACAAAAATGCGCAATGTTGCAGGCTTGTCCACATCGGAAGCGCAGAAATCTTCGGATATGTTTATGAAGTGCCAATATATGGACGAGTTGACAGGCGGGCGCGGCATCATTTTTGCGACCGGCACCCCGGTTAGCAACAGCATGACGGAGCTTTACACCATGATGCGGTATCTCCAGTACGGCACGTTGCAGCAGAAAGGGCTGACCCATTTCGACAGCTGGGCTTCAACCTTTGGTGAGACCACCACGGCCATTGAACTGGCACCGGAAGGAACCGGATACCGGGCAAGAACAAGATTTGCAAAGTTCTTCAACCTGCCGGAGCTGATGAACATGTTCAAGGAAGTGGCGGATATCAAGACCTCCGATCAGCTGCATCTGCCGGTGCCGGAGGCAAAGTTTGAAACCGTGGTGGTGCAGCCATCGGAGCATCAGCAGGCGATGGTGGCGGAGCTTTCGGAACGGGCGGCGGCTGTGCATTCCGGTGTGGTAGACCCGTCGGTCGATAACATGCTGAAAATCACATCGGACGGCAGAAAACTGGGATTGGATCAGCGGCTGATGAATCCGCTCCTGCCGGATGACCCAAATAGCAAGCTCAACGCCTGTGTGCGGAATGTGCTTCGGATTTATGAGGAAGGACAGTCGGATAAGCTGACCCAGTTGCTGTTCTGCGACCTCAGCACGCCGAAGAACGATGGAACCTTCAATGTCTATGAGGATATCCGCGCCAAACTAATTCAGTCCGGTGTGCCGGAAGAAGAAATCGCATTTATTCATGATGCCGATACTGAGGCAAAAAAGAAAGATTTGTTTGCCAAAGTGCGTACCGGACAGGTACGGGTATTGTTAGGTTCGACACAGAAGATGGGTGCAGGCACGAACGTGCAGGACAGGCTGGTGGCCGTGCATCATCTGGATGTGGGCTGGCGGCCTGCGGACATGACCCAGCGAAATGGTCGTATCATCCGTCAGGGAAACCGAAACAAAGAAGTGCAGGTTTATCAGTATGTGACGGAAGGAACTTTTGATGCCTACCTCTATCAGACACTGGAGAATAAGCAGAAATTTATCAGCCAGATCATGACCAGCAAATCTCCGGTACGTTCCTGTGATGATGTAGATGAGCAGGCTCTTTCCTATGCAGAGATCAAGGCACTTTGTGCCGGAGACCCGCAAATCAAGGAGAAAATGGACTTGGATGTAGATGTTGCAAGGCTGAAAGTATTGAAGGCGGATCATCAGAGCCAGCAGTACCGATTGGAAGATAAATTGATGAAATATTTCCCTGCGGAGATTGAGAAAACGCAAGGGTTCATCAAGGGCTTTCAGTCGGATATTCGGACGGTGGCGGCACATCCGCTGCCGGAAGAGGGGTTCTGCGGTATGGAGGTGAATGGCACACAATTTACTGAAAAAGCCGAGGCCGGTGAAGCAATTCTTGCGGTCTGTAAAGCCAATCAGAGTTTGGAGCCGGTGCCGCTTGGCAGCTATCGTGGTTTCAAGATGGAGTTGTCATATGACAGCTTCCAGAAAGAGTATCAGGTGCTGCTGAAAGGCGAGATGACCCACCGGGTGCCCATCGGCACCAGTGCTGCGGGCAATATCCAGCGTTTGGATAATGCTCTTGCCGGGATTCCTGCAAGGCTGGAGAAGGCGGAACAGCAGCTGGACAATCTTAGGAGCCAGCAGGAAGCTGCGCAGGCCGAGCTTGGAAAGCCGTTCCCCCAGGAGGCAGAACTGGCGGAAAAGAGTGCAAGACTGGCAGAACTGGACGCACTGCTGAATATGGATGACCGTGAAAATGATGATCCAGACCGTGAGAGAACAACGGAAAAGCCGTCTGTCCTGGCAGAGCTGCGTGACCGTGCAGGGCGCATTCCGCCGATGACACATCGAAATGATGAGGAGGTGGCACTATGAGTGTTCGGGAACACTGGATCAATGTCCGGGTAAACCCGGAAGAGCTGGCGAGGATTCGTGAAAAGCAGAAAGAATTGGGGATTCGGAATACCGGTGCCTATATGAGAAAAATGGCGATGGACGGGTACTGCGTAAATCTTGATTTGTCGGATGTGGCGCAGGTAT
>ENA-ORMN01004089-ORMN01004089.1-human-gut-metagenome-genome-assembly--contig:-NODE-4089-length-10824-cov-4.847154_pt1 | contig 10824 bp, 6 predicted proteins | sample MGYA00242102_ERZ508993 | MGnify/ENA primary metagenome ERZ508993 (study PRJEB26280, sample SAMEA2338770) | human gut metagenome | biome: human gut; feature: human-associated habitat; material: faeces... | reverse complement strand
ATAGTACTACTAACTGTGAGCGACAAATTGATAATGAAATGATTACATCCATTAATGTATCATTATTCGATGTGAATCCTATCGGTAATGGATTATTGTGGACTGTAATTATCTCAGGAACCTAGAAACAACTTTTCTCTCTTGATGAACTCATTAGAAGCTAACATAGACCTGAGCCAAGAGACTACAATCTAGTTGCTCATACTGTTGAATCTACTTCAATGTTCACAGTAACTGAAACTGGGTACCATCCAATAGGAAGAGAATGAAAAAGTAAATGATTGGACAATGTAGTTGTATGAACAGGTGTCATTGATTTATTGATTATTATAGAAGTAGTTGGTAATTGTTATGATTCGTAACCATGAAAACAGCACAGTTTGGATAAACCATAGACTTGCCATCTTCGAAAATGTGCCGGATAATCACTGAATGTCAATCTCATGCTTTTGTCCTCTTGAAGAAATGATCATCTTGATTTGGTAACAAGCACTATTGTATTTACGATGAGATATCTATTTCCCACACAATTTACTAGGAAACTGACTAACATGAATCGACACATGTGTATCCAAAGACATAACAGAAAAATAAAGAATCCATAATATGGTTATTATCGTTCTAGATATAGAGAAGGCATCAAATTTGAGAGAATTCGCAGATAGCTGTTATCAAATCAAGTCATCATTTCACAATAATAATTGATATTTATGAATGGATCAGTTCGATTCAGGTTCAAAACTACTATTCAACAACATATAGTAATCAGAAAGCAACTCAATTCAAGTTCTATGGTCGCAATACAGGTACTGAGGACTGGACTCTTCTGAAGGAAGTCACTGGTCTCACTTATTCGATTGCTGGTCAGAAGAGAAAGATCTATTTGGCTAATAACACTCCTTACAATCAATTCAAGTTTGAGAACTTTGGTTCTGGTGATTCTTCTGCTTGTGCTTGGAGAATTCAATCTCTCGATCTGTTTGTCTCGTACTTGTCACTATCTTACAGAGTAGAAGTTTCGATTATCATAACTATTATCACATCTTCATTTTTCAACCACTGATTTCTCGATCTCTAGAACCAGTCTTGTAACTAGATTGTAGTTCATATCGAACACTCATCTCCTTGTAGCGTTATCCAATAACTCACTATTATTTTTCCACTTATATCCATTATTCCATTCGCTATATATCTTATATCATTTGGGATCCCAATTCTTATAGGAGACGAAAAGAACCAAGAAATTTCCAGAAAACTTCTTGAAAAGCATAAAGATCAACCATTGTTCCCTCATACTAAATTTTAAATGTCAGAACGAGAAATCGAGCTATCTGAATCTGGAAATAAGGATAAGAAAGTCACAGAGACTGTAGTTGAGACAAAACAACAGGAAGTGCGGCCAGCATCGATATCTACTCTGTTCCTACGGTATTCAACGAAGGGAGAACGAGTATTACTGTTCTTTGGATTTGCATGTACATGATTATCTTCTTTGTTCATTTCTAGTTGCCATTGCTTCAGGAATTCTGGGTCCATTGGCGTACATGTACTACGGAGATTTGATGAATGCATTGATTCAAAAACCGCTGAATGCTTCTACAGTGGCTTTTGTTCTCAGTATGTTTACATTATTTATGGGTCTATCTGCCATTTTTGCATTCTGTGAACGGTTCTGCTTGTCATTCTTTGCAGGTGGGTTTAGGAGTTGTCAATGATGTATAGAACATGTAACAATCCGATTCCGTCAGGAGTATACGAAATCGGTGATGAAACACGATGTTGAATACATTGAGAGTATCAGTCCTGGTCGTCTGGGCCAGCGTTTCTCGGAGGAATCTTCACGGATTGTACTTGGATTAGGTCCAGAACTGGGCATGATGGTTCGAGCTTTTGCATCAATGGTCACTGGATGTGTCCTTGGGTTCTACTATGTAGGAGGTGAGAGGAATTGTGTGATTGTAGAATTGGATGCTGACACTTCTTGTGTTTATCGCATTTCCATTTGTCTTTTATTGTGGGAAGGCCTTTCAGAACAGTTTCGCTGGTTATACAGATGTGATGATACAAGAACATCAAGAAGCCGATACGATGAGTGAAGAGGCTTTCCGTAACATCAAAACAGTAGCTGCGTTGGGAGCTGAGAAGAAGATGTATGGACGATATGATAGGATTGTAAGAATGATGTGAGAGTGTGAGAAGTAGATGGAACGATGCCGTCAACGCATGACAAAACTGATTGTCAAATCTGGTTTTCAATATGGAGGTATGCTAGGAAGCAACTATTTGGCTTTATCATTCGTGTTTATTGCTGCTGTATTGATCATGTATAATCAGCGTATTCACTATCCTCAACTCCTCTTTGATAAGGGTTGTACAGAGGAGTTATCGACTTCTGTGGATGTCTGTTTCAATACATTGATTTCTCTGAATGAGACATGTCAAACTCTCTGTAATGAGATTGAACAATGCTGGTATCATGATGGTAATAAGTGTTTGGTGGGAGGAGAAGTACTCACTATCATGTTGGTTGTTCTCACCTCCTTCATGAACTTTGGTTCGTCTATCACTTGTCTAGTGTCTCTAGCAAAGTCACGTTTGGCTGCTGGACGCTTCTTGGATGTGATTGATCATAAGGATGAAGTGAATACTGAGAATCAATCAGGGATTCGTCCTGAATCGAGTAAGGGAGATATTGTGTTTAAGGACATTGATTTCAAGTATGCTTCTCGAGACAGCCAAGTACTCAATCATCTCAATATGACGATTCATGAGGATGAGATGTTAGGAATTGTTGGAGAGAGTGGTTCAGGGAAGTCTACGATTCTCAAGCTTCTTATGCAACTGTATGCACCTTCTGGTGGTAGTATCACGTGGAATGGAATGGATACAAAGACTTTGGATGTTCATTGGTTACGTGAGAATATCAGTTATGTTGCTCAGGAGCCAGTTCTGTTCTCAGGCACAATCCGAGAGAATCTGATGTATGGTCGTGTTGGATGTACGAAGGAAGAGATGGTGGAAGCAGCCAAGCTTGTGGATGCTGATGGATTCATTCGATCCTTCCCTAATGGATATGATACTCATGTTGGTGAACTGGGTACTTCGCTGTCAGGAGGTCAGAAACAACGAATTGCGATTGCTCGAGCATTGTTGAGAAGACCTCGGATTCTGGTGTTGGATGAAGCAACAAGTGCTTTGGATACACAAACGGAAGCTATTGTGCAGCATGCAGTGGATACAATTCGTGAACAGAACAGAAAGAATGGAGGAAGTCTGAGTATCGTTGTCGTTGCTCATCGATTGAGTACCATTCGTTCGTGTGATCGAATTGTGGTTGTGGATGAAGGACATGTGGTTGAGGAAGGAACTCATGAGGAGTTATTGAATAAGAAGGGCATTTACTCTGCTCTGTATGAGAGTCAAGCCACAACAGGTTCTGTTACTCCTGTTTCTCCACTCTCTGAAGTTGATAAGAAGGAAGACAAACAAGAACTGATTCGTGTTCAATCGGTGGATTCTACTGTGATATCTGAGGAAAAGAAGAAAGAAGAAGACATTCCTGATGAAGAAGCTGTCAAGACAATGCATCGTGTGTCTCTTCTCTCTCTTCTTAGCTATATCCCCAAATATCAATGGATGTTCTGGTTATCTTTCTTAGGAAATGTCTTACGAGCATTCTTCACACCTATGTATTCGTATGGTACTTCGCGTGCACAGGAATTGTTCTATGAATTCGATATTCAGTACTTCTGGGATAGTAGCTGGTTCTGTATTTGGTTGATCATCATTGCTACGATTCTCACTTACATTGGATCTGTTCTTCAGTGGAATCTCTCTGCTATTGTAGGTGAACGTCTCATCAAGCAACTACGACTTGATACATTTTCCAAGTATCTCTCGATGCAGATATCCTTCTTTGATGAACCCAATCATCTCCCTTCGATTCTGACATCCAGATTGAGTATTGATGGTCGTCGATTGCGTGATCTGGTGGATCAGAGTGGTACAATTGTAGAGAATACTCTGATTGTGATTGTCTGTATTGTGATGTGTTTCTCTCCATTGGGTGAGTGGAGATTGAGTCTGCTTGCATTCATTATCTCTCCACTGGTACTGTCAGCTGAGTATCTGCAGTTCATGGTTGTGAGTAACATGACAGAGAGAATTGATAACACATTGACAAAAGAGTCTGGAACGATTACGGACTATTTGTTGAATATCCACACAGTTCATGCTTATGGTTTGGAAGAGACATTACTCACTTCTATTGATAAGGATATGGCTGATGCTGATAAGTTGACAAAGGCACGTACATTGCGAGGAGCAGCTGGTCTGTGTTTATCTCAGTTTGTTCCTATGATATTTGTGATTGTGATCATGGGTGTTGGAGCTGCAATGATGAATTACAACATGATTACTTATCTCCAACTCTTCATTGTATACATGGCCGTTTACAATTCAGCCACTCTTATCGGAAGCAATTTAGCGTACACTCCGTCTCTCCGTCTGGCTCAGCGTTCTGCAAAGAACATTCTGGCTACTCTTCATATGACAAGTGAAGATGATGCAGTTCGCGAGATCCAGACAGAAGGTCAGAACGGTGATATCACCTTCAAGGACGTTTCATTCACCTATCCAACACGTCCTGAAGCTCCGATTCTCAAATCGGTGTCATTTACAATTCCCCAAGGCAAATCTGTTGCTTTTGTGGGTCCTAGTGGTTGTGGAAAGAGTACCATGATTTCACTGATTCAGCGTCTTTACAAGCCTTTGAATGGAACGATTGAACTGGCTGGAGTGAATGTGGAGACTCTGAATCTGGATCGGTATCGTGCTCTGCTGGGTGCTGTGAATCAGGAACCTTGTATGCTGTCTGGTACGATTCGAGAGAATCTCCAATTGGGTGTGAATCATGAACTGAGTGAGGAGGAGTTGGAGGAAGCTTGCAAACAAGCATTGTGTCTAGACTTCATCAATGAGATGCCTGATCGATTTGAAACAGATCTGGGTGCTGTTGGAAAGGCTGTTTCAGGAGGTCAGAAACAACGACTGGCTTTGGCTCGTGCAATTCTCCGTAAGCCTTCGATTCTACTGTTGGATGAGGCTACAAGTGCTCTCGATAGTGAGAACCAAGAGAAGTTCTTGACTGCTTTGAATACATGGAGAAAGACACATCCTTGTACTGTTATCACAGTGGCTCATCGTTTGAGTACGATTGTTGATAGTGATATCATCTTCGTTGTTCATGAAGGAGGAATTGTTGCTAGTGGTACTCATGAAGAGTTATTGAAGTCTTGTGATTTCTATTCTAATCTTGTTCATGGACAAATGGAATCAAGTCCTTTGGCCTAAAGGAAGTGTGTTTGTTCTTATGAAATAAGTCATATCCTGTGTTATTCTACAATACTTGAATCACCACCATGTTTTCTTCTCCTTGAGCTTCTTAGAATAGACTTCATGAAGGTTCTTCTTCTGTTGAACTAATTCATTTGACCACTGTTCACACTCTCTTGCTAATTCTAGTTTCTCTATTCCTCATTCTCCAATATCATCTCAACCTTGCTGATCTGTTGTTTCCCTTACCAACATCTGAGAATGCAGAAGAAACAATGAACTCAAATTCTCCAATTCAATTAAACCCTGAAGCCATTCCTCCACAGAGAATGAATCAACAAAACAATGATGGTATTCTGAGAGCAACTGGATCAGGATCTGATATTCTGACTTCAACTGATTCAAGTAATATGAATGAAGGAAGGATTGTCGTGGCATCATGAGAATCGATTGTTGTGTAGTGAGAAGAGGATTCACATCTTCAGAAAGCGATGAAAAGGCTTGTAAGGCAATAGGAGAAGGAGAGAGATAGAGAGAAGGAAGTATTTCAGACCATCCATTTGAAGAGAATTGTGGAGATAACGTATACAAATGTACCAATCCACTCTGAATGAGATGATGAATCATGAATGTCGAATTGGATGATTTCACCATATTGTATGTTTGAGCATATGAAACCAATGCATTGATTGAAGTATCATTCATTTGTATATCTGCAACTGACTCATCATTCACTACTGTCCAATGAACACTCTCCAGAAGAATAGAACGAACAGAAGGAGAATGAAGAAGGAATTGGAGAATATGACTTCGTCCTTCATCAATCGTTTCTTTGACAGAAATAGCTCCCATTGTTGTATTGGAAAAAAGAGGAGGAAGAAAGAAACGAGTTTGAAGACGTTTCAGAATAATCTCCAAGTAATCACCTACAGGAGTTTCATTCATATGATTCAACAGTGCTGAAGGTCCAATCATCAATTCTTCTTTATCATGACCTGAGAGTAAAGAGAGAAAGAGATACACATCCATTGTAGGTGAGTCAGTGAAGTGAGCAATGAAGGATTCAAGAGTTGAAACCATCTCATCCTTCTGTATCTTCACTTCATTCAAACATTGATCTATGGAAGGATTCGATGAAACACTATGATGAAATGATCACTAATAGACGACTTTAACACAACCATTGCATCATCCCAGAATCCTTTCATTGTTTCCAATATCACTTCTTCTACATCCCCTTCTTCTTTCCTCTCTTCTGCATTCAATGGTGATAAACTCAGTGTAGGGAGAGACTACAAGTGAATAACAAAACCCATTAGCACAAAGAGTGATTGTGTGTACTGTGGAATCTCTTCATAAGTTGACAGAGGTCCATCAAAACATGTTAAGAAGAAAAAGACAGATGGAAATGACTCATGAAGGTGAGTTAGAAGAGACATATCCTGTTCAGTAATCCTTGATAACGATGAACAACGAAGAATGACTGAACATGAATGTGAATCCTCTGTAGAAGGACAATTGGAAAGAAGAGAACGAAACAGATCCACAAGTCTTTCTTCTGATAAAGAGTGTACATACTCTGTCACCATAGAATCCTTTTTCAACAGTTTTCGATTCCAATCCGCTACTTGAACCCAAAATGACTTGGAAAGACCAAGCGAAGTCAAGGTTGTGGCAACAGAGTGAATAAGAGATTCCTTTCGAGTATCCAGGGTAATACATGGAATATTCTCATCGAAAGACACTTCCTGAATGCAATCCACAGCACCACATCCAGAATCACCAATTACTACTGCCATATTATCAGAACAGACTTTAAATAACTCAGAAACATATTTAGACTGCGGATGATGTAAAGGATCTTAAGATCATATCAAGTATCAAAGAAAACTCTTCCGTTTGATAGAAATTGGATTAAATGCTGATTCTCTCTTTGATTCCAACTGTTTTCGAGCAATTGAGGGAGAAACAGCTAATTGTTATTCTTATTACGATTTCGTACCAAATCCAATTCCAGCACTCACAGATGCTATCAGCAAACCTGATTTGATTGCTCGATTCATTCTGAGTGTAGCGACACCGAATTGGGATGCCGCATTCTATGGACAGAAAGACAGCAGAATATGGGACTCAGAATTCCCATGATTGAAACCAGTTAATGGTTTTGTTGGTTTATTCTATCTTGTAGATGGAAATAGAGGTTTCTGAATGCATTCTTTGGAGAATAACATACTATTCACATTATTCAGAGAACAACTCATTCTTTCTGTATTCTTCATCAATACTATGATGATTTAGTATTAGAACTCACAACTAGTCTATTGATCTAATGCTTTCATACTTATTCAGTGTTTATCTTAGGATCAGAATCACATCATGGAGACGGTATCTCGCGGGATTCACTAAGTAATATGGACATTCCAAACAACCAATATCTTCAAAGAATCATGAAATGGACTAATACTACTGAACTTCTCTTTGATTCCAGTACTTTGATAAGTATGCTACATTTATTTTGAGAATCATTGTTAACGTAATGGGGAATACATGTGGAAAGTTAAGTGGAAAAGAAGCATTTGAAAGGATATGGATCTCCAGGAATCGTTCGTAACAGTAGAGCAGCTCATGATATGAGTAAAGCATGGTCAAGTGGACGTGGTATGAGGTCTGTATCACGTAATCAGAGTAGAGGAGCTAAATGGGTGAACTCTCATAGCAAATAGTGGATAATCTGTTTGTTGAAGAGAAGTAGAAAGTGTTACTATCATTGATCTGATCAACTCTTTCCTTTCGTTGAACATCGAATGTATACTACTGAAACAATATAATAAATACCAATTCAATACCAAATCCAGAATATCTGGATTCCACGGGAGTTAGACTGTTTGATCATTTGAACTTCTGGATTTGGGATGGTTGCTGAACTCTTTAAAGTGTGGTGCTAAAGAATGCACAAGCTCAGTCTAGTTCTCTTGAATTGTAATCATCTGTCCATTCTCTCACCAGTAGTATTGGTTATTGTCCATTCGTTATCATGTTCTTCTGATCAATTGTACTTGAAGGTTGTTAAGCAAAGCAGAGCAAAAGCATCTGAAGAATCCTTTTCCATTCGATCAGACTCCACGCTGTATTTCACTTCTCCTACATATTTCAACAACGAACTTGCTACTCATGAATTGTGTGTTCCTCAGAATGTCAATAATCTGTATTTGATCATGCATGACAGTAATGGTGATTCTTGGTCCTCTGGTTCTTGGATAGAAGTCCGAAAAGGGAATAACGAATTCATTCTCAATACGGTAATGACAGAAATGTATGATGAACGAGTGATCATCATTTCTACTGAAACAGCAGCCCCAACTATTCAATGCCAAGAGAATCAGGAGTATATGAAGATTGTATTTAGTAAGCATGATTATGGAGATAGCAACTCATACCAGATCACTGATGGTTCTACTGTACTGTATTCTTCTGGATATATGTACTATCCTAATACCTATACTATTGATATTTGTGTAACCATCACACCAAACTATCAATACACACTGGTTATGAGAAACTCTTATGGTAATGGTTGGGGGAATGATTGGATTGAAATCTACAATAAGATGAATGAACGTGTTGTTTATGCAACGATGGAACAATGGGCTGTACAACAACAGGTTAACTTTGTTCTCTTGACTTCATTACCTGTTCAGACTATCTGTTCAGATGGGAAAATCTATCTGAAGATCACAAAGAAGACAGATTCAAGTGGTATTGATGAATCCTTCCAGATTCAATCTGATAATGATGTGTTGTATTCATCTACCATAGCTGAGGTTGGAACAACTAGAAACTACTTTGTCTGTTTGCCTCCTTCAACAGATCTTCAATACTCATTAACCATGCTTGATACAGATGGTACATGGTCAGGTGGATCATGGATTGAACTCCGAAGTGTCAACAACAATCTAGTACTGAAATCCTTCATGACAACTCAAAGTGAACAAACTGTTCCTTTCTCCTTATCCACTCCTATTCCCAAAGGAGCAAAATGGTATTTCCGTAGCATATATCAACAGGATTGGTACAGATCTAGTTTTGAAAGCAATGTATGGACAATGACCACATTTGCTTCAACCACAACCACATCTGGCACAGTTTATTACTACAAACCATTTCATGGAGTTGAGAATATGAGTGCTGTAGAAACAGTATTCCGATATCGTTATGGTATTATTGCCTATCTGAATGGTTTTGAAATCTATCGAGATAAGATGCCTCTGGGTGAAGTGAATCGAATGACTCTGTCAACAGATTCTTATTCATCCTATGATTATCGAGGAGTGATTCGACCTGCATTATTCATTCATAATGATAATAAGAATCATCTTGCTGTTGAACTTCATTATCCTAATTCTGATCTTCGTTCCTCTATTGACTTTGATGCTTATCTTGCTCTTCTTCCTGGTGCTACTGGACAGAATTGTTATGTGTATCCCTATGACATTAGTATTCAATCCTCATCCTCCTACATGTATTCTAGCAGCTATGCAGTTGATTGGTCTGGAGCTACTTATGCCTATTCATCATCCTGGAATTCAATCTCCATCACATTTGCATTCTCCACAATTCTGCCTACAATCTCTCAGATGCGAATGTGGTATGGAGCCGATACAAATGGATTCCCTTCCTTTAGTATGCGCTTCTCTAATACAAATCTAGGTAACACATCAGCTATATGGCAAGATGTCCTTTCTGTATCCAATACAATCTACAGTGCAAACTCATGGTCCATGTTTAACAACAACGACTCTTTGATGAGTACTTCACTTGTTGAATTCAATGCTGGATACAATAGTTATTCGTTTTCCATCTATGAACTCCAATTCCTAATCTGTAATGCTCCTGAGACTCTGACTTATTCATCCTTTTCCTTCATCTTCTATCTGAATCAACCTGTTCAGAATGTTGGAGTGACACAGAATAGTACAGATTGTCGAATCTCTCCTTCACTTCCTTCAGGTCTCACAATCAGTGATGCTTGTGTGATCTCAGGTACTCCTTCCTCTGTCTCCAATACAACTGTCTATTCTGTTATGGCTCGAGTGAATAACACTATTGCTATTGGAACTGTAATGATTTCTGTTCGAACATGTGAGAATCTGGTGACTATTCGAGTTCGAGGAGATGCCTATCCTACACAGAATGCTTGGAGTTTATTCTCTGGTCGATATCTTAATGGAACTCTCATTCAATCTGTTGACTCGTTGTATGTATCGAATGCATATTACAACTATGATTTCTGTTTGGATCCAGGTATCTACACATTTCTAGCTCTGAGTTTGGATGGAGATGGATGGGAAGCTAGAGCTGGTTATACTCTGACTGTAGATGGAGGTGAAATGGATGTGGATATCATGGAGGTGAGTTCTCCTTCTGTTACCTCTGTTTTCTCAACATATTTCCCTTTCCAGATTGAATACACAGATTGGAAGGTGATACAGA
>ENA-ORMN01004083-ORMN01004083.1-human-gut-metagenome-genome-assembly--contig:-NODE-4083-length-10840-cov-8.036439_pt1 | contig 10840 bp, 3 predicted proteins | sample MGYA00242102_ERZ508993 | MGnify/ENA primary metagenome ERZ508993 (study PRJEB26280, sample SAMEA2338770) | human gut metagenome | biome: human gut; feature: human-associated habitat; material: faeces... | reverse complement strand
AATGAGGCTGCTCTATTTGGCGTTGAAAACAGGTTGTTTGTAGCACTATATGAAGAGAAAAATAAAGTGCTAGAAATAGCCTGTTTTTTGAGTTCTAGAAAAATAATTTCAGTGAAATTATTTTTTGTAGAAATCAATTATGCAGATTACAAAGAATTTCTTTGCAATTACCATTGCTTAGAAATTCTTGTAATGTGTTTTTTGCGTGCTAAAAAATTAAATATAATGCGAGAATTTTACACCATAATAATGACAATAAGTAATTTAGCAGAAGTAGGAGGTGTAGAATAATGAATGCATTTAAGAAAGTAACGAATAAAATAAGTAATTCTAAAATAATAAAGAATCCTATATTTTTAGTAATAGGATTAATAGCAATAATTTTGGTAATAGCATTAATATATTTTATCTTTTTAAAATATAGTCCAATAATGAATTTTAAATATGAGGGATATGCGATAAGCGGAAAAGAGATAACAGAAAACTTATTGGGCGCATCTGAAGAGCCTAATAAAAATAAGAATTTAGAATTAACAAAAATAGAAGAACAAGGAACGATATTTAAAAAATTAAACGATTACTTTGTAGGAAGTAAAGAGAAAACAGAAATAAACTTAAATTATCCAATATATATAAATAATAACAGTGCAATATATAACTTGGCAGAAAGCAGCACACTAATAAGTAAAGATTTTGAAGAAATAGCAGGATATCCAAACTTAAGTATAAGTGAAGGAAAAGTATATGATGGAAATAACTTAGAAAGAGCAGATGCGAAAGAATATATCTTTGTAAAAACAGCAGATGAAATATATATCAATTTAGCTGAGATTAAGATTAAGACAACAGCAAATGAGTATACAATACCAGTAAATAGCATATTAGCATTTACAGAAAACTCAATTAGATATTATACAGTAAATAATAATGTATTAGTATTTAATCAAATAAATGATGTGGATAGTAATTCTAATGTAGAAATGGTGGAAAACAATTATACATATGAAGAGTTATTAACGAGGCTAGGAATTTTGCAAGATGAAGATACTAATACAGCTAACACACAAACAGATATTATTCAAGAAAACACAACTAGCGACAGTAACACAAATGATAATGAAAACATCGAGGAGGAGAATGAAGAAACAAATCCGGAAAACAGCACTGATACAACACAAGAGCAAAGTAGTTACATTAGACCAGAAGTAACAGTAGAAGACTTCACACCAGAAGTATATACAGCAAAAAGCATATTAACAATAAAAGATCCAGCAGGAAGAATAGTAGAAGCACCTACATTTGAAATATATAAAGATGGAAAAATATACTTAAGAAGAACATTTAATAAATCGGGAGAAATCCAAATAACAGGTCTAGTGCCAGAAACAGAATATAAAATAGTAGGAAAATATGTATATTTAAATGAAAACGGACAAAAAGTAGAGAATACATTTTATGAAGGAAGTTTTACAACAAAAGGATATGATGAATTAGGGAGCATAGAAATAACAAAAGAAAATGGAGAGATATATAGTAATAAAATTCAATTAACAAAAGTAAAGATAACATCAGATTTAAATGCAGAAGTAATAAAAGGAATAAGTCAAGTAGAAATAGAAACAGGTGAGATAAGGACAGTATTAAAAAATAGCCAAGTAAACGAATTACTACAAGGAAAAGAGATAACAATAGAGAGTGCAGAAGGTTTAAAATCAGATTCAAAAATAAATTATGTAATAAAATTCTATGATAAAAATGGAATAGAATTAAAAGTAAGCAACAATACCGGAGAAACAAGAACATCAAAAGAAGCACCAACAGTAAGAGTAAATATAAAAGAGCAAGACATAGTAAGTGTAACATTAGGACTAAAATTAACCAATAGAGATGATGTAGAGTTAGAAAATTATAAATACATAGTTACAAGACCAAATGGAGAGAAAGTAAAGGAAGAAAGATTAGCAGAAAATGAGAAAGAAATCCTATTAAATGATTTAGATCAAAATCAGTATTATAAAATAGGAATATATGCAGATTATGATTTAAATGATAATAAAGGAAAACAAGAAAATATAGAAATAGGAAATTTAGTATTTGCAACACAACCAATATCAACATTAGGATCACTAGAATTAACAGTAGAAAATAAAGAACTAACGAGTACAACTAGCACAATAAGTTACAAAATAGATGAAGATAGGACAGATAAAAGGTTAATACAAATATTAAATGAATTAACAATAAACATAAAAGATGGAGAAGATATAGTAAAAACAGATACACTAACAGAAGAAGAAATAGAAAACTTAAGACAAGCGGGAACAAAAGAGATAAAGTATGAAAACTTACAATCAAACACAACTTACACAATAGAAATAACAGGTAACGTACAACTTGGAAATACGCAAGAAAGCATACCAGTAACATATAACTATAAAGAATTTACTACATTAAAAATACCAGCAAAAGTAGAGATAAGAAATCAATTTGTAACAGGCAATTTAATTGACTTTGATGTAAGGATAGAAGATATAGATAATGCTGTGCTAAATAATAAAGTAAGAATGGAATTAAGAAATAGCAGCAATGACTTAATAGATTTACAAGAAATATCAACAAATGAAGACTTTATTAGAAAAACATATGAAAAGTTAGAAGAAAATCAAACATATAAATTAAGCTTTTATGCAGACCAATATAATGAAGGAAATACAGATGCAACATATAAGGTAAATTATCTAATAAAAGAGATAGAAATAGTAACAGAACCAGGAATAAGTGGAAGTATAGGATTAACAGAGCTTACAAGAAAAGCAACAGGAAAGAATTTAGTAGATATGAGTTCAGAAACGAAGTGGTATGTATATCCAAACTTTAATACAAATGATCAGTATGGAAAAGAATATAATTCAGAAACAAAAATATTAACATTAGGCGGAAATGGAAACGGAAGAAGAGCAGTATATGATTTAAGAGAATATGCTGGACAAGAGGTGACAATGAGCTTTAAAGCAAAAGCAGTAAGTGGTTCGCAAACAGCATATATACAAAATAGCAAGAAAGATGCAAATAGGACACAAATACAGGACTTAACAACAGAGTGGAAAGATTTCCAATATACATTAACAGTAGATAGTACAGGATATTTAGGATTTTATATATATGGTGGAAATGGAATAGAAATAAAAGAACTTCAAATAGAACTTGGAAATAGAAAAACAAGTTATGAAGAATTTAAGTATACTCTACAAAGTAATTATAGTATAAACTTAGAAGATAGAAGAGATGAGATTACAACAAATGATTACTATATAAAAATTTATGAAGATGAAAATTTAATAACGACAGATAGATATGAAGAAATACCAGCAGAAAACATTATAACAAATGCAATAAAAACGTATGAAACACAATCTGGAAAACAATATAATGTGGAATTGGTTATTAGAATTAGAGATAGAGAATATGTGTTATCAGAACTTGAATATGATACTCAAGATACAGAAGAAATAAAGGGTATATATACAGCAGAAGAATTTCGAGAAATCCAACCTAAAGGTCATTACATAATACTTAGAGATATTGATTTAGCAGAAGGAACAGGGGGGAGAATTAATCGTTTTGGATGGTCTTATCAACGAAATTTAATGTTTGAGGGGAGTATTAATTTTAATGGAAATAAATTAATAACTGATTATCAAAATTCTGAAAGTATTTTTAGCGGAATCTCTGAGGAAGGAGTAATAGAAAATATAGTACTAGAAGTTAGGTTAAATAACGAGTTAGAAATAAATACTTTTTATGGCTTAACAGATATTAACTATGGAACAATTAGGAATATAGTAGTTAATTTAACAGAGTGTACCAAAGTTCAAAATCAAAAAATATATTTAATTGGAAATTCTAATTACGGAACTTTAGAGAATTTTGTTATACATAACAGTACACCTTTATATGGAAATTCTAATTTAACGATGGGATTTGCAAATAATTTTGGAACAATAAAAAACGGATATATTTATGGAGAAAACATAGAAATTAAAGGAAGCCTATTATCAAATGATAGAAATGTTGGAGGCTTGGTAATTGGATCAAGTTCAAGGGGATTAATAAAAAATGTATACAGTTTAATAAAGATAAATTCCGAAACTCAAAATAGTAGTAAAAATGAAGGAGTAGGTAATATTATTAAAACAAATGCTGCTGAAGTGAGTAATATTTATTCAGTTGAAAGCGGTAATACAATAGATTTTAACCATGGTCCAACCATTGCATATAATACAGGTAAAGTAAGTAATGCATATTATTTTTCAGAACAATTATTTAATAATAATTATAACTCAAAAACAACAAGACTAGCTTTATATGATGATACTTTTCAAAATCAAATGCTAAATGATGAGGGAAAATTTGATGTGGATGAGTTATTAAAAATGGAATGTTATCCTCAATTAATAATGCCGGCGTGCATGCCAAATCAAACATATATAAGTTTGCCAGAAATCCAAGATGCAGATTTACCAGATGTAATCACAACCGAAATAATAAGCCAAGAATCAGCTAGTGCAAAAGTAAAATTCATTATAAGTAATAGATCAGCAGACACAATAAGTGAAATAAAGGTACAAAACATAGACTGTACAATAGAATCACAAAACTATAATAATGGGGTAACAGAAGTTATAGCAGAAATTAGTAATCCAATTTTATATGTTTCTAATTATTCATTAGAAAGTATTTCTACTAAAAATCAATTTAATATGACATATACTAGAGATTTTAAAACTGGTGAAAGAAATATAGCAATAGAATTTTATAGAGAAATTAATAATATAGATGATTGGTATAGTATGAATAATTCTACTACTGAAAATTATAGATTGATGCAGGATTTGGATTTTAGAAATAATCAAAACAAAATTTGTATAGGGAATACATTAACAGGAAAAATTGATGGTAATAATCATACAATAAGTAATATACAAAATACACATGTTTTTTATAATATTAAAGGAAGTTTAAAAAATTTAAATATATCTAATGTAAGTATGTCCAATACTGCAACAAGCTTAGGAATTATTTTTAATGCTAATTCAGCGGAAATAAATAGTGTAACTGTCGAAAATATAAATATAGAATCAGCCAGTATTGATAAAGATGCATCTTTTAATATAGGAGGCCTAATAATTTATTCAAACAATAGTAAAATTAAAAATTGTTCCGTAAATGATATCAATATTACAGTGAATAATACCAAAAAAGCAATTATTATTGGAGGAATAATTGCACAGTCAAATTCAGATTACATTTATAATTGCTATGTAAATAATATAAATATAAAAGAGAGTAATACAATAAATTCAAGTGGAATAGGAGCTATTGTTGGATATTCTACAAATTCTGAAGTCGCAAATTGTTACTCTGTTGGTAATATTGTTGCGGATAGTAAAAATATAGGTGGATTAATAGGGTATTTAACTGGAGTATCTAGTAGATTAAATTATAGTTATAGTTTAATTAATATAGCGGGAAATAATGAAAATATAGGGGGAATAGTTGGATTTGATGGAAACAGTGATTTAGATAACAATATATCTTATAATTTATCTTTAGGAAATATATATAATGCAAAAGATACAGAAACTTCTAATAGATGTGTTGGAAATTCACCAGAAGAAAGATTGAATTATGCATATGAAAATCAATTAATAAATGGTGAGGAGAGTAGAGAATTATTAGGAGCAGAGAAACTATTAACATATAAAGATTTAACTAATATAAACACGTACATGAGTGTTTTACTATTTTCTAATTCATATTCATATATTGATATAACAAATGGTATTTTACCTAAATTATATGATACAGAACAAAAAGAAATATTAATAAATCAAATTGATATAGAAATACCCAATAATGATGATTTAAAAATTGAAAATATAGAGGCAGAAAAAAATAGTGTAACCACAGTAAGAGGAAGAGTAGTAATAACAAATTTAAATGAAGTAGAGATAATGGAACTTAATATAGAAGATATGAATGTACAAATAAATGGAATTACTCTAGAGAATCAGAAAACATATATAGATTTTATAGGAATTCCAACAAGATATTATGATAGTTATAAAATTGATTCAATCAGTTATCTATATAATGGAGAAAAGAAACAAAAAATATTAGAAGGAAAAATTAGCATACAATTTTTTAAAGATATATATAACTATCAAGATTGGCAATCTATTGAAATAGGAACATATCAAAATTACCGTTTAATGGAGGACATAGATTTTAGTGGAAGAAATGACATTAAATTAGATGTTACTATTGGAAGATTAGAGGGAAATAATAAGAAACTAAAGAATGTAGGTATAACTATAGATGAAAATAATAGTGGACTTATATATTGGGTTAGAGATAGTATGAATAATGTTATATTCGAAAATATATCAATAATGAATTTAGCATCTGAAAATTATGTTGGAATTATATCAAGAAGTACAGCAGAAATTAATAATTTACAGTTTTCACAAATAAATATTGAAAATATGGAGAATACAACAGGAACAGGACGAGGTGTTATAGCCATAAATTATGGAAATATATCGAATCTTATATTAAGTGATATAACTTTAAAATGCGATAAATCAAATAATATAGGTGCAATTGGAGAAAATTCTGATAATGCGATAAATATTAATAACGTAAGTGCTAATAATATTAAATGTTTTGGAAATAATTATGTAGGTAGCATTGTTGGAATGAGAGGTACTGTAGTGAATGTTGATGCAGAAGAAATCCATATTGAGGCTACTGGAAATTATATTGGAGGAATAGCAGGATATTTAGCTGCCAGCAATGATAATATTTCTATAAATAGTGTATATGTTTCTGGGAAAAATTATGTAGCAGGAGTATTTGGAAGCGCAGGAGGAAGATTAATTAATGGAGATGATATAGAGGTATATGGAAATAATTATGTAGGTGGTATATTTGGGCAAATGATAGATGGTATAGATGGTCAATATATATTAATTCAGAATTCTAACATTCAAGGAACAGGAAATTACATAGGAGGAATAGCAGGAACATCAGGAGATGCATATGGAGCAGCATGCTACGTAAACAGTTGTGAAATAACTGCAGAATCAGTCAATTCAAATTATGTGGGTGGTATATTTGGAGCATATACAGGAACACAAAATATGAATTATAGAATAATTATAAGCAGTAAAATTAAAGGAAATGCAAGTTCAGTAGGAGGAATAACAGGTTATTTTAATGGTACTAGACTATATGGTGGAGTTGCATATAATACAACAATAACAGGCAATGAGAATATAGGTGGAATAGTAGGAAGATTTAGTAAAGGAGAATTATATTTGTCATATACAAATTGTGAAATAGATGGCAATAATAATGTTGGAGGAATAGTAGGATATTTAGATAATGCAGATATGACAGCCGCAGTTAATACTTCTAAAATGCATGAATGTTATACAGTTTCAAACATTACAGGAAATTCTAATGTTGGTGGATTGATAGGTGATTCATATAATAACTTATATCAACCAGAGCAGTTCTATTATAGTAACTATGCAGATATAAATATAATAAGTGATAATCCGTCAAGTACTTCTATAGGTATTGGAGGAAAGCAAAATCAAATTCAATATTTAAAAGATACATACTACTATAAATATTCTAGTATTAATGGAGAAAATCCAAATATACAGAATGAAATGTTCATTTCTTCTGACAAATATTTAGTAGAAGCAGATTTAAAACAACAATCAACATATACATCTAAATTAAAATGGTCTGCTAATTGGAAATTTACAATACTTTCAAATAACAAATACCCAATTTTAAATTCTTCAAGTGTTATTGTACAAGAAGGAATCGATATACCAAAAGATTCTGAGCATATAATTGAAAGTGAGGAAAGTTCTGTAGATACTCAAAGTATAGAGTCTCAAGAAATTCCAGAGCAAACCTTTGAATATAACAACAAAACAATTCAAACATATAGCACATATTCTGTAATAACTTCATCAGATGGAACTCAAGCAACAAGAAATGCTAAATTGTATTCAAAAAATAATACTTTGTATGCTATTCCAACTGTGTTAAGTATTACTGATGAAGGCGAAATAACGCCAGTAGCAAACAATTTAATAGTAGACAGCTATAATGGAAAAGAATATGAAACAGTACTAGGTTCAGATGGTAAAATATATGACCTAAAAGAACCAATAGAATATCCAGAGAACTTTGTGAACTCAGATATCGAAAGTATAGGAAATAACTTAAACTCAGATATAAAAGAAATAGAAGTAACATATAAAAATGGAGATAAAATCAAGTTTAATTATCAAACAGGTGAAATAATATCTTCAAGCGAAGCAAATTCAGAAAAGACAGGACTATTCGCTTATCTAAAAGAAAAAATAGCAGAAATAGGAGAAACTTCAGCGAATGGAGTATCACAAGAAATAACAACTAAATATGAAGAAAGTAAGGAATTACAAACAAAATTAGAAGAAACATCAGTAGAAGAGGCAATAGAAAAACAAAATATTGCTAATTCAGAACAAGAAACAGAAGGTGTCACAACCACCGAAAATAATGTAACTAATAACTCTCTAACAGAGAATAAATATATAAGTATGTACAACGAAGAGACAGGACAATATGAAATATATAACGAAGAAGAGTTATTAGACACAACGAAAGAGGAGGTGGTAAGTGAGAACGAAAAAATAGAAGCAAATAATTTAAGCAAATATTATGCGAGCGAAGGAGAGACTAAAAATACAAAAATGGGAATAGTATGGATAGTAATCAGCATAATAGGAGTAGGAATAATATTATTTGTATTAAGAAAAAACTTAAAAAAGAAAAATGCTTAAGAGGTAAAAGTGTGTGTACCTAGAAGCATAAAGCTTAAGTAATAATAAAACCGACTTTAATAAAATTACTTAAGAGGCAAATAAAATTTGCAAAAATAAAGACAAATTAAAAATAATTAAATTAAGTGTGTGTAGAAAGCCAGTAAGTAAAAATGCTTACTGGCTAATTTATTATAGGTGTGTGAAGTGGGCAAATAAGCATAACACAAAATGCTTCTATAAAAAATGTCGAATTAAGAAGATGAAAAATGATTGAAATAGGTCTAATAAAGTGTTTTAATATAACTAATTAGGATATTGCCTAAGGTAATTGTTAATACATGATTTATTTTAAATTTAATTATTTTTTATACAATTCATTTAATTTAGCATAAAAATTTCACGATTAATAATTTATAAAAGCAAAATTTTTATTAGGGTCTTTATATAAATTCATCTAAATTATATATCAGGGAAAAATTTATTCTTTATAAAATCCAATTTTAATATATAAGAAAGGCAATATTTTAAGAAATAAATTAAAATTTACTAAATGGTTGAATGAAAGTTAAACTTTTGCTAAAATAGAAGGAGGAAAATGAAAGAAAATAATGTCATAAAACCTACAAATGATTACATATTTAAAAGATTATTTAGTAAAAAAGGGAATGAAGACATACTAAAAGATTTACTAGAAGGTATATTAGAAATAAAAATAAACCAAGTAGAAGTAATGCAAGAAGTAGAACTAGAAAGAATAAATATAAAAGATAAAATAGGAATAGTAGATATAAAAGCAATAGTAGATGAAAAAACAACAGTAGATATAGAGATGCAAATAAAAAATGAATATAATATGTTAGAAAGAACTCTATTTTATTGGGCGGGCTTATATTATACAGGTCTTAAAAGTAGAGATAACTATAAAGAGAATAATAAAGTAATAACAATAAATTTGTTAAGATTTAATATATTTAAAGAACCAAATTATCATATTGTGGGAAAAATAAAGGAAAAGGAAAGCAATAAAATATTAACAGACAAGTTAGAAGTGCACTTTATAGAATTGCCAAAGTTTTTAAAAACAAACGAGGGAGGAAGCAAAAAATTAAGACAATGGCTAGAATTTATATGCTATGAAAGAGAGGAGGGAGTAAAAATGGCAGTCAAAGAAAATAAGAAAATAGCAAAGGCAGAGCAAGAATGGGAATATTTAAAAGGCGATGAAGCAGTTAAAAGAATGGCTTTTTTAAGAGAAAAATGGGAAAGAGATTGGATATCAAATATTGAAGGTGCAAAAGAAGCAGGCTTTGGAGTTGGAATGAATAAAGGAAGAAGAAAAGGAAAAATCGAAGAGCAAGAGAGAATTGCATTAGAAATGTTAAAACAAGGTTTAAAAGATGAAATGATTATTAAAATAACAAAAATAAAAAAAGAAAAATTGAATTTTTTATGCCTATGATTCCACCTACTACAACTGCTCAACAGCACAAGGTAAACATGGGTACTAAAAAGTTTTATGATCCACCAGAACTTAAAACTGCAAAGGAAAAACTCAAAGCTCATTTGATACCGCATATTCCTGATAAGCCTTTTGATGGGCCTTTAAGATTAATTGTCAGGTGGTGCTTTCCAATTGCTGGTAAACATCATGATGGAGAGTACAAACATACCAAGCCTGATACGGATGATCTAAACAAGTCATTGAAAGACATCATGGAGAAGTTGGGGTTCTATGTGAATGATTCCAGAGTGGCCAGTGAGCTGATTGAAAAGTTCTGGGCGGAAATACCAGGTATATATATTCGATTGGAGGAATTGGAATGATTAAAACAACTAACATCAATGAGTACATCTCATTACAGGTTCTTAAAAATTACTGTTACTCTCATGGAGAAGATGAATGCAAAAACTGTAAGCTAGACCCCGTATGCAAATGTATGAGCAAAATT
>ENA-ORMN01004072-ORMN01004072.1-human-gut-metagenome-genome-assembly--contig:-NODE-4072-length-10853-cov-7.634284_pt1 | contig 10853 bp, 10 predicted proteins | sample MGYA00242102_ERZ508993 | MGnify/ENA primary metagenome ERZ508993 (study PRJEB26280, sample SAMEA2338770) | human gut metagenome | biome: human gut; feature: human-associated habitat; material: faeces... | reverse complement strand
CAATAAATATTTATCTATAAAATCTTTATTATAATACATTTTACAAAAGTCACAATAACTACAAATATTTTTACAAAAAGGTATATGTATATAACAACTTTTTATCATTATTTATGCCTTTTATTAAATTCAAATAATGATTTTATCATTGATAGATCATTATCTGTTACATACTTTGTTAAAATATCATATAAAGTAGATTTAGGAATATTATATTTTTCTGCAAACTCTCTTAAAGACATTATTTCTTCTTTATTGTTATTATTAAAAGCTTTAGTAAATTCATTACATAAATATTCAATTTCTTCTTGGGTATAAGAAGAATGTTTTTTACTAGTTTGTCCTCCCTTAATATTTCTTAATTTAGATGTTTCATCTATTTTTATTCTTACTTTTTCATATAGTTTTTTATCTATTTCAGGTAATAATGTATTTATATGATTTTGTAAAGTTCGTTTTGATATATTTAATTCATCTGATATTTCTTCAAGTGTTTTATTTTTACTATATAAAATATATTCTGCTTCGTATTTAATTTTTTCTTCCATATTAATCATCCACCTTTAAAATACTTAAGAAAGCATCACTTGGAAGTTCAACACTTCCTATTGTTTTCATTTTCTTTTTACCTTCTTTTTGCTTTTCAAGAAGTTTTCTTTTTCTTGAAACATCCCCTCCATAACATTTAGCAAGAACATCTTTTCGCATTTGTTTAACTGTTTCTCTTGCTATAATTTTTGAGCCGATTGCAGCTTGAATTGGAACTTCAAATAACTGTCTTGGAATTATTTCTTTTAAATTTTCACATATAATTTTACCTCTATTATAACTAAAATCTTTATGCGTAATAATACTTAAAGCATCAACAAGTTCACCATTTAGTAAAATATCAACTTTTACTAAATCACTTGTTTTATATCCAATAACTTCATAATCAAAAGAAGCATATCCTTTAGTGGCACTTTTTAATTTATTAAAAAAATCATAAACAATTTCAGCAAGAGGAAGTTCATAATGAATATTAACTCTTGTTTTATCTATATAATCTAATCCTTTATATATTCCTCTTTTATTTTGACATAATTCCATTACTTGACCAATATAAGTACTTGGTGTAAAAATAGATGCTTTAATAAATGGCTCTTTTATTTCTTTTATTAATGTTTTATCTGGTAATTTACTTGGACTATCAATCATTTCAGTTTTACCATTATTTAAAATAACTTCATAAATAACACTTGGAGATGTTGCAATTATATCTATTTTAAATTCTCTTTCTATTCTTTCTTTTATTATATCTAAATGAAGAAGGCCTAAAAAACCACATCTAAAACCAAATCCTAAAGCTTTTGATGTTTCAGGAGTATATTCTAAAGAAGCATCACTTAATTTTAATTTTTCTAAAGCTTCCTTTAAATCATCATACTTTTTAGAATCAATTGGATATATACCACAGTAAACAAATGGTTTTATTTCTTTATATCCTTTTAACGCTTCAGCACATGGATCTTTTTGTAAAGTTATCGTATCTCCTACTCTTACATCACTAATACTTTTAATACTAGCAGTAATAAATCCCACTTCCCCTTCAGTTAAAATATCACACATTTTTTCTTTAGGAGTATGAATACCAACATTTACTACTTCATAACTAGCATTTGTTTTCAACATTTTAATTGTATCACCTTTTTTTAAAGTTCCAGAAAATATTCTTACTGCAAGAACAACTCCTAAATAAGGGTCAAAATGAGAGTCAAAAATTAATGCTTGTAATTTATCTGTTTCATTTTTTCTAGGACTTGGTACAACCTCAATAACTTTTTCTACTAATTCTTTTATACCTATTCCTTCTTTAGCACTGCATAAAATAATATCATCTTCATTAAAACCTAAAGTATCTATTATTTCTTTTTTTACTCTATCAACTTCTGCATTTGGTAAGTCAATTTTATTAATAATAGGTATTATTGTTAAATCATTATCCATAGCAAGATATAAATTAGCAAAAGTTTGAGCTTCAATACCTTGTGTTGCATCAACAACTAAAATTGCTCCTTCACATGCTGCTAAAGAACGTGATACTTCATAAGTAAAATCAACATGTCCTGGAGTATCAATTAAATTAAGTAAATAATCTTCCCCTTTATAATTATAATTTAAACTAACAGCATTAAGTTTAATTGTTATTCCACGCTCTCTTTCAAGTTCCATTGAATCTAAAAGTTGACTTTTCATATCTCTTTTTTCTACTGCATTTGTAAGTTCTAAAATACGATCAGCAATTGTAGATTTACCATGGTCTATATGTGCAATAATTGAAAAATTTCTTATGTTTTCTCTTTTCATATCTAAATCACCTTTTCCATCTTTTATTATTTTATCATAAAATTTCTTATTATGCTTGTTTTTCTTTAAATTTACCTTTATAATTTATACTAGGAGGACAAAAGTATGAAAAGGGAAAAGAATTTTTATTATTTTTTAACAATGATTATATTTATTATTTGTTTTACAACATCAATTATTCTTGCATGTAGAACAATTAAAGTTGGTAAATTAGCTGTTACAGCAAGTATTTTATTTTATCCAATGACTTATTTTATTGCGACACTATTTGCAGAAAGATATGGCAAAGAAAAAACATTTATGATGTTTAATTATGCTGTATTTGCCCTTATCTTCATGGCAATAATGCTTACAATTACATCTTGTATTCCTATATATGGAGCATATGACGGATTAGATAAAATCTTTAATATTGATTTTAAATTAATTTTTGCATCAATTCTTGCTTTCTATGCTTCACAATTTTTAAATTTAAAAATATATTATTATCTTGAAGGATATAAAGGATTTAAATTTTTAATTTCAGGTGTAATTGCTATAACAATAGATTCATTCTTATTTATAATGCTATCTAATATTGGTGTATTATCTCTTGGAGATAGTTTTGTAAAATTCATAAATCAATTTATCATGGGTATAGTTATGGTTATATTCTACACTTTATGTTTTACATATTTAGTAGATTCAGTTATAAAAAGCAATAAAAAAGAATTAGAATTAGAAATAGAAAAACCTAAAGTAAAGAAAACTACTTCTAAAAAAAGGACAACAAAAAAGGAAACAAAATAATGTTTTCTTTTTATTATACTTATTAACAATCTATAACCCAAGTGTATATGGTGAACTTGAAGTTCCATTTCCTCCGGTTATTTTAATATTTGATTTTAAATATAATACAGGTCTTACTAAAGCAGATGCTTGTTCTATAACACATGTTTTTACAGGGTCACCATATTTATTAGTAATACAGTGATCATAAGATATTCTTACTCCTTCCACATTTTGACTAAAAATCCATTCACCAAAATAAGAATATTTTTTAAAATACATCCAATTTGTTGTATTACATGTTGTTATATCATTTGAACCATTATTATCGCATAACCATTTTTCTTCACAATTTTCACTCGCATATCCATAATCACTTGCATACATAAGAGCCACTTTCCCAACCCAACTATTTGGATTAGTCCCATAGTAATAATCACTACCGGTTATTTTTCTTTCATAACTATACATTTCTACTGGTGTTGATGTAAATCCTTGACTATTTATAGTCTTGCCATAACTTCCTAAGTAATATTTAGAGTCTCCTACCATACTTTGTGCTTCACTTATTAATCCATTTAAATATGTAACATTTAAATATGTATTTAATGTTGCTGGTCTAGTCCAGTTAAATAAACAAGTATCATCCCATTCATACTCTCCTATACTTTGTTCTCTTATTATTTTTATTCTATTTTCTATATTTCCTGTTCCATCATCAGTTGGAAATACTCCTATCATTCTCCATACTTCATTATTAAATGTTACATAGTTTTTTGGACTTGCTCCCCTATATCTATATTCTGTTATATCTTTATCATTTCCTATTTGAAGCGTTGAATCTTTTGCATGTGTTATTGTATATAATCCACTGTTATCTTTATTATTTGTTAATTTTATAAGGGTATCTGCTCCTGTTGGTACTTTATTTACATTTTGTATTCCATTTATTTTTAATGCTAAAAATATTTTTTGTCCTACTAATGCTTCTTTTGCTTCATCTGTTATATCTTTTAAATCTAACCATAATCTTAATTTATAATTAACACTTTTATCTACATCTAATGTTACTTTATCTATTAATCTATTTACTTCTTTTAAATTTACGATTATTTCTTCACTATTATTTTTTAATAATCCTACTTTTATATATTTTTCATTTAATATTGTTCCTGTATAACTTGAATTAGGTTTATCTACTAATGATATTTCATAATCTGTTATTGTATTTCCTGTATTTTTTATTGTAAATTCATAAAATGTTTCTTGTGCCATTCCTTCATAATCTGTTAATTCTTGTAAATTATCTAAAACTAGTCCATTTGTACTTTCTGTTAATGTAAAATTTACTACTCCTGTTTTTATTACTTGACTCTTTCCTGCGTTAATTGTATTTTCGTATATTGCAAAAGTTATCCCTGTTACTAAAGATACAACCCCGATTAATGTTAAAATAATTGATATTTTTATTCCTTTTTTCTCTTTCATACATGAAGTCCTTTCTTTATTATTTTTAGTCTATCATAAATAAATTATATTATTTTTTTCAATATTTTTCAACCTATTATGCTTAAAAATATAAAAAGTTTAAGATTAAAAATTTAATCTCAAACTTTATTTTATTATCTTTTATATACTATTTTTCTTGCTCTTGCTACTTGTTCAGGTTTTAATGTATCAAGTAAATCATAAGGGTTTTCATTATCTTTATTTGATACAATAGTTTTAAATATTTCTGTTAATTCTTTATCAATTCCTATATTTTCTAAATATTCTAGGTAATCATAAAAATCTGTTAAACTTAAATTATTAACGTTTTCACCATATAAATAATTTAAAATCATTATTATATAACAATATAAATCTGTATTACGGTCAGCTTCAACATACCCAAGATTACTAGATGTTTCATCAATTATTTTATATTTATCTTTAACATTATTTAAAAGTGCAAATGGAGTTAAATATCTTGAAGCAAAAGTAGCTTTTGAATAAACTCTTGAACTATCTAAATCAACTGCTGTGATAGATTTTTTATAAAGATTAACTATAAAGTTAGATTCATGTATATCATTTAAATAAAAATCATTAAATGGTGTGTATTTTCTAATTTGATCTAATTGATGTAATAACTCTCCTATTTTCTTTAAATAATATATTTTTTCCTCTATTGTTAAGTTTTTATTTCTTAAAATAGTAGATAAGTTTACACCTTCAATTTTTGGCATTGTAAAACCTTCAACTACTCCACCTACAATTGTAAGATAATCAGGTATACATAAGTTTTCCGGTAAATATTTTCTGTTTACATCTAGCATTTCTAATGTATATAATTTATTAGCAAGATTTACACCAGTATTATTAAGAAGTTTTTTAAATACTTTATCTTGTCCTTTATATCTAAAGTCATATATAATAGCTTCAGTATTAAAAACTTCTTTTGGTAAATTCATTTTTGTAAGTTGTTTGTACTTATTTTGTGACATTGAAATTACTTGCATAAAATACCCCCTTAAATTTGAAGATATTATACCACAATTTTATTATTTATGCAAATCTTCTTTATGTTCAAGTAAACTAACATCTACTTTACTAATTGAATCAAACCTTTTTGTAATTTTATCTGTTGTTGTATGAATTTCATTTACATCTTTACTTACTGTTTCAATACTTCTTGATAGTTTATCCCATCTTTCTTTATATCTAGAAAATTCAATACCAAGTTTATTTAATTCTTCATGAATAATTGATGTATATTTATCTCTTTCAATATTTTTAATAATCATTTCTACGACAGTTAATGTTGATATAAGTGTTGTTGGACTACAAATCCAAACATGTTTTTTATAAGCATAATCAATTATATCTGTATGATAAGCATTAATTTCAGCAAAAATTGCTTCGGCTGGTAAAAACATAATTGCTTGATCTGTTGTTACCCCATCAATTATATATTTATCGTGGATAGCATCAATATGTTTTTTAACATCTATTTTAAATAGTTTTTCATATTTTTCTCTTTCTACTAAGCTTATTTTTTTATCAACCATCATTCTGTAGTTTTCAAGTGGAAACTTACTATCTATAGCAATTGTTCCAAGTGGTTCAGGAGCAAATAAAACAGAATCTGCAATATAACCATTTGGAAAAGGATATTGAAGTTTATAAATATTATTATTATTTTCACCAAATACACTTACTAAAATATGTTTTAAATTAACTTCACCAAAAATACCTCTTGTTTTTTTATCAGTAAGTATTCCTTGAAGAGATACAATATCACTGCTTAATAAATCTATTTTCTTTTGGGCCTCATCTATTTTAGATAACCTTTCTAAAACATTCATAAATGTTTTATTAGTTTTTTCAAAATTTTGATCTAATCTTTCATTAACTTTTTCATTTATTTCCAATAATCTTCTTTCATTTTTTAGTGATAAATCATTAAAATCTTTATTTAAAGATATTTTTAAATCACTTAAATCTTTGGTAATACTAACTTCTAATTTTCCTAGTCTTTCTGTTATATTCCCTTCATTTATATTTTTTGATAAAGATATTATTATCAAAATAATTGTTATAACAAGTAATCCTATTATTATATAATCTATCATAATTTCACTCCTAATTCTTTTCTACATTAATTATTTTTTCTACTACTTTACTTATCAAATATGCCAGTAGTATTATAACTACTATTTTAACAAGAATAATTGGATTTTTCAAACTTTCTAATAAATTTGCTCCAACATAACCCCAAAAATATATCATAAATATTTTTCCAATTAGTAAGGCACATATATATTTTTTTATAGGAATATTAGAAAGACCTGCGGCAATATTAACTAAAAATGCTGGGGTAAATGGTATTGCAATAATAACAGCTAAAGTATTAAAGTCAATATTTGTCATTTTTTTCATTATGTTTTCTATTTTTACTCTTGTTTTTTCTTTAAAAATTTTATAAAAATAATTTCTTAATATATATCTAAATGTTATAAAAGATAACATACATCCTACAATTGTTCCAAAGTAAGATATAACATAACCAAGTATATTACCAAAGGTAATGATATTTAATCCTATAAAAATACTAAGAGGAAGAGCTGGAATTATTGATTCTAAAACAACAAGAAAAAATCCTCCGATTAGCCCTATTTGTAATAAATAATCAACTATTAATTGTAAATATATTTGTAATTTATCTAACATAAGCATTTCTCCTAAAAATATTATAATACAAAATTTATCATTTTAACATATAAAAAGAAATAGAATGTAAACTCTATTTCCTTAATTTAAAATCAAACTTAAACTATTTTTGAGAGTATCCACCCATTTGGCTTAATCCTCTTTCAACTAGACGTTTAGTGATTTCACCACCAACTGATCCGTTAGCTCTAGCAGTAGTATCTGGTCCTAAAGTAACACCAAATTCTCTAGCTATTTCATATTTCATAGATTCGATAGCTTGTTTAGCTCCTGGAACTACTAATTTACTATTTTGGTTCATGTATTTCACCTCCTATACATTTATAGAATGTGAAAACTTTTAAAAGTTATACATGTTTTAAGTTGGTAATTTATTCCTATCTATAAACTTTAAATGATCTTTCTATATCTTCTTTAAAGTTTTTATCGTCTTCTAAATTTTCAAATAAAGTTTTTAAATTTGAATTAAAAGTATCAACTGATGTATGAGCTTTTCTTATTATTGCAGGATCATATCCACTTACTGTTCTATTTGCTTCAAGACCAGCTGTTAACATTTCTTTTATTAAAGGATAATTATATTTAGATGTTTTGCCAAAATTAAATATTTTAGTATAGCTATCTCCAAAAAATGGTTCGCAAATTCCAATTATAAATCCATCTTTTTCATATAAATAAACATCTACTCTTTCTTTTGTTTTTCTTCCTATAAATTGAACAACCTGAAATGGAGTATATTTTAACAATGCTTGTTTTCTTAATTCATAGTCTATGATATCATTAATTCTTTCTTGGTTTCTTTCTTTTATATTAATATTTTGTTCACTATTGTCACGCATAACAGCTTCTGGTTCTGTGAAAAACTCTTGTCTTACCGTAATTTTATTATATTCATCTGTTAAGTATCTATAGTAACTTACAATAAGCTTTGCTTTTAAAAAATCCATTAAATTAGTATCACTATACTCTTTTAAAAATCTTTTTGGTACTTTTCTTTTTGCTATATCATAATCTATTTTTTGAATTTGATTTAATCTATTTGTAAATTCTTCTTCTGTATATTTAGTTCCAATTAAATTTTTATATAATTCAAAATTACTATTTTCTTGCCTAATTATAATAATAGTTTTATTATTTTTTCCTGTTATTTCTAAGAAACACTTACCTTCATTATCTTTTGAAACTCTAAATTTTTCATGTTTACTAGCTTTTTCTTTTAAACCAATGATATCTTTAGTATAAAATTCATTTATCATTCCCATCAAAATATCAATATATCTTTCAGTTTCACTTTCAAACATAAAAGAATCTAAACATCCATTAAAGCATTCAAAAACATCATAATTTTCTTCAAAATATTTTAATAAACTTTCCACAAAATCACTTCCTACTTTTATAATAACATATTTTTTCTATAATAAATCATTAATTTTTTTGTTTTCATTTATTTTAACGACAAAAGTATTTTTTATACATTCATCTATCATTGTTTTATAATCTATTAAAGATTCATAATATTCACATTTTTCTATCTTTGGATTAATAACGGGATGTTTAGGTACAAAAATGGTACAACAATCTTCATAAGGTAAAATGCTTGTATTATAAGTGTTAATTCTTTTGGCTATATCAATTATTTCTAATTTATCAAAACATGCAACTGGTCTTATAATAGGAATACTAACTACTCTATTAATGGCATTAATACTTGATAATGTTTGACTAGCTACTTGCCCTATACTTTCCCCATTTACTAAGATTAAACATTCTTTTTCTTTAGCAATTTCTTCCGCAATACGATACATCATTCTTCTTAAAATAGTTATCATATAAGTGGAATCTATATTCTTATAAATACTTTCTTGAAGTTTAGTAATTGGTACAACATAAAGATTAATATTTGTTGTATATTTTAATAATTCTTCAGCTAAAGAAATAACTTTCTCCCTAGCATTTAAACTAGTATGTGGTATTGCTTCAAAATATATAGCATCAAGTTTTATTCCTCTTTTTAAAGCAAGATATCCTGCAACGGGAGAATCAATCCCTCCACTTAACATTAAAAGTCCTTTTTTTTGTACTCCAACTGGATATCCTCCAAGACCTTTTATATCATTGAAATAAATATATGTATCATCTTTATTTATTTCAATATTTACATAAACATCGGGATTATGAACATCAACACTAACATTTTTTATATTTTTTAAAATATGCCCTCCAATTACATTATTAAAGTCCATACTTGAAATTTCAAAATTTTTATCTCTTCTTTTAGTCACCACTTTAAATGTTTTAAAACTTTCTAAAGATAGCTTTTTTAAAACCATATTTTTAATATCATCAAAACTATAGTTGAGTAGTTCATAAGCTTTTACATTTAAATAATGTTTTTCCTTAGGTAAAATAACTTTTATATTTTCTTTCATTTGAATTTTAAAATATCTATCAACTTCTAAAACATCACTAGCTTGTAAGAAATTATATGATACTCTAAGTGGATTTTTAGAATATGGTGTATAAAGCAAATCATAAAATTCAATTACTTCAGCTTCAGTTAAATAAAAGTTCAGTTTCTTTTTTATTAACATATCCACAAGTTCTTTTTGAATAATTATAAAGTATGGATTTTTATTTTTAACACTTCTCTTTTCATTTTCTTTTTCAAAATCTAAAAATAATTGTAAATTTGATAAGAATACTTCAACATCAGTTTTACTATAACCAAATTTACTTAAATTATCTTTTAAAAGTTCAGCATCATCCATAACTTTTGGATTAACTATATCAAGTTCACTATAAATGGATACAAGACTTCTTAAAACCACAACTAAGAAAGAGTTATATGTAACCCCTTGGATATTATCGCTACTCTTTAAATAGTCATTAATTGCCTTAGTAAATGCTTCATTAATAAACACTTTATCCACTATATCTTCACCCTATAATAAATTATAACACACATTTTATTCAATTGGAATAGAAAAATTACGACTTTGGTTCTGAATTAATCCACCATAAACTTCAGGAACTCTTCCATTAATAACAGATGATGCTACCAAAACATTATATTCAATTTTATTAGTTTTCTCACTTACTGGACTTATCAAATCAGTTTTAAGCTCAATAGTAACATAAATTTCAACTAAAGCATTATTAATCCCATAATCAGTAATTTTAGTTTTAATATTTGTAAGAACAGAACCAACAAAATTAACTGGAACATAAACACTTGGACCCAAATTAGAAAGAAACACACTAGAACTTCCAGTAAAAAATGGCATTCTAAGAGCAATACCTTTACCTCCAGAAACAATATTTCTCGACTTTACACTTTTATTTCCATTTTCTAAATCACTAATTGCTGTTTCCAGTTCCTGTGTCACAACTTCAAGTGCATAATAAGCTTGGTCCATATCATAAGTAACATAAAGTATTTCTCCCTCTTTATTTTTATTAATCACAATAATATCTTTCATAACATCATCTTTTAATAAATCAAAATTAATATTATTACTTAAAAATCC
>ENA-ORMN01004064-ORMN01004064.1-human-gut-metagenome-genome-assembly--contig:-NODE-4064-length-10864-cov-6.203904_pt1 | contig 10864 bp, 9 predicted proteins | sample MGYA00242102_ERZ508993 | MGnify/ENA primary metagenome ERZ508993 (study PRJEB26280, sample SAMEA2338770) | human gut metagenome | biome: human gut; feature: human-associated habitat; material: faeces... | reverse complement strand
AGGGTCTCCGCCCCGACCCTTTCCGCCCGGAACAGGAACGACCCCCTCTGGTTGATCGTCCCTGCGTATACTTTCGCCCCGGCAGCCTTGCGTACGGCTGCGGGTTCGCCGCTCAGCATACTTTCGTCCACGTAGGAACTGCCTTCGGCGACCGTGCCGTCCACGGCGATCCGCTCCCCCGGCTTCACGACGACCGTATCCCCGGCCTGCACCTGCGCAAGGGGTACGGTTCGCTGCCGTCCCTGCGCGTCGGCGAGGGTTACGGTTTCGGGTTGCAATCCCATCAGTTTTCTGATTGCCGCAGCCGTGTCGCCCTTCGCCCGCTCTTCGAGCAGCCTGCCCAGCAGGATGAAGGCGACGATCATGCTCGCGGCCTCGAAATACACGTGCGGCTCGATGCCGCGGGCGAGCCAGAATCCCGGGAACAGCATGTTGAAGACACTGAACAGGTAGGCCGTGCCCGTACTTACCGCCACGAGCGTGTCCATGTTGGCCGTCCCGTGCCGCAGTTGCCGCCATGCGCGGATGTGGAACCCGCGTCCCAGCCAGAATACCACCGCAGCGAGAGCATCCGTGCCCGGGACAGGGGCGAAGGCTCCATGGCGTCCCGGCGCAGCTCGTTCAGGATGGCAGCTACCTGCAAGGCAGAAGCATGGTCCATCCCCTCATACTTTTCCAGCAGGGAGCCCACAAAGTCGTTGATCTCAATGGGCGGGTGCGGCAGCGCCGCAAACCGGCCGCGCCGGTCGGGGGCAAATTCGGCCACGAAGTCATTGCCGCGGTACAGACGCACGCTCTCGGCGTTGGTGAACACCCAGCAGGCCCCCGGTACCCCGCCAGGCAGGTCCCCCAGTGCCATGGCGGAAGAGACTTCCAGCACGATGTCCGAAGGAGCGCGGGGCGTTTTCTGGCTGGCGTACACGGCGGCGGAGAGTTTCGGGTTGCGGAACAGATCCATCACGCCGTGGTAGCAGATGCGGTCGCCGCTGCCGAATTCCCGGTGGGTGTTGTAGTCGGCCAGGCACCAGCCAAAGCTGCCGGCCACGCCCTGCTGGGCAATGGAATCGTTGAGCACGGCGGCAAAATGCAGGGCCTGCACCAGCCGGTGGGCCTCATCGTCAAAGGGCTTGGCCGGGAAGTTCTGCCCGCCGAACTCGCTGATGAGGTAGCCCTTGCGGGTGTCCGGGGTGACGGAGGCGCGGGCCTCACAGGCGGGGCCTCGGCCCCGGTAGGAATAATCGTTGTAGGCGTACACATCCTCCAGCAGCTGCTCGCGGCGGCGGATATGGGCACCCGCCGTGGGGCGGGTGGGGTCCAGCCGATGGATGGCCTCGTTGGTGCGCTTGTAAAAGGCTTCATCATCGGGGCTGCCGTTGACCCGTGCACCCCACAAAAACACACTGGGATGGTTGCGGCACTGGCACACCATCTCCCGGCAGTTCTGCAGGGCCTGCGCCTTCCAGGCTTCGTCGCCGATGTGCTGCCAGCCGGGCATTTCGGTGAACACCAGCAGGCCCAGCTCGTCGCAGGCATCCAGGAAGGCTGGGCTCTGGGGGTAGTGGCTGGTGCGCACGGCATTGCAGCCCAGGTCCTTTTTGATGAACTGGGCATCCAGCCGCTGCAGGCTGTCCGGCATGGCGTAGCCCTGATAGGCGTAGCTCTGGTGCCGGTTGATGCCCCGCAGCACCACCCGCTGGCCGTTCAGGTACAGGCCACCGGCCACGAACTGGACCGTGCGGAAGCCGAACCGGACCGTCTTTTCGTCCAGCACCCGGTCGGGCAGACCGCTGGTGCCGGGACGGATGAGCTTTACGGTAAGAGTGTACAGGGTGGGGTGCTCAATGCTCCACGGATGCACCCCGTTCAGGGTGCCGGTGATGGGCAGGGCAAGTTCCCCACGGTAGACAGCCCGGCTTCCGGCGGGGCTGCGGATCTCGGCCTGCAGGGTGCAGCCCACCGTCTCGCCCACCGTGGCGGTGTAAATGCGAAAGTCGCCTTCGGCCCGGGCCTCCACGAACACATCCCGCAGGTAGGCGGGCTCCTTGATGTCCAGACTTACGGCACGGTAGATGCCGCCGTAGGTCAGGTAGTCGATGGAACCGCCGAAAGGCGGGATGTTCAGGTCCTCGCGGCTGTCGCAGCGCACAGCCACGACATTCTTCTTGCCCAGATGCAGGGCGCTGGTCAGGTCCACCGTAAAGGCGGTGTAGCCGCAGCCGTGGTGGAACAGCCGCCGCCCGTTGCAGAACACGGTGGCGTCGTGGGCGATGGCTCCGAAGGTGAGCAGGACGGTGCGGCCTGCCCACTCGGCAGGGGCAAAGAACTCCCGACGGTAGCCGCACAGGCGCTGGTGGTCGTTCTCGTTGCAATAGTTGTAGGGCAGGGCCTTGACCGTGTGCGGGATGCGCACCGACTCCAGCTCCAGTCCGGTGCATTCCGGGCGCACCAGCGCGGGGTCGAAGGTGGGGCAAAACAGCCAGCCGTCGTTCCAGTCGTAGTGTTCCATAGTCGGGTCTCCGTCCATAGCAAAGTTACTTTACTTCTTATAGTAGCACAAAGTTATGAACGAAAAAAGCATCTCCCGCCCTTTTTGTACACCTTTTGGGCAGCAGAAGGGGAAGAGCGCTGCCCAAAACAACAAATGCTCCCCCGGAATGGGGGAGCATACTGCTCAGTGGATGAAGTTCGTCATGGGGCGGGGCGGGTTCTGCGGGTGGTCGATGCCTGCGGCCTTACCGGCCTCGATGCAGCGCAGCAGCCATGCCATGTTGCGGCCCAGTTCCTGCATCACGGCGCAGCCCTCGGCGTCCTGCAGCACCTGCTCGGGGTTGGAGCCGTGCACCATGGCCCAGTAGGAGCCGTTGACCAGCGGCATGTGGAAGAACTGGGGGTACTTGACCAGCTGGTCAAGAGTGGAGGTGGTACCGGCGCGGCGGGCAGAGCAGCAGACGGCGGCGGGCTTGTAGGCCAGATACTTGCCGCCCGCGTAGGCCAGACGGTCCATAAAGCTGGCCATGTTGCCCGCAGCAGAGGCGTAGTGCACCGGGCTGCCGAACACAAAGGCGTCGGCGGTCTTTGCCTTCTCGATGGCCTCGTTGACCACGCCGCCGAACACGCATCCATTGCCGCTGCGGCAGCCGCCGCAGCCGATGCAGCCGCCCACGGGCTGACCGCCGACGTGCAGGATCTCGGTTTCGATGCCCTGTGCCTTCAGCTCCCCGGCAATAAGGGAAAGGGCGGTGTAGGTGCAGCCCTTCTCGTGGGGGCTGCCGTTGATGAGCAGAACTTTCATGCTGTATACTCTCCTTTGCTGAAATGCGCCGTAAAATGCGCAATATTGCTGCTATGATTGTAGCACAAAGCCGCCCGCAGCGCAATGCGGGCTCTTGACAATGCTATGCAGTTGGGAGATAATAAAGGATACGAAAGAGTTCAAACCGGCTGCCGCGGGGGCGGCAGCTACGGCAAGGAGGTAACATCATGCGCGTGATCGCAGGAGAAGCCCGGGGCCGCAGGCTGGAAGCACTGCCCGGCACCGATGTCACCCGCCCCACCCTCTCGCAGGTGAAGGAGGCGATGTTCAGCATCGTACAGTTCGACCTGCCCGGGGCCCGGGTGCTGGATCTGTATGCCGGCAGCGGCCAGCTGGGCATCGAGGCGCTCAGCCGGGGTGCGGCCCGGTGCGTCTTTCTGGACGAGAACCGGGAGGCCGTAAGCATCGTGATGCGCAACTGCAAGGCCTGCGGCGTGTTCGACCGCAGCCGGGTGAATATCGGCGAGGCTGCGCGGTTCTTGTCGGCCTGCCGGGAGCAGTTCGATCTGGTGCTGCTGGACCCGCCCTTCCGTGGCGGCACGCTGGAAAAGATCCTGCCCGCCGTGGAAAAGTGCGTTGCCCCCGGCGGCATCGTGCTGTGCGAGAGCGAAACAGGCATCGTGCTGCCCGCGCAGGCGGGCAGTCTGACCCTGCAGAAACAGTATAAATACGGCAAGGTGCTGCTGTGGAAGTACACAAAGCCCATGCAGTCCGCCGCTGGGCAGGAGGGAGAAGCCTTATGAACGTGAACGAGCTTTTGGATACCATTGAGGATGCACTGGAAGAGAGCGCAAACGTGCCCCTTTCCGGCGGCAAGCGCATCGTGGATGTGGAGCAGATCCGGGATTATCTGGACGAGGTGCGGGCGGCATTGCCCGGCGAGCTGCGGCAGGCGCAGCAGATCGTGAACGACCGGGCGCAGATCGTGGACAGCGCCAACGCACAGGCACAGGCCATTGTGAAAAAGGCCGAGGAACGCGCCCGTATTCTGGTCAGCGACGCCGAGATCGTCAAGGCCGCCCAGCAGCGCGCTTCTGAGATCACCTCCGCAGCCCAGACCGAGGCGCGCACCCTGCGCCAGACCGTGACCGACTACTGCGAGAATATGCTGCGCACCACCGAGGACACCATGGTGGAAAACGCTGCACAGGTCAAAAATATCCGTGCCAGCCTGCGCCAGAACGCCAAGAAAAACGGCTGATAACGGTCAACTTTCCACACAAATTCCACAGATTGCGGAAAATGCAGTCCCTGTGAGCAAAAATGACGGCTCACAGGGACTTTTTTTGTGGATTTTTGCGGCCAAAAGCCGCCCGAAAACCCTTGCATTCACGGGTCTGATTTGCTACAATAAACATGTATCGGTGGGGCAAAGTGGGTAAAAGTAGGGCACACGCCCTGCAAACGCCCCTGAAAGGGGGAGCAGCGCGTGTTTTTTGGCCGTTATGATTACACCATCGACGCCAAGGGGCGGCTGAACTTCCCCGCAAAATTCCGCGATGCCATGGGCGAGAGCTTTGTGGTGCTGGAATGGGTGGACAACTGCCTGTTCGCACTGCCCATGGAAGAAGTGGAGCGGCTGGCGGACAAGCTGGAAAGCGATGAACTGATGGACAGCTGGGCTATCTCCGGCGATCTGTTCAGCACCGCCTGCGAGGTAGCGCCGGACAAGCAGGGACGCATTCTGCTGCCCGCCGAGCTGCGCGCCTACGCCGGGCTGGAAAAGGACGTGACCATCATCGGCAACCGCAATCATGCTGAGATCTGGGCCACCGAGGTCTGGAATGCCCGCCGCGCCGCCGTGACCAACGACCAGCGCGCTGAGCGGCTGCGCAAGCTGCACCTCTGATGCAAAAAAACTAAACCGAGAAAGGAGGCCGTGCCAATGGCCTTTGAAGAACAGCAGCCCTTTGACCCGGCCTCGTTTGAGCATATCCCCGTTTTGCTGAACGAGTGCCTGACGGGGCTTGCCATTGATCCGGCGGGCACCTATCTGGACGGCACCGCGGGCGGCGCGGGACATTCCCGCCAGATCGCCTTGCGGCTGGACGCCGCCAAGGGCGGCAGGCTCATCTCGCTGGATCAGGACCCGGACGCGGTGCAGACCGCGCGTTCCCGTCTGGCCGGGCTGCCTGCCACCGTGGTGCAGATCAATTTCCGCTATGCGGGACAGGCGCTGGAGCAGCTGGGCATTGAAAAGATCAACGGCGCACTGCTGGATCTTGGCGTTTCCAGCCATCAGCTGGACGATGCAGCCCGGGGATTTTCCTACCGGGCAGATGCACCGCTGGACATGCGGATGAGCCAGCAGGGTGAGACGGCGGCAGATCTGGTGAACACCCTCAGCCGTGAGGACCTGGCCCGCATCCTGCGGGACTACGGCGAAGAACCCTTTGCCTGGCAGATCGCCGGCAAGATCGAAGAAGCGCGGGAGAACGCGCCCATCGAGACCACTTTGCAGCTGGCCGACATTGTGGCCAGCGCCATGCCGCCGGCGGAGCGGCGCAAGAACAAGAACCCGTCCCGCCGCACCTTTCAGGCGCTGCGCATTGCCGTGAACCATGAGCTGGATGCGCTGGAAGAGGGGCTGGACACCATTTTCGAGCATCTTGCGCCCGGCGGGCGGCTGTGCGTGATCACCTTCCACTCGCTGGAGGACCGGCTGGTGAAAAACAAGTTCCGCCGCTGGGCCACGGCCTGCACCTGCCCGCCGGAGTTCCCGGTGTGTGTGTGCGGCGGCAAGGCCAAGGCAAAGCTCATTACCCGCAAACCCATTGAAGCCAACACGCAGGAGCTGGAAGAGAACCGGCGCAGCCGCTCGGCCCACCTGCGGGTTTTGGAAAAGATCTGAGGGCGGCACAGCCCCGGAGATGTGAGGAGGAGATCACCATGGGTCAGGCAGCATACGATTACAACACCGCGCGGCGCAGAAAAGCGCCGCAGACACAGCGCAAGACCGCATTGCGCGTGGAAAAGGGCGGCAAGCGCCGTCTTTCGCCGCTGCAGGCGGCGCTGCGCAATGCCATGCATCTGGTGGCGGCAGCCCTGCTCACCGGGTTTGCCATCAGCCTGCTGATGAGCGAGGCCCAGCTGGTGGAGCTGAATGATCAGATCCAGGACGCCAAGGCCCAGCTGGTGAGCGCCCAGAGCCAGTACACCTACTATAACAGCACCCTGAACAGCAAGACCAACATCACCAGCGTGGAAGAAGCGGCCAGCCGTCTGGGTCTGATGAAGATCGACCCCAGCCAGATCACCTACATCCGGCTGAACGAGTCCGGTGCGCTGGAGCGTCAGCAGTCCCCTGTGCGGCAGTGGACCAGTTTCATCTACAACGGTGCCGTGACCATTCTGGGCACCGTAAAATAACATCAAAACGGGAAAGCGTGCGGCGGCGCACGCTTTTTCGGTTTTTAGCCGGTCCGGGGCCGCCGCCGCGCGGGCCGATATCCTGAAGAAAACAGCAGGCAGAACGGGTGCTCCGCCCTGTCTGCGGGAGAACAGCATGCAACAAGATTCCAACAAGAAAAAGGGCAAAGGCTACCGGGTGCGCCCGGCCTTTGCGCGGGAACGGCTCAACGGACGCACCCGGCGCGTGTGCAGCATTCTGGGGCTGGCGGCGGTCGTGCTGGCATCGGCCGTGGTCGTCCACAGCCTGTATGTCATCCAGATCCGGGACGGTGCCAAGTACCGACAGTATGCCGCCCAGCAGCAGCTGCTGGACACCACGGTCAAGGCCACCCGCGGCGAGATCTACGACGCCAACGGCATCACGCTGGCTTCCACCAGCGTGGTGTGGAACATCTGGGCTGACCCCAGCTACAGCAGCATCCTGTACACCACCAGCACCAACGACGATAAAACGACGGTGCGCACATTTGACCCGACCATGTGCGCCGAGGTCAGCCAGGGCATCACCCTGCGGCTGCTCTCCGGCGACGGTGAGAGTCTGGACGCGGTGGACACTTCCTCGGAGGAATACACCCAGCAATACCAGACCGTGTACGATGCACTGTCCAAAATTGATTCCTCCTATGTGGTGCTGGCCACCAAGGTGAACAACGCCGTCAAGCTGTCCATTGAGGATTATGTGTCCGGTTTCAACAAGGCGCACAAAAAGGGCTCCGGCGCAGACCGCATCGGGCGGGTGTCCGTCTCGACGGAAAAGAGCTCTCAGCGCAACTACCCCTACGGAGCCTTTGCGGCTGCCGTGCTGGGCTTTACCGACGGCGAGGGCGTGGGCACCTACGGCCTGGAAAAATCCTACCAGTCCACGCTGGCCGGTGTGGACGGCCGCACCATCACCCGGCGCAACGCGGTGGGCAACGCCATTGCCGACCAGAACGCCACCACCTTTGCCGCCAAGGACGGCTCCAATCTGGTGCTGTCGCTGGACGTGAACGTGCAGGAGATCGTGGAACGCTACCTGACTGAGGCCGTTGCGGCCAACAACGTCGAGAACCGCGGCTGTGCCATCGTGATGAACGTCAAGACCGGTGCGATCCTGGCCATGGCCTCCAAACCGGACTTTGATCCCAACACGCCGCTGGATTACAGCGCCAACCTGGCCTACCTGCAGGAGCAGGTGGCCGCAGAGCCGGAGCTGTACACCATCTACCTCCGGGACGAAAATGACTCGAAGAAGTTCAAGCTGGACGAAAACGGCAACAAGATCGTGGACCCGGACCCGGATTATACCGGCACCTACCGCGATATCCTGTGGAAGAACAAGGCCATCACCGAGCTGTACTACCCCGGCAGTGTGTTCAAGGTCATCACCTCGGCCATGGGTCTGGACTCCGGCGTGGCGACCATGAACACCACCTTTACCTGTGCCGGTGCCTACGGCGTGGCCAAGGAGACCTACCACTGCGCAGGCCACAAGGCCCACGGCACCATCAACATGGCCGACGCTCTGCGCCAGAGCTGCAACCTCTACTACATCCAGCTGGGCCAGCGCGTGGGCTCCCAGCAGTTCTACAATTATTTTGACGCCTTTGGCTTTACCGAGCGCACCGGCGTGGACCTGCCCAGCGAGACCGGCCTGATGAAGTATTATTCGGCCAATCAGCTGGGTGAGGTGCAGCTGGCCTCCTCGGCATTCGGCCAGGCCATGGCCATCACGCCGCTGCAGATGTGCACTGCCGTGGCGGCAGCCGTCAACGGCGGCTATCTGGTCACCCCCCATGTGGTGGATAAGATCACCGACACCAACGGCAACGTGGTGGAGGAGATCGGCACCAACATTCGCCGTCAGGTCATCAGCGAGTCCACCAGCGATGTCATCCGCCAGATGATGGAGTACGAGGTGGGCAACGGCACCGGCGGCGGCAAGAACGCCTACGTTTCCGGCTACCGCATCGGCGGCAAGTCCGGCACGTCGGAACAGCTGAACATGCACCGCCGCGCCGACGGTGACTACAAGAAGGTCGCCTCCTTTGCGGCCGTCCTGCCCGCCGACGACCCGGAGATCCTGGTCTATGTGATGCTGGATGACCCCAACAACGCCCGCACCGACTATTCGTCCATTCTGGCCGCTCCTGTGGCCGGCAACATCATCAGCGAGGTGGCCCCCTATCTGGGCATCGCCACCGACGGCGAGGACCGCAGCCAGACCACCGTCACGGTGCCCAACCTGATCAGCACCGAGTGGAGCAATGCGCAGGTGCAGCTGAACATCAAGGGCCTCAAGCACCAGCTGATGGAGTCGGCATCCGACCAGACGGCGGCGCTGGTGACCTGCCAGTACCCCCATGCCGGGGCCAAGGTGCCCTACGGCACCACCGTGTATCTGTATACCGACACCTACGACGGCAGCCTGACCGAGGTGCCGGACGTGTCCGGCAAGAGTGCAGACTTTGCCCGCCAGATGCTGGCGGCCGCCGGGCTGAACTGCGTGGTGGAGGGTGACGCCAACGGCGTGGTCCAGAGCCAGAGCAGTGAGGTGGGGGCCAGCGTCCAGCGCGGTACCATCGTTACCATTACCTGTGGATAAAGGAACCAGAAAAACGAGAGGGGAATGAACTATGGAAAAGATCCATGCAAGCAAGCTGCTGGCAGGGCTTGTGCCTGCCGGCTTCCTCACCAGCGACCCGGAAGTGGAGCTGGTCACCACCGACAGCCGTGAGGTGCGGCCGGGCTGCATCTTTGTGGCCTTTCCCGGCGAGCGGTTCGACGGCCACGACTTTGCGGCCAAAGCACTGGAAGAGGGCGCAGCCTTTGTGGTGGTGAACCACCCGGTGGAGGGCGTCCCGGCCGAAAAAGCCATCCTCTGCCCGGACAGCTACCACGCCATGATGGTGATGGGGGCCAACTACCGCAGCCAGTACCACCCCAAGGTGGTGGGCGTGACCGGCAGCGTGGGCAAGACCACCACCAAGCAGATGACCTACGCGGCCTTGTGCGGCTTTGGTGAGACCATCAAGACCGAGGGCAACCAGAACAACGAGCTGGGCATGCCGCTGACGCTGACGCGTCTCGATGAAAAGACAGAGATCCTCATCGTTGAAATGGGCATGACTGGATTTGGCGAGATCGATTTTCTCTGCCAGATCGCCCATCCTACCCACGCCATCATCACCGGCATTGGTCTCGTGCATGCAGAATATCTCGGCAGCCAGCAGGGGATCGCCCGCGCCAAGACGGAGCTTTTCCGCTATCTGCCAGAAAGCGGCGCGGTGGCGCTGCGCGAAAAAGACCGCGCCCTGGTCACGCCGTATCTGGACGAGTGCAAGGCGAACGTCATCTGGTGCAGCGATGCTGCAGATGGCGGTGCTGTGACGAGTGAAAACGTTGTGCTCGCTGCAGAAAAGAGCAGCTTCGACTGCCACATGCCAGACGCCACCTTCCACGTCGAGCTGCCATTCGCTGGTCGTCATTATGTCGATAATGCGCTTTTGGTTACAGCCGTAGCGCGCGCTATTGACATTTCTGTATCAGACATTCAAAATGGATTGGGGAGCGCCGTTTCTCTGTCGTCCAGCCGCATGGAAATGCATCCGCTGGCAGAGGATCGTCTCCTGATCAACGATTGCTACAACGCCAATCCAGACTCGATGATCGCGACGCTGGATGTGCTCGCTGGCTACAAACCACGGCCAACCATCGCCTGCCTGGGAAATATGTACGAGCTTGGGCAGTACGAGGTGGAGGGCCACGCCAAAGTTGGCCGTCATCTCGCAGAGCGCGGCATCGACTGGCTCATCTGTCTGGGTACGCTGGCAGAGATCATCGGCGAAAACGCCATCGCCTGCGGCATGTCGCCGGCGCGTGTGTTTTATGTGGACACCAACAAGCAGGTGGCGCGCGTGCTCGAGGAATATGCACCGGCAGAATCGGTGATCCTTGTCAAAGGCAGCAACAGCATGAAAATGGTCGACGTATATCAGACTATATTAAAGGACGAAAGAATGTTATAATAATGAATTGACCGATCAGTCAGTGGAGGGATGGTCATGAAAGAGATCCGCTTACAGGACATCGCAGGTTTTCAGATAGGCAGCGCAGAAAATGAACAGGCCGGCACCGGCTGCACCGTCATCATCTGTCCAC
>ENA-ORMN01004059-ORMN01004059.1-human-gut-metagenome-genome-assembly--contig:-NODE-4059-length-10891-cov-3.075028_pt1 | contig 10891 bp, 17 predicted proteins | sample MGYA00242102_ERZ508993 | MGnify/ENA primary metagenome ERZ508993 (study PRJEB26280, sample SAMEA2338770) | human gut metagenome | biome: human gut; feature: human-associated habitat; material: faeces... | reverse complement strand
CCTGTCTGTAAGGAAGACAGCGTACCTGTCAACTGCTGTGTTCCTGTCTTTACCGCCTGCTCCTGTGCCGTAACCGGCACGGTATTTTGTCCGTATTTTCCAAGTAAATCCGATATCTGCATACAGATGCCCCCTAGATAAAATTCTTTATAAATGTCATACGGTGGATCGGGGATGCTCCATACTTTTTAATTGCCGCAATATGTTCTGCCGAACCATAGCCTTTGTTGGAGACAAAACCATATTCCGGCATCAATTCATCATATTCTGCCATCAGCCGGTCCCTCGTCACTTTTGCAATAATGCTTGCCGCTCCAATTGAAATACTCTTTGCATCTCCTTTGATGATCGGCACCTGCCGGATATCGACGCCCGGTATCGTCACTGCATCGTTCAGAAGCAGATCCGGCTGTACCTTCAGGTTCCCTATCGCCATGCGCATCGCCTCATAAGTCGCCTGCAGGATATTGATCTCATCAATCCTTGCCGGACTTACGATCCCGATTCCTGTCGCCACTGCACGCTCCATGATCTCATCGTAAAGTGCCTCCCTCTTCTTCTCCGAAAGCTTTTTCGAATCATTCAGATACAGGATCGGATCATCTTTTGGCAGAATGACTGCTCCCGCTACCACCGGACCGGCAAATGGACCGCGGCCGACTTCATCGATCCCACAGATATAGTTACAGTCGCTGTATTCTTTTTCATAGACGCTCATTGCTTCGGTACGCTCCAGTTCTTTCTGAAGCTTTTCCTGTTGTTTTTTCAGTTTTTCTTCTTCTCGTTTATTCATGTCGGATCACTCCTATATTGTCAAATGGATAGATACGCACCCAGGCTCTGCCGATCAGATCCTTCCGGGTCAGCACTCCTACCCCCGGATCTCTGCTGTCCATACTGTGATTACGGTTATCTCCCATCACAAAGTATTCATCATCTCCCAGCGTAACCGGTTCTGCAGCCGTCTGCGGATCCTTGATCTTCTCTTTCCCATAGATATCACTGATCAGGCGTTTTCCATCGATATACACATATCCGTCCCGGATCTGCACAGTCTCACCCGGCATTCCGATGATACGTTTGATATAATATGTATCTTCTTCATATTTATACGGAAATACAATGATATCATAGCGTTTCGGATCCCGGAACCGGTAACTGATCTTATCAACGATCAGATTGTCTCCATCCTGTAATGTCGTCTCCATGGAAGAGCCGCTTACCATCGTCCGCTGTCCGACAAAGGTGATGATCAGATAGGTCAGACCAATGATAAGCAGTATATACACAAGCCATCCGCCGAGTTCCCCCAGGATGTCTCTTTCTTCTTCCTCTCTCTTTGAATGTCTGGACATATTCGCGCGTGTCCTTTCTAATATGCATCCGGATATTCCAGAGTCAGTCTCCCCAGGCGTCCGTTACGGAAATCATCCATCAGAAGGACAGACGCTTTCTCTGTATCCAGTTCATTTCCGCGTACCAGGCAATGTCTGCTTTCAGCGATCCTTGCGACCATGCCGTATGGATCCGCATCTTCTTCTACGTTATATTTACTCTCCAAAACTCCCGGATAATTCTTGTTCATAAATGTCACAAGCTCTGCTGCCAGTTCTTCCGTCTGCAGGATCTCATCCTTGATCGAACCGATAAATGCAAGCTTAAGACCTACTGCCTGATCTTCGAATCTTGGCCATAAGATTCCCGGTGTATCAAGAAGTTCTACATTCTTATTCAGTCTGATCCACTGTTTTCCCTTGGTCACACCTGGCTTGTTGCCCGTCTTCGCACAGGCTTTTCCTGCCAGCGCATTGATGAATGTTGACTTTCCGACATTCGGGATTCCTACTACCATGGCTCTGACCGGACGGTTCAGGATACCGCGCTTTCTGTCTCTTTCAATCTTTTCTTTACATGCTTCCTGGATCACGCCGTTGATAGACTTGATCCCCCCGCCTTTTTTAGAGTTCACTTTTACAACGGAGAACCCTTTTTCGCGGAAATATTCCGACCAGGCATCGTTCCATTTATCTTCTGCCAGATCTGACTTGTTCAGAAGGATCAGCCTTGCTTTATTCTTTCCAAGTTCGTCAATGTCCGGGTTCCTGCTGCTGATCGGTACTCTGGCATCAACCAGCTCAATGACCAGATCTATTAGTTTGATATTTTCCTGCATCATGCGCTTTGCTTTCGTCATGTGCCCTGGATACCATTGAAAATGCATATCTTTGTTCTCCTCTTATCTATTATCTCACGAATCCGAAATTCTTCTTCGGTGATACCACAAACCAGGCCTTTCCGTAAATGTAAGACCGTTTTACCGCTCCGATATCTGCACTCCGGCTGTCTTCGCTGTTCTTTCTGTTATCACCCATCACAAAATATTCATCCCCGCCAAGCTTAACCTTCTCGGCTGCGATGCCTGCGGTATCGATCTTCGTGGTTGTATAATCTTCTTCCAGTTTCTCTCCATTGATATAAATCCGGTTCTCTACGATCTGTACCGTTTCTCCCGGAAGTCCAACAATCCTCTTCGTATAATAATGCGAACTTTCATTACCCTTCGGCTTAAAGACAATGATATCTCCACGCTTTGGAGAAGATGCATTATATACAATACGGTTTACCAGCACTTTATCCGCATTCTTAAGTACCGGTCTCATAGAATCTCCCACGGTACTCACCTGTTGTCCCCAGTACCATACTGCGACAAATGCGATCAGGCAGGTGACTGCGATTTTAAACACCCAGCTTATGCCGGATACGATCTTTTCCAGATTCAGATGAATCTTCTTCTTCTCCTTCGGAAGTTTTCCCAACAGTTTCTTTTTTGCCTGACGTCTGCGGTAACTTGATCTCCGGGATCTTCTTCGTCTTTCAAAATCCAGATTACTTCTGCGTCTCATATAATCCCCTTATCTTCATGACTTGCCACGGGCAGCTCCCTGCGAAATACATGGCAATATCAAAAAAGGACAATTACATTATGTAGTTGTCCTTTTTCTCATTTTGTTACATTTTCGATTATTTTACTAATTCTTTAACTTTAGCTTTCTTACCAACGCGGTCTCTTAAGTAGTTCAGTTTTGCTCTTCTTACTTTACCTCTTCTTACTACTTCGATCTTCTCAACGTTTGGTGAGTGTACCGGCCAAGTCTTCTCAACACCGATTCCGTTAGAAAACTTTCTAACTGTAAATGTCTCTCTTGCTCCGCCACCCTGTCTCTTCAGGACTGTTCCTTCGAAAACCTGTACTCTTTCACGGTTTCCTTCTTTGATCTTTCCGTAAACTTTAACAGTATCTCCAACGTGGAATTCTGGTGCTACTTCTTTTAACTGAGCAGCTTCAATGTTCTTAATAATATCGTTCATTATGTGTGACCTCCTTGTTTACTTGGATGTTCTTAATACATTTGTACCAGAGGACCATCTATTTTTCTTCACAACACGCTATATTCTATCATACCCGGTGCAAAATTACAAGGATTTTTTCTTGTTTTTTGCACTCTTTTCTGCTTTATATGATCCTACTCTGTAACCGGCTGCCCGTCTCTTTGTATTTCCTTTGCCAGCTTTTTTTCTTTCTCGGTAAGCTCTGCCTTTTCAAGCAGATCCGGCCGGTTCTTCGCAGTGCGGATTACAGACTGTTCGCGTCTCCATTTTTCAATATTGGCATGATGACCGGACATCAATATCTCCGGTACTTTTTTGTCATGCCACACTTCCGGTCTGGAATACTGCGGGTATTCCAGCAGATTATCCTGAAAGCTTTCGAATTCGGCAGATACATCGTTATGGAGGACTCCAGGAACCAGTCTGGATATCGCATCGATCATGATCATCGCCGGAAGTTCTCCCCCGGTCAGGACATAATCCCCTATGGATACATAATCGGTCACGATCTCCTCCAGCACACGTTCGTCAATCCCTTCATAATGTCCGCATAAGAATACAAGATCTTCTTCCTGTGCGAATTCTTCTGCCATAGACTGGTTGAATGTCTTCCCCTGCGGGGACAGATAGATGACTCTTGTGCGTTTCTTTCCACACGCCATGTCCGGCTGTTCTCCGGATCTTTCTTCCCCGGCTTTCCTTTCCCGGATCTGTCTTGCAAGTGCATCATAGCACTGATATACCGGCTCCGCCTGCATCAGCATCCCTGCACCGCCTCCATACGGATAGTCATCCACGCTGTGATGCTTATTGAACGCATAATCCCTGATATTCAAAGCCTCTATAGACAGAAGTCCTTTATTCACCGCACGCCCGATGATACTGGTGTTCAGCCCGTCCATGACCATCTCCGGAAATAATGTCATAATATAAAAATTCATATACTATCCTCTTTCTAGATCAGCCCGTCCATCAGGTGGATCTTCATCTTCTGATTCTCTATATCAACATCCAGGATACATTCGCGGATTGCCGGAACCAGCACTTCTCCGTGTTCCTCGGTATCGATCACATAGACATCGTTCGCACCGGTCTCCATGACATCTTTTAATGTTCCGAATGGTTCATCGTCCTCTGTTACAACCTGGATACCGATCATATCGGCGATAAAATATTCATCCTCTTCCAGTGCCACCGCATCTTTTCGTTCTACCAGAAGCGGGCATCTCTTATAACGCTCAATATCATTTATATTATCAATTCCTTTGAATTTCAGGATCACAAACTGTTTAAAGAATTTGACCCCCTGGATCTCCAGAGGTTTTTTCTCTCTCCCGGTGTCTAACAGCACATGCTTTAACGTCTTAAAACGCTCCGGGTCATCTGTAGTCGGAAATACTTTGACTTCCCCGCGCACTCCGTGTGTCGAAGTGATGACGCCTACCTGTAACAATTCTTCCATAGATACTCCTTTTCTTATATGTTGCGGGCATTTCTATACCGCCCTTTTCCTCTTTCATAACAGATACTGTTCACATACTCTGATATAAGATAAGCGGGACAGACCACAAACGGGCCTGTCCCGGGACAAAATGGGAATCCCCATTATTATTCTAGTCCATGATATCTACGATAACTTTCTTATCTTCCTTCGCTGCTGCGGCTTTCACAACTGAGCGGATCGCCTTCGCAATACGGCCCTGTTTTCCGATTACTTTTCCCATATCAGATTCAGCAACTCGTACTTCCAGAACTGTCGTCTTCTTCTCTTCGCGTTCATTTACAACAACGCTTTCTGGATCGTCGACTAATGCTTTCGCAATTACTTCAACTAATTCCTTCATAAATGCACACCTCCAGTGGCATAATTATTTCTCGATGCCTGCTGCCTTTAAAATCTTTGCAACTGCTTCTGTAGGCTGTGCTCCGTTTGCAAGCCATTTCTTAGCTGCTTCTTCGTCAACCTTGATTGCACTTGGATCACAGTTCGGATCGTATGTTCCGATCTCGTCGATGAATCTTCCGTCTCTTGGTGATCTAGAATCTGCTACGATGATTCTATAGAAAGGAGCCTTCTTCTGTCCCATTCTTCTTAATCTCATTTTTACTGCCATGTTAGTTTACCTCCGTAAAATTATAATATTCATAGTTTATTCTTATACCCAGAACCTGCCTTTGGCATCTTCTAATGTATAATCTGGAATCTATATAACGCGGAATCCGCGGTATATCATGTTTAAAACGGGAATCCGAATTTTTTCTTCTTTCCCGGCTTGCCAAATTGTTTCATCAGCTTTTTCATCTCGTTAAACTGCTTGATCATGCGGTTCACTTCGCTGATGTCCACCCCTGCACCTTTGGCAATTCTGTGCTTTCTGGATGGAGAAAGAATATCCGGATTAGCTCTTTCCGCCGGTGTCATGGAATGAATGATCGCTTCCATCCTTCCCATCTTCCTCTCGGCTTCCGCTGTCTGCTCGTCGTCCAATCCCTTCATCTTACTGCCCATGCCTCCAAGACCCGGCAGCATGTTCATGATATTTCCAAGACCACCCATATTCTTCATCTGCTTAATGCTTTCCAGATAATCGTCAAAATCAAACTGGTTCTTCTTAAGCTTCTGGGTCATCTCTCTGGCTTTCTCTTCATCGATCTCGGCCTCTGCCTTCTCGATAAGTGACAGGACATCTCCCATTCCGAGGATTCTTGATGCCATACGGTCCGGATAGAACTGTTCCAGATCCGAAAGTTTTTCTCCCATACCTACATACAGAATCGGCTTTCCGGTAACTGCCTTTACGGACAGTGCCGCACCACCTCTTGTGTCACCATCTAATTTGGTAACGATCACACCGTCGATGCCGACCTTTTCATTGAACTCTTTTGCCACATTCACGGCATCCTGTCCGGTCATTGCATCAATAACAAGTATGGTCTGATGTACTTCTACTTCCTCTTTGATCTCTTCAAGCTCTGCCATCATATCTTCATCGATGTGAAGTCGTCCGGCTGTATCGAGGATCACGAGGTCGCTGCCATTCTTCTGCGCATGTTCGATCGCCGCCCTGGCGATATTCGCCGGCTTGTGGTTCTCTCCCATGGAGAAGACTTCCACACCCTGCTTCTCACCATTGACCTGTAACTGTTTGATCGCAGCCGGTCTGTAGACGTCACATGCAACCAACAGTGGTTTCTTGCCCTTTAACTTGAACTTTCCGGCAAGCTTTGCTGTCGTGGTCGTCTTACCTGCTCCCTGAAGACCTGCCATCATGATGACCGTGATGGCCTTTCCAGGCTGAAGCTGAATCTCTGTAGTCTCCGAACCCATCAGGTTGATCAGTTCCTCATTTACAATCTTGATCACCATCTGTCCCGGATTCAGACCATTCATTACATCCTGACCGATCGCACGCTCCTGCACGCTCTTGATGAAATCTTTTACCACTTTAAAGTTAACATCCGCTGCGAGTAATGCGCGCTTGATCTCTTTTAAAGCTTCTTTGACATCATCTTCTGTCAGACGTCCTTTGCTTCGCAGGTTCTTAAATACGTTTTGAAGTTTCTCTGTCAAGCTGTCAAATGCCATGCTATAACTCCTCTATAATTTCATCGGATATCTTCCGGATGTCTGCAACAAGTTCTTCTGCATTCTCCTTCTCATATCCATCCAGCAATTCATCAATCTGCTTTACTTTTTCTCTGACCGACACGAATTTCTCTACCAGATGAAGTTTCTCTTCGTAGCCTTTCAGTGTCTGGGAACATCTCTTTACCAGATCATGTACACCCTGTCTGCTGATTCCTTCCTCTCTTGCGATCTCGCCAAGTGATAGATCCTCAAGAACAAACTGTTTATACACTTCTTTCTGATGATCGGTAAGTAGTTCTCCATAAAAATCATATAATAATGCCTGTTCTAATATTTCATTCATGTCTTTCACCTCCGATATCATATAACACTTCCGGATGGGTGTCAAGTATTTTTTCTTTACACCTTTGTTTTTTCAAAATAAAATTGATTTCCCACCGGCTTTGTCGTAATATATCTGATGGGAGATATTGCCGGATGCAGTATCTTCCGATCATGTCCATATATTATAAGGGGAGAATATAATGGCAAAAAAGAATTATTACAAGATACTTGGTGTGTCAAGAACGTCTTCTCCTGAAGAAATCTCTGCCGCCAAGAACAGACTTGCGAAAAAATATCATCCTGATGCCAACATGAAGAATGGTATCGATACAACCAGAAAAATGCAGCAGATCCTGGAAGCCTACCGCATACTTTCCGATCCGAAGAAACGTGCTTCTTATGACCGCAAAGTATTCGGAAAGCCATCTGCAGGTGCAGACCGGAACTTTGATCTGTTCAATCTTCATAATATGGAAGAAACAGCGCCGGTCACCGGTACACCATTTGTGAATTATTGGCGGGCAGCTGATTCTTTATATGATATCACGCTGGAAAGCGAACAGCTTTTCAAAGAAAAAAATAAGAAACAGGCAGCAGACCGGCTGTCGGATCTTTCCTCTCAGGCACTTCGCTATGCCATAACACTGCGAGAGGCAGAGATTCCCGAAAAGTACTGGCTGCCTCCGATCATGGACTGGCTGCTTTTCACCTGGTATAAGAACCGGAATCTTCCGGTATCTTATCTATTGAAGGTTTACGATGATTATTCCAAAAAAGAACTCAGTGGATTCAAACGTGTGAAGCTTCAGAAAGAACTGCTTCATTTCCAGTATTCTCTGAAACGGCTGGTCAGTTATACTTAATATTCTGCTCACACATCTGCACCGTCTGCATATTATGTACTGTAAACATCATTATTGGAGGATTCAATATGAGCGATTTGAGTACAGCAAACTGTGGATGCGGATGCGAAGGACGCGACAGATTCGGCGGGGACTGTGGATGCGGCGGATGCAGTTGTGGATGCAGTAACAGCGGATGCGGCTTCGGCAACAACAGCTGCCTGTGGATCATCCTTCTTCTCTGCTGCTGCGGCGGCTTTGGCAATGGCTTTGGCAATGGATGCGGCAATGGCTGCGGATGTGGCAATGGTAACGACAGTTGCCTGTGGATCATCCTTCTTCTCTGCTGCTGCGGCGGCTTTGGCAATGGATGCGGTAATGGTTGCGGCAACGGCTGTGGATGTGGATGCTAGACAACTTACATTTTCCTGTATAGGACTTAAGAGACGGAGTCATTTTCCCGTCTCTTTTTTCATATATATTTATAACGCTGATACCGGAAGGAGTCACCATGGCCGGAAAACCTTCTAAACCAATGACACCCTTCGATAAATCTGTCACACCCTCCTATTTATATAAATGGAAGCTGTTTCTTGCCTTCCTGCCTCCTTCCATTCAGCGCTTTCTTGCCGTCTACATCAAATTTACCGAATTCCGGTATACGATGAACTATTTCCGGGGACTTCCTTTCCATGCATTTTCTTTTCAATCGATCAGCGAACTTGCGCCTTATATGGATGAAAATGAACGGGATATGATGAATCAGATGACTTCTGTGATGCAGATGGCGGAAATGATGGCGATGGCGCAGGCCGGTTCCACAGCCGGAGATCCCGGTGCTTCCGGGCCTGCAAGCCCTGTTGATCTTATGAAAGCAATGATGTCCGGCGAAGATATGGAAATGTTCCAAAATTACATGGACCTGTTCGACCAGGAACTTTCCTCGCCTGGAACCTCTGCCATGAAAGGAGACTCTTCACATGAATGGAACAACGAATCATACAGCGAATGAAAACACTTCCGAAAACAATTTCTCAAACAGTTGGATGGATCATCCGGCCATGAAGGGAATGGACCCGGTCAAACTGGAGTTGATCCGGCTTGCAGCCAAACAGACCGCCGGCAAAAGCGGGAGATCTCTGGCTCCCGTTATGATGGCGCTCATCACCAGTGCGAACAAGAAAGGGATCCAGTTCACTCCACAGGAAATGTCTCTCATCCTCGACATCCTGAAAGAGGGACGCCCCGCCAAAGAGCAGGAGCAGATTGACCAGATGGTGCAGATGGTCCGCACACATATGAAGAATCATACATAACAAAATAGAAGAAGGGCTTTAAAGTCCTTCTTCTTTACGCATCATACGGAGTTCTCTTCTCTTTTCTCCCTTATCCCACTCTTCTTTTTCTTCTTCTGTCTCAAGTTCCAGTCTCGGTACTCTTACCGGCCTGTCATTCTTGTCCAGTGCCACCATTGTAAAATACGCATGATTGATCGGCGTACGTTCCCCGCTCAATGCCTCTACATAAGTATCTACCTTTACTTCCATAGAGGTATTCCCGACATAAGTCACTTTTCCAATGATCACAACTGTATCTTTGACATATGCACCCCTAAGGAAACTCAGACTGTCTACAGATGCTGTGATCACATTTCTCCTTGTGTGACGTTTTGCCACCATACCTGCCACTTCATCAATCCACTGCATAAGTGCCCCTCCGAACAAACGGTCAGACGCATTCAGGTGCTGCGGTCTTACCATATGAACCGTCTCTACGATTGAATCCGATACCTTTCTTTTTTCCATTTCCACAAAAAAACACCTCTCTTTTCTTTTTAAACTCTTTTATTATAGCACCGTATTTGTTATACTTAAACTAATTTCAATAAAAGCTGTTTCACAGCGGAATGGAGTTCTCATGAGAAATATAAAATTAACGATTGAATACGATGGAAGCCGTTACCAGGGATGGACAAGACTGGGAAAAGACGAATCCGGCAATACCATATCGAATAAAATCACAGAAGTTTTAAAGAAAATGACAGAAGAAGATGATCTGGAACTTTTCTGCGGATGCCGTACCGAAGTCGGCGTACATGCTTATGCGCAGATTGCCAACTTCCGGACATCCTGTTCTGTCAGCACACAGAACATCAAGCACTATCTGAACCGTTATCTTCCGATGGATATTGCGATCATCGAAGTGGAAGAAGTGCCGGAACGTTTCCACGCACAGCTCAATGCTACATCCAAGACTTATGTATACCGCATGACTATTGATGATGTGCCAAGTGTCTTTGACCGTAAATATACCTACCACTGCTACCGTATCCCGGACAAACGCATGATGCAGCAGGCCGCCGAGAAGCTCACCGGACGTCACGATTTCCGCAATTTCTCCAGTGCGAAGAAGACAAAATCTACAGTCCGAGAGATCTTTGATATTGATATCTATGGAGACATTGAGGAAATGCAGATCCTGATCCATGCTGATGATTTTCTTCACAACATGGCTCGCATCATCGTTGGTACACTGATGGATATCGGACTCGGCAACCGCTCTGTGCAGGATATCGATGATATCTTTGCCGGAATCCTGGAAGCCAGTGCGCCTTGCGATCCGAAGGGGTTGTATTTGCAGGAGGTTACCTATTAATTTGATTTGGGATTTAATTTATTAACTGGGAAGCGACCTCTCAGTCCTTGAAGGAAACAATAGATAAGGCTTCTTGTTCAGGTTCCATACC
>ENA-ORMN01004051-ORMN01004051.1-human-gut-metagenome-genome-assembly--contig:-NODE-4051-length-10913-cov-3.713575_pt1 | contig 10913 bp, 9 predicted proteins | sample MGYA00242102_ERZ508993 | MGnify/ENA primary metagenome ERZ508993 (study PRJEB26280, sample SAMEA2338770) | human gut metagenome | biome: human gut; feature: human-associated habitat; material: faeces... | reverse complement strand
CTAAAAAAGACAAATAAGGATGAAAGCTAAAATACTGACCCTGATAGTGGCTACCGCATCTTGCCTCCCCTCTTTCGCACAAGAGGAATGGGACTTGCGGAAATGCATTGACTATGCCATCGAACACAATATCGAAATCCAGCAGACAGCCAATGAAGCTGAACAAAATGCCATAGAAGTAAATACGGCAAAATGGGCAAGGCTGCCGAATCTGAGCGGTTCGGCAGGGCAAAATTGGAGCTGGGGACGTTCACAGTCACCCAAAGACAATACATACAGTGATGTAAACAGTGGCAGTACACAATTCGGACTTAATACCAATGTTCCGTTGTTCACCGGACTGCAACTGCCCAATCAGTATGCACTTTCCAAACTGAACCTTAAAGCGGCAATCGAAGACCTGAACAAGGCTAAGGAGGACATTGCTATCAATGTAACTTCCTCTTATCTACAGGTTTTGTTCAATATGGAACTCAGTAAGGTAGCAGCCAGCCAGACGGAACTCAGTAAAGAACAATGCAAACGTATCATCCGCCTTGCCGAAGTAGGAAAGGCTTCGTCTGCCGAAGTAGCCGAAGCTAAAGCCCGTGTGGCACAAGACGAAATGAGCCTGGTACAAGCTGAAAACAATTACCAGCTGGCTCTGCTGGATCTAAGTCAGTTATTGGAACTGCCTACCCCCGAAGGATTTACACTCGCACAACCTGATACTGTAGTAAACTTCGTTCCGTTGACAGCACCGGACGATATATATACGGAAGCATTGAGCAATAAACCCGGTATCCGAGCTGCGCAATTCCGCTTGGAAGGAAGCGAAAAAAGCATACGCATAGCTCAAAGTAATTATTATCCACAACTTTCTTTCGGAGCAAGTATAGGAACAAATTTCTATACATTGAACGGTTCTGCCGAACACAGCTTCGGTTCTCAATTGAAAAATAATCTGAATAAAGGCATCGGATTCAATCTGAGTGTGCCATTATTCAACCGCTTGGCTACCCGTAACCGTGTTCGCAGTGCCCGGTTGCAGCAAACCAACCTTGCCCTGCAACTGGACAACACCAAGAAGGTGCTTTACAAAGAAATTCAACAGGCATGGTACAACGCTGTAGCTGCCGAAAGTAAATTCAATAGCAGTATGGCAGCCGTTACCGCCAATGAAGAATCTTTCCGTCTGATGAGTGAGAAATTCGATAACGGGAAAGCCACTTTTGTGGAATACAATGAAGCCAAACAAAATCTAACAAAATCATTATCAGACAAAATACAGGCAAAATATGACTACCTGTTCCGGACTAAAATTCTGGATTTCTACAAAGGAGTTCCTCTTACTTTGGAATAAATTATTAAGATTCACCACAGATTTTCACAGTCTATTCATAATCAGATTCTGCGTTGACCTGTGGTGAATCATCATAAAAACGACCTTTACAATTCCGGACAATTCATTGTGTTTCGGACTCTTATTTACGTCGGTTTTCGTTGTTTTTCAAATCATACTATACCGTACGCATACGCACTGCTGTTCTTTCCTTAGAATTACTTTTATTGCTTCCTCCTGAACGGTCCGAATCTTTCTCTTTCTTACCATTTCCTCTTCTCACATCCCTGCCGGATGGAGTAATACGCCTATTTTCATGACGGTCTTTATCAACCTGTGAGTTCTGTCCACGTCGTGAAGGGCGCCCATCATGCTTGTTATTCTGATCCTTCTTCGGTCTGTCCGGCCTTGCCTGTGGAACAGACGGACGACGATGATCACCCGACGGCCTGTCAGGATGGATTTGAGGTCTGTTTGGACGAGTCTGAGGAGGAGTGGCCGGGCGATGATGCTCCTTTTGTGGAGGACGAACAGCTATATTGAAATCACGACGACGGTGCATATCATACGTCATTCTATCATGGCGGATACGATAATGTCCATCGTACACATCATGACGGTAATGGTCACGATAATGGGTCTTATAATAACTGACATTATTGAAATGAGTACGATAATGCCCTCCGCAATAACTAGCATAGTGATGCGGTTTGCCATAGTAGAAAAAATTCACATTATTATATACCAGATAAATACGGAAATGCCATTTGTTCTCATGCGCATAAATGGGACGGTAGAAATGCTCAGCCCTCATAAAACGACGATATTGCGCACTGGAAAGTATCCAACGAAGATCATCATTACGCACATCCAGAAAATCATAGTAACGTTCCAACGCATAATCATAGCCTCTTACCACATCATCCATCAGATAACGGACATTATTGATAAAATCATAATTCACCTCATATACATCATTGTATTGCCGCGGAGTGAGTTTCAGTTCATATGCCATACGGTCGGTAAGGAAACGAGTGTTCTGTCTCATTTTGCTGATACTCATGGCCCCCATTGCGGGAATAGTTATACCTAGCATACAAATCACTATCAGTAATGTAGTCCATCTTTTCATAGCTGTTCCGTTTTTAGTTTGTTAGTTCTATGGCACAAAAATAGGGGAAATCGCTTTCCCCCACAATTGATTTTCCCCATAAGTTCATAGGGCTTTTCCTATATCCGGTAGGGAAAAGCTCCACTAAGTGAGGCGTATCCCCTCAGCTTCTAAAACAACCAGACGTTTTTTATATAAATCCCCCACCGCTTTCTTGAAAGTTTTCTTACTGACACCAAAAGCATCATAGATATCCTCAGCAGCACTTTTATCATTCAATGGAGTGAAGCCTTCATGATCTTTAATATATTGTAATAACACTTCCGAAAAATCATCCACCTTCTTTGCGCCCAACTTTTGCAGAACCAAATCGATCTTACCATCCTCACGCACCTGCTTTACATAAGCCTTCAGCCTCATACCGGTTTCTAAAGGTTGGAAAATCTCATTATCGTAAAGCAAACCACTGAACTTATTTTCCACAATAGCCTTAAATCCCAAATCTGTTTTCTGCCATATCAGGATATCCACTTCCTGTCCCAGCCGATAGTCGGGATGTTCTTTAGAAAGATAATGCTCCACTTTAGCAGATGCCATAATGCGGTAACTATCTTCGTCTATATGTGCGTGTATTATATACTTTCTCCCTTTCTGCATTTTCATCTTTTGTTCACGGAAAGGTACAAAAAGGTCTTTCATCAATCCCCAATTCAAAAACGCACCAAACTCATTAATCCATGCCACTTCCAAACAGGCAAACTCGTCCACCTGCACCAACGGCTGCAAAGTGGTAGCTATCAGCCTTTCCTCATTGTCAAGATAAAGAAAGACATTCAGCACATCGCCAGGCTTACAGCCTTCGGGTACATAACGCGTAGGCAATAAAATCTCTCCGTCATCGCCTCCATCTAAATAAACACCAAAATCTACTTCTTTTACAACCTCCAGCTGGTTGTATTTTCCCAGTTTTACGTTCATTAGCTAAATTTTTTCTCAAAGATAGGAAAAAAGCATTATCTTTACTCAGTATTAACCAAGAAAACCCCAATTAGTTATGGATAATTTTATCTTTCACAATCCTACACGCCTCATCTTTGGCAAAGGCATGATTGCCCAATTGTCCCAACAGATACCGGCCGACAAGAGAATCATGATCACTTTCGGAGGTGGCAGTGTAAAAACCAATGGAGTCTATGAACAAGTAATCCAAGCCCTTGAAGGACGTGATTACACGGAGTTTTGGGGAATAGAATCAAATCCTGATATATCTACCCTGAAAAAAGCTATAGAATCAGGCAAAGAAAAAAACATCAACTTCCTGCTGGCAGTAGGTGGCGGCTCAGTTATAGACGGCACCAAGTTGATTTCCGCTGGTATTCCCTACGACGGAGATGCCTGGGAACTGGTTAAAAAAGGCAGTGCACAAAACACGATTCCTTTAGGAACTGTGCTAACCATTCCCGCCACAGGTTCAGAAATGAATAACGGAGCTGTAATTTCATGCCGTGAAACTCATGAAAAATATCCATTTTTCTCCTCCCATCCTGTATTTTCTATCCTAGATCCGACAGTAACTTTCTCACTGCCCGACTATCAGATAGCTTGCGGACTGGCAGACACTTTTGTACACGTCATGGAACAATACATGACCAAAACAAACGAATCTTATCTAATGGACCGCTGGAGCGAAAGCATCCTTCGTACATTGGTACAAATCGCTCCGCAAATCAAAGAAAACAAACAGGACTATCACTTGATGAGTGAATTTATGATGTCCGCCACTATGGCTTTGAACGGTTTTATTGCTATGGGAGTATCCGAAGACTGGGCCACCCACATGATAGGGCATGAGCTGACCGCACTACATGGCATGACACACGGCCAGACCCTGGCGATCGTATTTCCCGGAACTCTACGGACACTCGCCGATAAAAAACGTGACAAAATACTACAATATGGCGAACGTATCTGGGGGGTTACTTCAGGAGTTCCCAGTGTACGGGTATCGCTAACCATAGAAAAAACTGAAGAATTCTTTAGAAATTTAGGACTTAAGACTCGCTTGGATGAAGCAGGAATAGGCGATGATACCATTGAAGAAATAGTACGCCGGTTCAATGAGAGAGGCGCAGCATACGGAGAGGACGGTGATGTAACTGGAGAAGTGGCACGCCGGATTCTGCAAAACTGTAAATCGAAAAAAGAAACAACTGATACAGAAGGAACGAGTATGAAAACAGTTATTCTTACTTCTTTCAAAAGTGATGTCCGCGCACACATGTTACAGGATCTTCTAAAAAATGAAGGTATAGAATCCATGTTGCAGGGAGAGTATACAGCCCAAGTTTTGGCTTATATTCCGGGAATGGAAATAAAGGTTCTAGTCTTCGAAAAAGATTATGCCCGGGCATTTGAAATCCTGAAAGCCAGTTTTCCCGAGAAAGTATAAGCATAACTTTCTCCTATACCATTCAAACTTTCTCATCCATATCTTGTTATAGGGAGTATTCAAACCTAAACTAAAGATGTACATGAGAAAGTTTTTATTTTTACCTTTACTGGCACTGCTAGCTTCGTGCGGTAAAAACGAGGATTGTGACATTGTCACCCCCCAACCAGAAGATCTGGTATCTCCGGCACTATATGCCACTCTGAGCCAAAGTAGCACAGATCCTTACAATGGTCCATTAGAAGTACTACCTTGTGAAACGAATGGAAGTTTTTATATAGGCAATTATACAGCCAAGGGAAAACAAGTTCCTTTTCCAGCATATTACTTAATCACGAATGGAATAGGAAAATCCCAAAAATATCCTTTAAGGCTTCCTGTAGGTACATACAATGTGATATATTGGGGATATCCCGATTACTTTGGTACAGCAGGTGATGCCTATCTGGCAGATCCCACGCTAATTATAGGCAAAAAACTGAATACAACCAGTTTAGGATTAAGGAAAATACCGGGAGATACGGTATACTACCCGATACATAGCCTTGTATACGGAACACAAAATATAAATATAGGGAAAGATGACCTGCAAGCACATCTTAAACATGCTTCAGCAGCCTTAAGCGTCATAGTGTCTGAAACAAACGGTGATGCTTTCAGTGATGCCATTGATTCAATGTGGATATACATCAGTAATATCCATAGCAACCTGAATTATTTTTCAGCCCGGCCCGAAGGCACTTTCAAAACAATCAGCTTCGGGTTGAAACCCAGCACTAACCGTACAGAATTCAACAATAATTTTGTATCGGTGTTCCCCTCTCAGCCTAATCCTATGTTTCAAATCTTTGTACAGTTAAGTAACGGAACAATAAAGCATTACCAACAAAAACTAACTACACAACTTAATGCCGGGACAAGAACAACAGTCAACCTGAGTATGGACGGTGTACTACTGGAAGAGGGAGATACCGGAGAATTCCAGATAGACAAATGGAAAGAACAGCATGACAGTATTCACATATCATTAAACTGATCTTTGCTCTATTAAATTTTCAAAGAGATCCTGCCATCTACCATGTGAATAGTACGGTCTGTCAAACGAGCCAGATTTTCATCATGAGTAACAATAACAAAAGTTTGACCTAACTTATCACGTAAATCAAAGAACAACTGATGAAGTTCCTCTTTATTGCGAGTATCCAGACTGCCCGACGGCTCATCCGCAAGGATAACCGCCGGGTTGTTTATTAATGCACGCGCTACCGCCACCCGTTGCTTCTCCCCTCCCGACAATTCAGCCGGTTTGTGCGAAGCACGTTCGGACAAGCCCAAAAAAGCTAGCGTTTCTTTGGCTTTCCGCATAGCTTCGGAAGAAGATGTACCTGCTATCAACGCAGGCATCATCACATTCTCTAAAGCTGTAAACTCAGGAAGTAACTGGTGGAACTGGAACACAAAGCCAATCTGCCGGTTACGAAAAGCCGACAACTCTTTTTCCTTCAAACAACTCACTTCTGTACCATTCAGTAAAATAGTACCCGTATCCGCCTTATCCAGCGTTCCCATAATCTGCAATAATGTAGTTTTCCCCGCACCGCTGGGACCCACAATACTTACCACTTCTCCTTTTTCTATCATCAAGTCAATACCTTTCAGTACCTGCAATGTCCCGAAACTCTTCGTTATTCCCTGTAATTCTATCATAATCAAATTCTTCTTATCACATACTCCGCCAGATAACAGCCAAAGACTGCCGGCATATAACTCACGGTTCCGGCAGTAGATTTCTTATTTTTCTCATCATCTACCAATATCACCGCATCCTGATCGGCCTGCTCTGTACTAAATACAACCGGAAGTTTTCGCTTCATCCCCATTTTCTGCAAACGCTTCCGCACGGCTTTGCTTAATCCGCAATGGTAAGTATCCCATAAATCGGCAAAACGAACCTGAGTAATATCCCATTTAGCACCGGCCCCCATACTACTCACAATGGGCAGACGGCGTTGAAGCACATTATATATAAGGTAACATTTAGGAGCTACCGTATCAATGGCATCCACCACAAAATCAAATTTTGCACTGTCCAGCAATTCCGGAATACGCTCATCTTTCAGATACTCCACCAATACAGTCAATTCCAAATCAGGATTAATATCACGGAAACGTTCCGACAAAATTTCCGCTTTGGGACGTCCCATAGTAGAGTAAAGGGCCGAAAGCTGACGATTAATATTACTGGGCTGCACAATGTCTGCATCCACTATTGTCATACGGCCTACTCCTGCACGACAAATCATCTCGGCAGCATACGCCCCAACTCCACCTAAACCTACCACCAGCACATGAGCGTGACGCAGGCGTTTCATCTTATCTTTTCCCAGCAACAACTCCGTACGTTGCTGCCACTCTATATTAATTTCGTTCATCACCTTTCTTAAACCATTTGTAGAACCATTTTCCTACATTATCATATACTCGTGTTTCCGATTGCCCGCGAGGGTCAGAAAACGAAACAATCTCTTGCGGATCGTCCCCTAACTGATCCGGATACACAATCAACAAACTGTTATTGGCAAAGTACTTGCTGATTTGTGACGGCAGACGTTCAAAAGAAGTCTGATAAGAGATGGAACCTTTACGCGAAGACACAACCACAAACAGATGGTCATAATTCACCTGTCCGGTCAATAAAAGCAGATCATCCCACTCTTCCAATAAAGAAAACTCCGTAAAAGTATTCGCCTCCTGTTTTTCTGTCAGGGCACGCAAATGCTTCAATGTATCTTCCGTAGCAAAGAAATGCACGCGGCATCCCAATTGTTTACCCATACGGCAGAGCTGTGTCATCCATTTCAAGAAACCTTTTTCATATTCCGCCTTATCGGGAACCGCCACCACAATCCGGCGCAACGTATTGACAGGCATCAATAATTTAGCGATCATAATCTGGCGGTTCGTACCCTTCAACAAGTTTTCCGTCATTGTACCAAAGAAAGAATCCATCAAATTCGTCTTACGATGCAAACCTATTACAATATCCGTTACCGCATATTCTTTCTGCGTATGAATAATACCTTGCGCAATATTCAAATCATAACGCAACACAGTCTTTACAGACGCATCGGCAGCAGCAGCAATCATCGCCGTACGCTCCAAGTTACGCTTGCCTATGAGTTCCTTGGTTTCTGAAGTATTATTATCATTGATCACACTCAGTGCCACCAATGACTCTTTTTGTTTAGGATGCCTCATCATCAAAGCCATGCCTACCAACCCTTCTATGGTTTCAGGATTAGCTACCGGAATCAAGATGCGTTCCTGTTCCTTACCTTCGCTGCCCTCCATCAGATTTTCCTGGGTCACCATTTTGCGTGCGGCACGCTCTGTCACAACAGAACTTATAATACAAGTGAACAAAATCATGACCACCGTACCATTCAAAACATCATCATTCAACAACCGCTCTCCATTTTCCATAATAATACCGTGACCTATCAACACAGCGGCCAAAGTCGCAGCAGCCTGTGCATTGCTTAATCCGAATATCAGGCTGCCCTCCACTTTTTTCATGCCATATATCTTCTGGGTTATCCATGCAGCCAGCCACTTACTGAATGTCGCCACTACGGTCATTACAACCGCCACTTTCAGCGCTTCACCTTCCGTAAAAAGGCAACGTACATCAATAATCATCCCCACCCCAATCAAGAAATAGGGAATAAACAGCGCATTACCCACAAACTCCAGCCGGTTCATCAAAGGAGAGACATGAGGAACAAAACGATTTAATACCAACCCGGCAAGGAAAGCTCCCAAAATACCTTCCATCCCCACCAGTTCCATCAAGCCTCCGCCCAGGAACACCATAGCCAGCACAAATATAAATTGCATCACCGCATCCTCATATGTACGGAAAAACCACCGGCTGATGCGAGGCATTAAAAATATGATAAGTCCGAACAGCAAAACCACCTTGGCAACCAACAGCACCCAAAACAGTCCGCCTACGTCCTCACCTTTATACATACCACCAATAACAGCCAGCACCATCAAAGCCAGCACCACAGTCACCGCCGTACCACCAATAGTGATACTGACCGTCCGTTGCCGCGACAAGCCATACCGGCTGATAATAGGATAAGCAATCAAGGTGTGACTGGCATACATACTGGCCAGCAGCACAGAAGTCAGGAATCCATAGTTCAGCATACTCATGCTACTCCATATGCCCAGCCCCATCGGGATGAGGAAAGTAAACATACCAAAGACCAATCCTTTTGTCCTGTTTTTCTTGAAATCGTCCATATCCATCTCAAGACCGGCCAAAAACATAATGTAGTAAAGTCCGACCTTTCCAAACAATTCAAAACTGCTGTCACGTTCCAGAATGTTAAAGCCATACTTGCCTACCACTACCCCGGCAAGTATCATACCAATAATATGCGGAATGCGTAAACGCCCCAAAATCATAGGGGCAAACAGAATGATAATGAGTACCAGGAAGAATATCCAGGTAGGATCTGTGACCGGAAAATGTATGTTAAGGTCGAATAATTCCATCTTTTTTTGAGTTTTATACCATTATATCGACAAAATTACGAAAAAACTTTCTTTTTTACTGATTTATATTCTAAAATGTTCTAATTTTGCACGCAGAACGTACTTACATGCTGAGAGATAGTTCTAAAGTATTACTAAATTTTATCTTATAAAACAAAAAACAAAATGAAAGTAGCAATTGTTGGTGCGAGCGGAGCTGTAGGACAAGAGTTCCTGCGTGTGCTCGATGAAAGGAACTTCCCGTTGGATGAGTTAGTGTTATTCGGTTCTTCACGCAGTGCAGGACGAAAATACACATTCCGCGGTAAACAGATTGAAGTGAAACTCCTTCAGCACAACGATGACTTTAAAGGTGTAGATATCGCTTTCACATCAGCCGGCGCAGGTACCACAAAAGAGTTTTGTGAAACCATTACCAAACATGGTGCCGTACTGATTGACAACTCCAGCGCTTACCGTATGGATGCCGACGTGCCTTTGGTAGTGCCCGAAGTGAATCCGGAAGATGCTTTGAATCGTCCCCGTAACGTGATAGCTAACCCCAACTGTACAACTATCCAGATGGTAGTTGCGCTGAAAGCCATCGAAAATCTTTCACACATAAAACGTGTGCATGTGGCTACTTATCAAGCTGCCAGCGGTGCAGGTGCAGCAGCTATGGATGAATTGTATGAACAATATCGTCAGGTATTGGCTAACGAGCCCGTGACCGTAGAGAAATTCGCTTACCAGTTGGCATTCAACCTGATTCCCCAGATTGATGTATTTACCGACAATGGATATACCAAAGAAGAAATGAAGATGTTCAACGAAACACGCAAGATTATGCACTCCGACATTCAGGTTAGCGCCATGTGTGTACGTGTTCCCGCCCTCCGTTCTCACTCGGAAAGTATCTGGGTAGAAACTGAACGCCCCATTTCTCCTGAAGAAGCCCGTGAAGCCTTTGCCAAAGGGGAAGGCCTGGTACTGATGGACAATCCCGAAAAGAAAGAATATCCGATGCCTTTGTTCCTGGCAGGTAAAGATCCGGTTTACGTAGGTCGTATCCGCAAAGATCTGGCAAACGAAAACGGACTGACTTTCTGGATTGTAGGCGATCAGATTAAGAAAGGTGCGGCATTGAACGCTGTTCAGATTGCCGAATACTTGATCAAAGTAGGAAACGTGAAATAATTTATTAAATAATTTGTCATAATCTTTATCTTTGCGTCAATCATTGGTTTAATGAATTGACCAAGATAAAGATTATATTGTTTCTTACAGTTATTCGCCCGTCAAACTATCCCACAACATTATGCTGAAAGGAAAAACACTTCGGCGGATACCGAAAAAACGAAGTGTTTTATTTATATCCCCGATAAAACAATCTTCTTGTTTCCGTCAAGAGTTCTTCTTAATATAATATAATTAGGGACATTCATTAAATATTACAAAATCAGCCAACTAATTCATACACAAAGTAT
>ENA-ORMN01004036-ORMN01004036.1-human-gut-metagenome-genome-assembly--contig:-NODE-4036-length-10940-cov-3.069270_pt1 | contig 10940 bp, 10 predicted proteins | sample MGYA00242102_ERZ508993 | MGnify/ENA primary metagenome ERZ508993 (study PRJEB26280, sample SAMEA2338770) | human gut metagenome | biome: human gut; feature: human-associated habitat; material: faeces... | reverse complement strand
ATACATTAACTGATTGCTTTCCTTTGTACCGGATTCACCCAATACTTTTTCTGCTGCTGCAACAGCAAGTCCTGCAATCTCTGACTGTAAATCCTGTACTGTCTTTTCTCTATCCAGTTCTACAGCTTTATGTGCATCCTTTATAATTCTGTCTGCCTCTGCACTTGCCACAGAAACCTTGTTATTATATTCAGTCTGCGCACTCTTTCTAGCTTTCTCGATGATTTCTGAAGATTCCTTATGTGCCTGTGTAAGCTTATCTTCATACTGAGCTTTCAAGTCATACGCTTTATCCTTTTCTTTTCGGGCATCAGCAATATCTCCTTCAATCATCTGCTTACGCTGTTCCATAATATTAGTTACCGGTTTGATTAAAAACTTTCTAAGTGCAAGGTAAAGTACAATTAGATTGATGATGGTAAATACAACGTTCCAATCTATTCTTAATAACTGCATTCTCTACCAAATCCTTTCTTATCCTAAGAATAAAATAATTAAAATAGCTACAACCATACCGAAAATTGCAGTACCTTCTGCAAGGGCACAACCAAGTAATAATGCCTTAGTAATCTTTCCTTCTGCTTCCGGCTGTCTTGCGATTGCATCTGTTGCGGCTGCGGTAGCTTTACCGATACCGATACCTGCTCCAATACCTGTTAATACTGCAACTCCTGCTCCAATTGCTACAAATAATGCTGATGACATAATTACAACACTCCTTTTCTTTTCTCTTTAAATTTTTTGTTGTTTTCTTATTCTGTCGCTTCCTTAATAAACAACGATGTAAGGAATACAAATACGTAGGCCTGAATCAAACCATCAAAAATATCAAAGTAACAGCTAAACACTGCCGGTAATACTGCCGGAACAATTAACTTTAATAATTCCATGATAACGAAAGAACCAAGTACGTTACCAAAAAGTCGCATGCACAGAGATAATGGTTTAATAAAAATCTCCATAATATTGATCGGTAAGATAATTGGAATTGGTTCCGCAAAACTCTTTACCCATCCTTTTGCTCCTTTTTGTCTGATGCCGGCTACCTCAATTAAGACAATACTCATAAATGCTAATGCCGCCGTCACGTTCATGTCTTTTGTCGGTGGTTTAAAACCAAGCAGTCCGATAAGATTGGCAATACCGATGTAGAGGGTCACTGTCATAAGATACGGTATATATTCCGCTCCATGTTCTCCCAGTGTGTCCTTGAAGAAATTGTGTCCGCCGCTTACGATTGTTTCCAGTATGATCTGTCCACGACTTGGATTTTCTACGCTTAAATTTCTGGTTAACGCTATACAAAGTACCAGAATGACCGCCATGATGATCCATGTTACTACTACAGATTCTTTAACCGGGATTCCTCCGAGTACCGGAATCGTAAAGACAGTGTCGCAATTCAACTCTTTCATCAGTTCATTGACCAGAGCATCCATCTGCCACACTCCTTCCTGATTCTTATATTGGTGACAATCTTCTTTGCTACCCTATTTAATAGGAAGAGATTGTTCGCCCTGAACCATTGCTACACATTCTACCCCTCTTTTTATTTATGTGGAAATGTTTTATATTTTTATCTATCATGTAAATTTTACATAGTGCAAAGATTTCTCATATAAATACGATTTTTTTATTCAATTTGACAAAACGATTTGTATGAATATGAGAAATCTTGTCAGAAATCAGTCAGATTTGATAAAGAATGTTTAAGAAAAAAAGAAAGAATAATTACAAATTATTATAACAATTCGGACATAATTCTTAAAATATAGAGACTATTTTTATTTTTTGAAAGTCTGTATATCTCTGAATCACTATAAATTAGCTTTCAATCATAATTGTTATATCTTTATAACATACCTGGAAATTTCTTTAAATAATCACGCTTTGTCTTTTAATTTCGTTTCAATATAATTATTTATAAATTGCTTTAATGCATTAGCTGCTATACTAAGCGGTGTTCTTTTTGACTCCACAAGGCAGATCTGTCTTTGTGGGATTTTCTCTATAAGGGGTACTTTTATTATTTTCCCATCTTCTAAGGCTTCTATACCTACATTTTCTGGTAAAAAACCTACTCCAAGATCATAGACAACCATCGGAAGAATCTGATGAATTGTTCCGGCTTCAATATCTGGATTTAACTTTAAACCATATCTTTGATAAAAATTACTGAAAAACTCATATGACTTTGTTCCTCTCCCAAGACAAATGAGTGGATAATCCTGCATCTTTGAAAGATGTATCGGCTTCTCACATAATTCTTTATGCGAGCTGCTCACTACCATTACATCTGAAAAATCCATCAAAGACGTAGATTTTAATGTAGCAGGGATATCGGCCGGTGTAGATACTACTGCCAGATCAACCAGACCATCTTTTACTTCCTGAATCGTCTCCGGAGTAGAATGATTGGAAAGGCGGATGCGGATACCCGGATATGCTTTTCGAAAGTCTGCCATTACCTGTAAGATCAGCAAATGTAATGCGATCTCACTTACACCAACGGTTATAATTCCACTCTGCAGACTTTTATCATTCGCCAGTTCTAACTCTGCCAGTTGAAAATGCTGATATGCAATTGTTACATGCTTGTATAGCTTCTCCCCTTCTCTTGTAAGTGTTACTCCTCTATTTGAACGAATAAACAAACGACAGCCAAGCTGATTCTCCAGATTATTCATAAAATGCGTAATATTCGGCTGGTTACTCATCAGAATCTCTGCCGCCTTTGAAAAGCTTTTATATTTAGCCGCATAATAGAATATGCGATAGTAATCGTATGTAATTTCCATTTGTGTTTCCTCCTTTATCTCGTCATTTGACAGACGAAACTAAGCTAATAGATATATGGCAGCTGTTCCGTATCACTGCGCTCATAATGCTCGCCCGCATTATGAACTTGCTCAAAAGTGGCACTATTCCATATCCGATTTCTATCTCTGAAGAAGAAAGGGGATAGTAATCCAATTTAATCCAGCATTCCTTTAGAGCGTGTTTGAAAAATGCTTTCTGCAAGATGTGCGTTACAATTTGCGGGAGATTTCGCCTGAATGAGGGCGGCGTAGCGGGCTACGTCAACCGAATGAAGGCAAAATATACCGCAAATTGGGGCGTGCAGGTTGCAGGAATGATTTTTCAAACACGCTCTAGTATTTCTATAAACAGAAAACTCTAAACATCTTATCTTGGCAGATGCGGCTTCGGAGCAAGTGCTGGATGCGAGCGCAAAAGCAAACATTCAACACGCAGCGACTATAAAGCAGCTGTCAAAATAGGATGTTTAGAGTTTTCGTCTGTTTATACAAAATGCTGCTTGATTATCGGATTTAATCTCTTTGTTAATATCCCGCTTAAGATTCCGATTAAGATTCCGGCTACGAGTCCAGAAAGGATTAAAATTGGGAGATAGTAGGCTAATGCCTTTGTTTCCAATACAATCATGGCAACGATAATCTGTCCTACGTTGTGGAATATGCCGCCTGCTACGCTTACTCCTACAGAAGAAAACTTCTTTGTTTTCTTTAAGAGTGCCATAACTAGCATACTCATTGCCGCTCCTGCTGCACTGTAGACCATTGCGAATCCGCTTCCAAAGAGGAATCCTGATAATAGGATTCTAAGTACGGAAATCAGGCAGGCTGCAGGGACTCCTACTATATAAAGAAGAAGCATTGTAACAATGTTTGCAAGTCCAAGCTTTACTCCGGGTATTCCAAGATTAATCGGTATAAGCTGTTCAATATATCCTGCTACTAAAGCAAGCGCAAGAAACATTCCATAAAAAGCTGTCTTTTTAGCACTCATATGCTATCTCCCATCTATTTCTTTTCCCATCGTCCGGAAGCACCGCATGGAAGAACAAGTCCATTTGCACTGACAGGAAGACCAACCTCATCTGCACTGACTTTTCCACCATGTTTTTTCGCAACTGCTGTTCCTAACATATAGGAAAGAACGGCAGGCTGTAATCCTGTTGTATAGGAATTAATTAAGAAGAACAGCGGGTCTTTGGAAAGAAGCTTTTCACAAAGACATACTAAAGAATAAATCTTCTCCTCAATCTTCCAAATCTCTCCCTTTGGCCCACGTCCATAAGATGGTGGATCCATAATAATTCCATCGTAATGATTGCCACGGCGGATTTCTCTTTCTACGAACTTCACACAGTCATCTACAAGCCAGCGAATCGGTGCATCACCAAGACCAGAAGCAACCGCATTCTCCTTTGCCCAGGTAACCATTCCTTTTGAGGCATCTACATGAGTTACAGATGCTCCCGCAGCTGCGGCTGCAAGTGTTGCTCCACCAGTATAGGCAAATAAGTTCAATACTTTTACTGGGCGGCCTGCCTTCTTAATCTTATCAGAAAACCAGTCCCAGTTGACTGCCTGTTCTGGGAAAAGCCCTGTATGTTTAAAACTGAATGGTTTTAAATGGAAGGTAAGACTTCTATAATGAATATCCCACTGCTTTGGAAGATCAAAAAACTCCCACTCTCCGCCACCTTTTTTGCTTCTGTGATAATGTGCATTTAAATGTTTCCAGTGTTTATCTTCTTTTTTTGTATTCCAGATTACCTGAGGGTCTGGACGAAGAAGGGTGTATTTGCCCCAGCGTTCCAATTTTTCACCCTCGCTGCAATCTATGACTTCGTATTCTTTCCAGTTATCTGCTAACCACATATTTTTTCCTCGCTTAATTTAAATCTAATTATGAAAATATTCTAATCGCTATAGTTTTCCCTGTCAATAGAAACGAAACTTAAAATACCTTTATTTCAGTTTTTCACACTCTTTTTTCAGAAAATGTACTGCAGCTTCTGCTTCTTTTCTAGTGATTCCTTCTGGTGAATACACCGCTTTCTGGCGAATTCTCATACAAAGATGTAACTTTTTCGGTTCCACTTCTCTGTCAAAGGTACGAAGTCTTTTTTCAAAGGTTCTTACACGATTATCTTTTATTTTTTCTTTTCCATATATTGTTTTACACAAAATATCGTACCAGAACATAACTGCCTGACTATACTTTTGCTGTTTTAAAAGTTTATCTGTTTTATAATTTCGGTATACTTTTTGCAGTCGTTTTCTAAATACAAAAAGCAAAAGACCTGCTATGAAAATAAAGAAACATAGAATATACAGGATTTTATGAACGGTTCTTCCACCTTTACTTTGCTTTGATCGATCCTGCGGAATCTGTTGCGGTGTTTCTACTGTTTTCTTTTCTGATTTCTTTTCTGTTGTCTGTTCTTTTTCCTGTGTTTTTTGTTCCTGCTGTTTTTCTTGTTTCTTCTTATCGTCATTTTCTAAAGATTGATCTGACGAACTTGAATTACTTACCGCAGTTTCCTGTGTCTCATAATACGGTGTTCCCATAATGTTTTCATATTTGGGAGTAACTTCTACCGGAATCCATCCCATTCCATCCAGATAAATTTCCGGCCATGCATGCGCGTATTTTTGTGAAACAGTCACCGTCTCTGCCGTTCCTGCCTCTTTTACCGTTTCCGGTGTAAGAAGGTATCCTTCCACATAACGGGATGGAATTCCATAATAACGAAACATCATTACTGCTGCCGCCGCATACTGCACATCGTATCCTGTTTTTTTATCTTCAAAAAACCATTGGGCAAAATCTTCATCTTCCGAGATACTTCCTGGATTTTCATTATAGGTAATCGATGTTTTCATGAAGCTTTTTACCCGGTTTATAATTGCTAATACCGATAGATTACTTTGAAGACTCCCTTCTGTTGCAGAAGAAATCAATGTTTTTGTTTCTTTATTTAAGAAAAGACATGTTGCATTTACATATTCTTTATAGCTTTCCGTCATTTTTTTTGAGGAAAGATTCTTATCCTCCGTCTTAATATTGGTAGACGATTTCAACTTTCCAGCCATTGTTTCCATTGCTTTAAAAGAATATTCTCCTGCTCCTTTTATTCCAGAAGCGAATATATTCTCTGTTTTATTAATCGCTGCCGTCCCTTCTTCTTCATATATTGTTGGTAAAACAGCACTCTCATAAGGAAGATAAAGATACTTTCGATTCGCCCCTACATTTTTTACAGATAAACTGTAAAGAGACGGATCTGTTTTCCCTTCCGAAAGCTTTTTCTGCCTTACAAAATGATACATTACTGTATTTCCGTAAAATTCTTTATTATGAAGCCATAATAAAGATTCGTATGCCTCCCGGTCAGAAGCTGCAAGCATACTCCTGTCTGAGCCAAAAATATTCCAGTTATTTGTACTTGCTTTCCAACAATTATTCTCATAAGTTGTTCCAACAAATCCTTTCAGATAATAACTGTTTTTCTTATAAATATTTACTTTAAGAGCCTCTTCACCTGTCCGCTTCATCTTCTTTGCCTTTGTAAGCTGACCTTCCGGAAGAACAGATACATCCTCTTTATATCGTTCTTTATTCCACTTCTTTTGAATTGCCGACATCTGTCCGGTATTTGTCATTCCTGAGAAAGTTCCTAAAAGAAGTAAAATAATAAGAATTGAAGTTCCAAGTACTCCTCCCCAAAAAGACGGAGCAAAGAAAAAGAAACAAAAAATGAGAAAGCTTAACACTGCAAACAATTCTGGCCGAACTCCCCATACAAAAAATGGAAAAGCAAAGCAGATCGCTACGGTAAAAAATAAAATACAAGGCTGGACTTTCCACAACAATGCCATAAAAAGAATAAGCCACAAAGTTATCCCCAATATTCCGACAACAAATGGAAAAAACTCCACATTTCCTGTCTGCATATCTACCGATGTATTTTGAATTATACGATGAAAAATATTTTTGCTCTGTCCATAATCTGCCAGATAATCAAAGACTGTTCGGGAGAAAATCAATAAAGCTCTTCGAATATTCTCCATAGAAAGAATGAAAAATGGAACAAAAAAATACAAACCGCTTATAAAAACCGTAAAACCTTTTCCAACAGATATCCCAACGAAATACAATAATATAAAAAAGGCTGCCCCGATAAAAAGAGCAACACCTGCTGTATCCATTTCAAAACGATCGGCAGCATACCAGATAAAACATAACAGCGCAGCAAGCCACACATACCCGGCCCGCATCATTTCTGCCCAGCCAAATCCACTCTGATGATTCAATTTTTTAATGTGAAATGAGTTTTTATGCTCCATAATCTACACTCCTGTACGCTGTCAAAATCCGATCAATATCCTCTCCCATGGTTTCTGCCGAAAAAATATACGGTACTAACGCTTCCCCTTCTTCTTTTCTTGCTTCCCGTCGTTCTAATAATAAAGTCAGGTTCCAGTCATCGAAAACTGCCTGTTTCTCGTTCCAATACTCTGTAATATAAATCACTTCTGAAAACTGTTCTTTTCTTTCTTTTTCAAAAGAATCTATCGTTGCATTCCCCTGAGAAAAAAACATACTTTGAAATACATGGGCATACACTTCTTCCAACTGCATTGCATTTGCCACATTGTAAAAATTCCATCCATCGGTCTTTTTATCCCACCAACAAAGACAATGCTTCTGTCCTTCCTGTGCCATATGCTGTGAAATAGAAAAAAATGCTTCTAACAACCCGTCAATCATAGCAGCATCCAGCTTTTCTACCCTTGTTTCGAGAAAAATAAGTGGCATCCGCATCATAGGAACTTCCACTTCTTTTACCATATATTCATCTGTTTTTCCTGTTAGCTTCCAGTGAATTAACTTCATGGAATCTCCATCAACATACGGACGGATTCCAAAATATTCCCCCGGACCATTTCCCTTTTTACCACTTTGTTCCTCATCAAAAAAAGAACAGGCAGCTCCGCTGTTTTGTACTGGAAAATGCAGTTCCGTTGTTTGTGGCAGAATCATTACCACCTTCTCCTGATTTACATATGTTACCTTTTTCATACATCCAAAAAAGCTGTACAGTTCCACCCGCAAAATCGTGATTTCCAAAAATCCCATATATTCCGAATCTATAACAAAAGCAGCCGCACCATTTTTTCGTCCCGCTGCCCTGATATTCATAGAAAATATTTCCTGTTCCCCACTAATCGTCTTCTTTACCTGTAAAAAAACTTTCCCAGATAAAACAGGGAACACTCCTGTATTGCTGATACAAAGTCGTCCGGTAATTTTTTCTTCCTTTTGCGCATAGGCAGGAATAATCAGATGAGTAGAAACTTCTTTTGGAAGATAAAGATTATAAATGACAGCCACCAGCAACATAATTCCTAATGCCATCCCGGCAATCTTCCCTGTTGTTCCAGAAAGAAAAATGACTAACGCAATCCACAGTAACAGACAGACAATCCCGCTAATTCGATTCATCCATAATCTTTTTCGGGTCATCTTCTTCCTCCTGCCGCTCTTCGATCTGGCACATGTACAGTGGCACAAATTTCATCCATAATCTTATCCACATCTTTCCTCGATAACCTTGCTCTTGACTTTAATACCAGACGATGACGGAAAACATCTTTTACAACATCCTGAACATCTTCCGGCACAACATAATCTCTGCCAGCCAAAAATGCACTCGCTTTTGCCATTCTGCACAAGGCCAGAGATCCTCTTGGGCTGACACCCAGCTGAATCATATCATGTCTTCGTGTCGCATCAGAAAGCATTGCAATATACTGATAGATTAAAGAAGAAACCTTAATCTCATTCACTTCCTTTTGCATAGAAAGTAATTCTTCTTTTGAGATAACCTCATTCACATCATCTAATGGATCACTCACCTTTCTCTGACTCATCAGAATCATTTCTTCCTTTATTGTTGGGTATCCCATAGATAAAAGAACCATAAAACGATCCATCTGCGACTCCGGAAGCATCTGCGTACCCGCAGAACCAAGCGGATTTTGCGTTGCAATAACAAAAAATGGTTCCTGTATATTTCTTGTCACACCATCTACCGTTACCTGTCCTTCTTCCATAACCTCCAAAAGTGCTGACTGCGTTCTACTTGAAGTACGGTTAATTTCATCTGCCAGCAGAAGGTTCGTCATAACTGCTCCCTGACGGTATTCAAACTTTCCATTTTCCTTATTATAATAGTAGAAACCGACCACATCCGATGGCATGACGTCCGGTGTAAACTGTATTCTTCGATAAGAAAGTCCCAAAGCCTTTGAAAAAGCCAGCGCCATCGTTGTCTTTCCCACACCAGGTACATCCTCAAGCAAAACATGTCCACCAGAGAGAATCGTCATCCACACCTTACGGATGACCTTTTCTTTACCAATAATTACTTTATTCACTTCTTCTATAATCAAATTCGCTTTATTCAAAAAATGCTCCTTTCCTGCTGGGACGGCAAAACTGAATTTTATACACAGATTACTGTCCATTATAACACGAAAAAGTTTTTTTGATATAGTAATTTATCTGATAGACAAAATCTGGAAAAGTTTTTAATACAATATTCTAAATATCACGAATAATATCACAGCCTTTCCTACAAGCATTGGTAACCATAGCTTTCCCAAAAAACCATTATGTGTGTTTTGCTTTGGACATTTTCCGATACATTTTCCACAGGAGAAACATTCACCGGATGTCGCATTATCCCCTTCTTTATCCGATGGTATCTCAAGGTTTGCCGGACATACTAAATTGCACGCTTTACAGTTTGGAATACAGTTTTCTCTGTTTCGTTTGATTACAGAAAATGGTAACACCGGCATCAGGGAAAATACTGCTCCCATTGGGCATAAGAAACGACAGAAAAATCTTGGTTCCAATGCCATTCCTGCTGTAACCAATAAAAAGAGACCTGTTCCTATAAGGCTGTCTGCCATCTTCAACTGATGGAAACGAGAAAATGCACTGAACGGACTATGTACAGCAACGGCACTACTGCAACCTTTTATGCAAAGAAACAGGACAACAAGCAGTACAGCATATTTTAAATACCGAAGTATCTTTCCCGCCTTTGAAAAACATTTCAACGGTTTCTTTTTTCTTTTTTTGCGAATCATAGATGAAATAAAATAAACAAAATCACCCCATGTTCCAAATGCACAGGCAAAACCACAGAAAAATCGTCCAAATACAATGGTAAAGACCAGCAATACAACAAGTGTCTGTACAAAGGAATTCCACTGCAGACTTGCACGCTGTGTAATTTGTTCTACAATTAATTTTATTCCGGTAAATGCAGTGGAAAATAACGCTGGATAGATAATAAAAAATACTGCCCGTATCATCACTTCTATGATTGTCTGCACCGATATTTTTTTCTTTTTTTTCATTATTTAGCTGCTCCCTCTAATGCCTGTCCTACTGCATTCTTTATTCCTGTAGATGAATAGGTTGCTCCGCTTATTGTATCAACATCTGTCGTCTGCTTATCAAGTATTGTCTTCACAATATCTTTTGCCATTGATAAATAAGCTTCATCTTCTCCACTTGCTTCTATAATGTCTATCGCACTGATCTTCTTCCCGGATACCGTTACTTTTACTTTGATTTCTCCTCCAAATCCCTGCGAACTTCCAGTATAGTTTCCATCTTTATACGTTTCAGCCTGACCGGCAGATGCACCATCTGCCCCCAGCTTTCCGGAATTTTTTGCTGCTTCAAGAATATCCTCTTTTTCTCCTTGAAGCTGATTTACCTGGCTTTTTAATTCTGCAATTGTGGCTTCTTTATCACGACTGTAAATTACAGCCTGATACCCTGCTAAAAGCCCCAGAACGAGAATAAGATCAAATAAACGGATTAAAAAGTTTTTGTATTTCATTCGTTGTCCCTTCTAAAATGTTTTCTACTATCTTTTATAAATTTTCTTACTATTTTAAATATTCAAATAACTTTTTCTTAAATAAACGCAAAAGCTTCTCTTTTCAAAATTACTTCTTTGCTGTATTAAATGCTTTTTGGCATGCATCTTTAATTGCTTTAGAAGAACAGGTGGCTCCTGATACAGTATTTACACCATCTGC
>ENA-ORMN01004033-ORMN01004033.1-human-gut-metagenome-genome-assembly--contig:-NODE-4033-length-10942-cov-4.561312_pt1 | contig 10942 bp, 10 predicted proteins | sample MGYA00242102_ERZ508993 | MGnify/ENA primary metagenome ERZ508993 (study PRJEB26280, sample SAMEA2338770) | human gut metagenome | biome: human gut; feature: human-associated habitat; material: faeces... | reverse complement strand
AAGTCTTTTGAAAGGGGTCCGGGGAAAACTTTTCTCCAGAAAAGTTTTCCCCGGCGCTCCCCCCCAATCATTTCTTCCTGGAAAGTCTTTTCATGACATCGTTTCCGCCACACCCGAAATAGTCGTGCAGAGTGAGGTACTCCCGGTAAAGGGCTTCATACTGCGCCTGCCGCCCGGGATCCGGGGTATAGACCACCGACGTCTTTCCGTGAAGCGCCCGGGAAGCCGCCCCGATATCGGGATATCTTCCGCTCGCCACCGTAGCAAAAACGGCAGAGCCGAGCGCCGTGGGCTGACGGGAATCCAACAGCTTCAGCTCACACCCCAGAACGTCGGCATAGATCTGCATCAGCATGGGATCCTTTTCGGCGATTCCGCCGGTCACCATGACTTCCCGCACCGGCACACCCTGCTCGGCGTAGTTGTCGTAGACCCGGCGCACGCCGTATGCGGTCGCCTCGATCAGCGCCCGGTAAATATCCTCCGGCGGCGTGGCAAGCGTAAGCCCGAGGATCATTCCCGACAGATGAGAGTCGCCCAGAATACTCCGGTTTCCGTTCCACCAGTCCAGAGCGATCAAGCCGCTTTCTCCGGGCGCTTTGCGAATCGCCTTTTCCCGTAGCAACGCATGAATCCCTATTCCCCGCTCCGCCGCTTCTCTTTCATAATTACCCGGCACGCACCGCCGGACGAACCAGTCAAACAGATCGCCCGCCGCACTCAGCCCGGCATCGTAGGTCATTTTGCCCTCGGCAACCGCATTCATGCCGCAGGACATGACCCCGGGGATCGGCTTTGCCGCCGAGTAATTCATGCAAAGGCAACCGGAGGTTCCCACCACCAGAGCCAGAACGCCGTCCCCGATTCCCGCCACTGCCATGGGCGCATGGGCGTCCACCACCGGCACCGCTACGGCAGTATCGGTATCCATTCCGGTCTTTTCCGCCCAGGCTTTGCTCAGCCTGCCGCCACAGCTTCCCGCAAGATCTACTTTTTCCCGCAGTTTGGTACCTATCAGATCTTCCATTTCCGGATTCAGAGCGGCAAAAAATGCACGCTTCGGGAACCCGATCACCGGGTCCCACCCCTCTTTGATAGAAGCAAATGCCGTGCTATGTACTTCCTTGCCGGTCAGCACCCGGACCAGAAAATCCCCCGCATTCATAAAGCGGTCTGTCGCCCGGTAGACCTCCGGCGCCTTTTCCAGCGTTTCCAGAAGCTTGGGGATCATCAGCTCACAGGACACTCTTCCGCCCGTCCGATCCGGAAAGCTTTCGCCAAACGCCCGTGCCACGCTCTCGATCCGGTCGGTCAGATCTTTGGCGCCGTGGTGCTTCCACAACTTGACGTAGGCGTGCGGATTATCCGCAAAGCGTGGATCCCGGCAAAGCGGAACGCCATTGGCATCCACCGGCAGAACGGTGCAGGCGGTAAAGTCGATTCCGATCCCTTCGATCTCCGCCGGGGAGATCCGGTTTTTCCGTGGCAGATCGCACAGCAGAAATTCCAGTGCGGCAATATAATCGTCGGGATCCGCCAGGGCAAAATCCGGGTTTCCGCCCACTCCGCCCGGCGTATGGAATACCCCGTGCGGGTAGACGAACAGGCTGTCCTCTGCCAGGGCATCCCCGGTCTGCAGGTCCAGTACCACCCCTCTTGCCGATAACGTTCCGAAATCCAGTCCCACCGTATAGCGCTTTTTCATGTCGTCTCCTTGTTTTTCTCCCCGCCACCGGGGAATTTTTCCGTCATGCAATATATCTTATCATTTTTTTCCCGTCTTGTCAATAAAAATCGTCGTTTCCGGTGGTGAAAGGATGTGAAATCCTTGACTTTCCGCAAGGCTTGCTTTATAATATAAGGTAGAAGCCGTGCGCTTCAATTCCGGACCCGGGAGATTTGCCATGATTGATAAGATCTCACTTTACCGCTCCTTTGCCTGCGTTGCCCGAAGCGGCAGTATTTCAGCGGCGGCAAAAGAACTTTTTGTCACCCAGCCTGCCGTCAGCTCGGATATCCTTGCGCTGGAAAGAGAGCTTGGCGTTTCGCTCTTTTCCCGCACCAACCGGGGCATGAAGCTGACGCCGGAGGGAAACGTGCTGTACGGCTATATCCGGGAAGCCTTTGCCTTTATCGAATCGGGCGAGGACGCTCTCCGGGACATCACCGGACTTCACAGCGGCATCATCCGCATCGGTGCTTCGGACATGACGCTGAAATTCTATCTGCTGGACTATATCGAGGCTTTCCGGAAAAAGCACCCCGACATCCGCCTTTCGATCACCAACAACCCGACGCCGAAAACGCTGGAAGCGCTGAAAGCCGGGGAAATTGACTTCGGCGTTATCAGCGACGACACGCCGGACTTTTCCCGCTCGGAGCTGGAAGCCGTCCCGGTGCGCCGGATCCGTGATATTTTCGTGTGTGCGCCCGACTGCCCGCTTGCCAAAGAAAAAAAGATCTCCACGCAAAGATTGCGGGAATTCCCACTCATCCTCCTGGAGAAAAACACCAGCACCCGACGGTATCTGAACACCCAGCCCGGCTATGAAGATCTGGAAGCCGAGATTGAGCTGTCCACCAGCGAACTTCTCATTGAATTTGCCCTGCGGGGGGTAGGGGTCGCCTCGGTGGTGGAGGACTTTGCCCTGCCGGCGCTGAAAGAGGGCAGGCTTTGCCGCCTTGACCTTGCCACGCCGCCCGCTCCCCGGCAGTTTTTGCTGACCTACCTGAAAAACCGTCCGCTCAATGCGGCGTCCCGTGCACTGGTGGGCGATATGCTTGCCGGTAAAAAGCAGTAAGATTCCCTGCTTTCTCCGGTTTCCGGTCTGCTCCGGCAATTTCCGGTGCGGATTTTTTCGGGAGCCTTTGCAAGAATTTTGTCACAAAAAATACATAAAAAGGTAAAAATCCGGCAGACATCCTCTGAAAAAGCCTTTATTTTACCGCCACCTGCAAGCAGATATATCAATTTTGATATATCACATATTGAAAAATAATACTTGACAAAATGCCGTTTTCACGGTATAGTATAGTTGAAATTGATGAATTTCAATCTATCACAATTATTTATTTTAGGAGGTACTCACAATGGCAAGATTCACATTACCCAGAGATTTGTATCATGGCAAGGGAGCGCTGGAAGCGCTGAAGACCTTTACCGGAAAACGTGCTATGGTGTGCGTTGGCGGCGGTAGCATGAAGAGATTCGGCTTTTTGGACAAGGTAGTAGAATACCTGAAAGAAGCCGGCATGGAGGTTGAACTTTTTGAGGGTATCGAGCCTGATCCCTCGGTAGAGACCGTAATGAAAGGCGCTGAAGCAATGCTGAAATTCCAGCCTGACTGGATCGTTGCAATCGGCGGCGGTTCGCCTATCGACGCTGCAAAAGCTATGTGGATCAAATATGAATATCCGGACGTAACTTTTGAGGATATGTGCAAGGTATTCGGTATTCCGAAGCTTCGCCGCAAGGCAAAATTCTGCGCTATCTCCTCCACTTCCGGTACGGCTACCGAGGTGACGGCGTTCTCCATTATCACCGATTACAGCAAGGGCATCAAGTACCCGATCGCAGACTTTGAGATCACCCCGGACGTTGCGATCGTAGACCCCGAGCTTGCTCACACCATGCCCAAGAAGTTGGTGGCGCACACCGGTATGGACGCTATGACCCATGCAATCGAGGCTTACGTTTCCACCGCTAACTGCGATTATACCGACCCGCTTGCAATCCATGCAATCGAAATGATTATGAAGGACCTCGTGCCCTCCTACAACGGCGATATGGACGCCCGTGACAGAATGCACAACGCACAGTGTCTTGCCGGTATGGCGTTCTCCAACGCCCTGCTGGGTATCGTGCACTCCATGGCGCACAAGACGGGTGCCGCATTTGCCGACTACGGCGCTCACATCATTCACGGTGCCGCAAACGCTATGTATCTGCCGAAGGTCATCGCATTCAACGCAAAGGATCCCACTGCCAAGGCACGTTACGGCGTGATCGTGGACTACATGGGCATCTGCGACGCCAAGGCTTCGGACGATGAAAAGGTAGCGGCTTTGATCGCTTACCTGCGTGGCATGAACGATCAGCTGAACATTCCTCACTGCATCAAGAACTACGGTGCGGACAGCTATCCGACCGAAAACGGATTCGTTCCCGAAAAGGTATTCCTGGAAAGACTGCCGGAGATCGCAAAGAATGCGATCGGCGACGCCTGCACCGGCTCCAACCCCCGTCAGCCCAGCCAGGAAGAGATGGAGAAGCTGCTTAAGTGCTGCTACTACGACACCGAAGTGGACTTCTGATCCCTCTCGCTTAAAACATAAAAGCTCCCCTGCGACCTGTTACGGGTCGCAGGGGAGCTTTTTTTGTGCGCTTCAATTGCGGACGTAAAGCTGACGGTAGGGGTTTTTGCTGTTCGGGGTAAGAACGTAGAATTTGTTTTCCAAAAGGTCCTCTACCTTGCCGCCGAACTCCCGGCAGTAATCCGCAAGGATCGTTTTCAGCTCGGAAAAATCGGTCACCTCAGCGGCGCAGACCTGCTCCGGCAGGTCGGGCGGAAGCGTATCGGTGCGCAGGTAGATCCTGCCGCCGTGCATTCCGGTGCCGGTAAAATTGCCGACGACCGGCTTGCCCTCAAAACCGATTCCCAGAACGACGATCACGCCGCCCGCCTGGTATTCGCCGAGAAAGCTCCCCGCTTTCCCGCCGATCACGATCACCGGCTTTTTGTCCCGGTACTCTTTCATATGAATACCCGCACGGTAGCCGGTGGAGCCGGAGATCAGGATCTTTCCGCCCCTCATGGCATAGCCGCAGGCGTCGCCGTTGTTGCCGTGAACCACGATCTCACCGGCGTTCATGGTGTCGCCGGTCGCATCCTGCGCACTGCCGTACACCACGATCCGGGCACCGTCCAGATAAGCGCCAAGCGCATTTCCCGGCGTCTGCCGGATCTCAATACAACCCTCCTGAGCACCGCATCCCACATACCGGACGCCCATCAGGTCCTGTTGTGCATTGGTTGGTATCATAGCCTTCTCCTTTCCGGATCTTCATCCGTTGAGCTTGGTCTGACGGACGTTTTTGGCAAACGCCATCAGCCTCGGGGTCTTTCGTATCATTTCAAAATCCAGACTGTCAAGCGGCACCCGGTCCCGGATGAGCGAGGTGTAGATACCCGCACAGTCCACGTCGCCGATCAGAATATAGCCCACCAGCCGGTTATCCCGGACGTAAAGCGCCTTATACTGCCCGACGCCGTCGTTTTCCTCCAACAGCATCTGTCCGGAGTAATCTCCCGCCGTAATGATGTGCAGTCCGCAGAACCCGGCGGCGTTCATCGGGATCGCCTGACGGAAAGCGGCGTCTCCGCCCGCCATATTCACCCCGGCGGTGTATCCCTGCATATACGCATTGGGAAGCAGAGCAAGCACCCGGGTCTTATCCGCCGATATGTCGTAGCACTCGGTGCAGTCACCGGCGGCGTAAATGCCGTCAAGGTTTGTGCGGGAGCCTTCGTCCACCGCAATGCCCCGTCCGACCTTACCGCCGATTCCGGAAATCAGCGCCGTATTGGGGCGCACGCCCACGGCAATCACCAGCACGTCAAACCGAAGCTTCTTCCCGCTTTCGGTAACCGCTTCCCCGGCGGCAAAGCTTTTCACGCTGTCGCCCAGTACAAATTCCACCGGCATGGTCGCCTCTATGTGCTTCTGCACGATAGCGGCGGCGTCCTCGTTTAGCACCGACGGAAGAATCCGGCTTGCCATATCCACCACGGTGATTTTTGCGCACCGCTCCCGGATGCCCTCGGCGCATTTCAGACCGATAAGCCCCGCTCCCACGATCAGGACACGGGATTCGGGCGTCAGTGCCTCTGCCAGCGCCTGTGCATCGTCCAGCGTCATAAAGGTATAGTATCTGCCCACCTTTTCCAGCCCCGCAAACGGCGGAACCAGCGGCGAAGAACCGGTAGCGCAGAGCAGACGGTCGTAGGGGAGCTTTTTCCCGTCACTGCACAGCACCTCGTGCGTGTCCGGCAGAATCTTCTCCACCGTCACGCCGAGCTTGGTACGGACTCTCATATCCCGGTAAAAGCTTTCCGGGCGGTAGCGCATCCGGCAAACGTCGGTCTTGCCCTCCAGCAGATAAGAGATCAGCGGTCTGCCGTAGGTGTGGTGGTTTTCGGAGGAGACGATCGTGATCTCTCCCTCCGGATCCCGGCTCCGGATCCCCTCCACACAGCCGATGGCGGCGGTGGAGTTTCCGATCAACAGATATTTCATTTCTCCTCCACCTCCTCCAGCACGATCGCACGGTTGATGCAACCGCTCACGCAGGCGGGCACGCCGCCGCTGTTCTTCACGCAAAGCTCGCATTTCTGCATGGTCCCCTCCGGGCTGACGCTCAGAGCGCCGAAAGGACATACCATCACGCAGGTGTGACATCCCACGCATTTGTTTTTGTCAATGACCACCACGCCGTCCTGCACCGAAAGCGCCCCGGCAATACAGCTCCGCACGCAAATGGCGTCCTTGCAGTGCCGGCAGGAAACGGCAAAGTGAATATTGTTGTCCCCGTCCTCAATCCGCACACGGGAATAAATTCTTCCGTCCCGCAGCCGCTTTGCCATATCCGAGGGGGTAAGCGGACCGGACGCCGCATTGGCGTATGCGCAGTAATATTCGCACAAATGGCACCCAAGGCACCAGTCCTCTCTGACTTTGATTCGTTTCATATTCAACCTGCCCTTCATTCGCCCGCATGGCGGATCCCTAAGATCTCCAGCTCTTTTTCGCTCATTCCGACGCCTCTGAGCATCAGGCGGTTGCCCCGCAGAGCCTCCACCGAGTTGATGCCCATGCCGCCCATCATTTCTTTCAGCTCATGCTCCCACGCATGAACCAGGTTGACGAGCCGCTCGGCGCCGATCTCCGGATTCAACCGCTTGACCAGATCCGGGCGCTGGGTAGCGATACCCCAGTTGCATTTTCCGCTCTGGCAATTGCGGCACAGATGACATCCGAGTGCGATCAGCGCCGCCGTGCCGATATAGCAGGCGTCGGCGCCCAGTGCGATCGCTTTCAGCATATCGGCACTGGAACGGATCGAACCGCCTACCACAAGACCGACACGGTTGCGGATTCCCTCCTCACGCAGGCGGCTGTCCACCGCTGCCAGGGCAAGCTCGATCGGAATACCTACGTTATCCCGTATCCGGGTGGGCGCCGCTCCGGTGCCTCCCCGGAAGCCGTCGATGGAAATGATGTCAGCTCCGCTCCGTGCAATGCCCGAAGCAATGGCGGCAACGTTATGTACGGCGGCAATTTTTACGATAACCGGCTTTTTGTATCCGCTCGCCTCTTTCAGGGAGCATACGAGCTGCCGGAGGTCCTCAATCGAATAAATATCGTGGTGCGGCGCCGGAGAGATCGCATCCGACCCTTCCGGAATCATACGGGTGCGGGAAACGTCCGCCGAGACCTTTTCACCCGGCAGATGTCCGCCGATTCCGGGCTTTGCGCCCTGCCCCATTTTGATCTCGATAGCGGCGCCCGCCTCCAGATAGGAACGCTCCACACCAAAACGTCCGGACGCCACCTGCACGATCGTGTTGGCTCCGTACTCATAAAAATCCTCGTGCAGACCTCCCTCGCCGGTGTTGTAGCAGATTCCCAGCTCCCGTGCCGCCAGCGCAAGCGATTTATGCGCATTGTAGCTGATAGAGCCGTAGGACATGGCGGAAAACATCAGCGGCACGCTCAGGTGAATCCCCGGCTTCAGATCGCAGACGATCTTGCCGTTCTTGTCCCGTGTGATTCCGTCGGGACGGGCACCCAGAAAAGTCCGGGTCTCCATCGGCTCCCGCAAGGGGTCGATCGGCGGGTTGGTCACCTGGGAAGCGTTGATCAGGATACGGTCCCAGTAGACCGGCAGATCGTTCGGGTTTCCCATGGAGGAAAGCAGCACACCGCCCGAGCCCGCCTGACGGTAGATCTCGGTGATCGCTCTCTGCGACCAGTTTTTGTTTTCCCGGAAGGTATTTTCGGACTTGTAAATTTTCAGAGCACGGGTGGGACAGATGCTGACGCAACGCTGGCAGTCCACACAGGCGGCGTCATCCGACATCATTTTTCCAAGCTCGCTGTCATAATAGTGTACCTGGTTGGCACACTGTCGCTCGCAGGCACGGCAACCGATGCAACGGTCATAGTTGCGCATGACCTCGTATTCAGGATAATAATAATTTATCGGCATTCCCGTTTTCCTCCGTTATTCAGTCTGAAAATCACCGCTTCGCCGCCGGACGGCGCCCATACCCGATCGGGGTTCGGCTCAATGATCCGGATGGCGGATTCCTCGCTGGCGATATATACCGTATCGTCCTTTTCGGCTACTACCATCGACCGGAGCTTCAGGCGGTCGTTGAGCGCCATGATCCCCCCGTCAAAGCCGACGATAATGGAAAAGGGTCCCGTAATCAGCATCCCGGCATATACCGTGCGCAGATAGGTCAAGCGCTCCCGCTCTTCCGGCGGCATCCGGTCAATCGTGCTCCAGAACGGTGCGGCAATCACCGACGCCGTTTCCTCCAGCGTCAGCCCCTGTTTCCGTGTCAGATAATCTATCATGTAGGTAATGACCTCGGTATCGGTAAGCAGATTGCACTTATAACCGTACATCTCCACAAAACGCCGGTTGGCGTCGTAGGAGGAAATCTCTCCGTTGTGGACTACCGAACAGTCCAGTAAGGTAAAGGGATGCGCTCCGCCCCACCAGCCGGGCGTGTTGGTAGGATAGCGCCCGTGCGCCGTCCAGCAGTATGCGCCGTAATCCTCCAGCCGGTAAAACCGCCCCACGTCCTCCGGGTAGCCAACCGCCTTGAAAGTTCCCATGTTCTTTCCCGAAGAAAACACAAAGCTTCCCGTCATTTCGGTGTTGATGCGGGTTACGCACCGCACCACATATTCGTCGGCGTCCAGCTGACTGCTGACCAGCTTCTGCGTGATCGGCTCCACAAAATAACGCCATATCAAAGGCTCGCCGGTAATGGAATCCACCCGGCGGGTCGGGATGATCTCGCAATGCACCACGTGAAAATGCCGGTCGATGAAGCGTTCACATTCCTCTCTTGCCATATTGTTGTCGTAAAAAATATGTAAGGCGTAATAATCCTTGTAGTTGGGATAGATCCCGTATGCGGCAAATCCGCCGCCGAGACCGTTGGAGCGCTCGTGCATCAGCTCGATGGACCGGATGATATCCTCCCCCGAGCGGCGGCTTCCGTCCTTGGAAAATATTGCGGACACAGCACAGCCCGCCGGGATCCGGTATCCGTTTTCACCCTCTCTGTTTGGCATAACATCCTCCTGTATCTGTAAAAAATTCTCTGAAAGCTTGCGGAAAGCAAAAAGGCGCCGACAAAAAGCACATAATGCTTTTGTCAGACGCCTTTGTCCGATTGTCCGTATTATAAAACAAAATCCGGAATTTGTCAAGGGTTTTCCGGAAAAAAATTATTTTTTCACGTTTTGTTCAATTTTTATCCTTGTTTTCCGGCTTATACGGCATCGGACTTATTCATCCAGCGACTCAAACTTTTCCCGGGTACGGAAAAGGAGAGATACACACCAGATGCCTGCCAGACCGACGATCGTATAGATGATACGGCTGACAAGAGAACCCTGACCGCCAAATAACCACGCCACAATATCAAACCGGAAAAGCCCGATGCTTCCCCAGTTCAGCGCACCGATGATGCTGATGATCAAGGCAATTCGATCCATAATCATTGTCGCTTCCTCCTTAAGAACGGTTCGTCCGTTCAAGGTTAGTGTGTCACATACAACCGTTCTTTATCATGGCAATTTCAGGCGAATTTTTTGAAAAATTGTAATCGGACGGCGTAAGATGCACCAAATAAGAAATATGTTGCAATTGGTTTGTGCGCTCGACGTCAGGAGATCCCGACCTGCGGTCGCCCTGCGGGTTCGACTCCGGGCTTCGCCCTCCGCTCAGGATGACACGACGGGGAGGGGGGCGAAAAAAGTTAGAATTTGCGCTGGATTTCCGGCGTTGTTTTTTCTTTCGCTTATTTTCCGAATTCCTTCCCTCTTATCAGATAATCCACCGAAACGTGAAAATAATCGGACAACGCAAGAAGCATCTGAATATCTGGGTTCCGCTTCCCACTTTCGTAATAGGACAGTGCCTCCCTGGAAATATTCAGATCCATCGCCACCTTCAACTGACTTAAATTCCGTTCCTTCCGTATCTTTTTCAAGCCCAGCAACGCAACCCTGCTTTCCATTTCATACCCTCCAAAAGAAATTTCTTCTTGACTTTATTGTAACAATATGTTACAATAATAATGTAACAATTTGTTACACACCAGAATTAAAGTAAGAGGTTATTTATGAAAAGCAGTATTTTTAAAATTCTTGCGCTTATCCTCGGCTTATGTATCATTCTTGCAGGAATATCTTCCTGTACGAAAAACGATAAAACGCACTTGCCGGAAAAGCTTGGCACCCCTGTTTTGACTTTGAACGAAAACATGGCGCAGTGGACTGAGATCGAAAATGCAGAGCATTACAGCATCTGCGTAGACGGAACGATATCCGAAGTGGGAAGCAATATTCTCTGCTATGCGTTGAAAGACGGGCAAAGTATAAAAGTGCGTGCGGCAGGTGACGGCGAAATATATGAAACCAGCAACTGGAGCAAATTGATCACCTACTATTCCGATATTCAATCTCCGGATCATTCCGATGATAATGATAACTCTGATGAAGATAATAATTCCAATGAAAATACCCAAATTCCATCCCCAGGCAACCGCCTGCCTGCGGGCTACACCTCCACGACCTTTACAAAAAACCAGCAGTATATGGGAGATCTGATCCTCGTGGATGAAAGCCACCCCTCCAA
>ENA-ORMN01004030-ORMN01004030.1-human-gut-metagenome-genome-assembly--contig:-NODE-4030-length-10949-cov-3.294474_pt1 | contig 10949 bp, 14 predicted proteins | sample MGYA00242102_ERZ508993 | MGnify/ENA primary metagenome ERZ508993 (study PRJEB26280, sample SAMEA2338770) | human gut metagenome | biome: human gut; feature: human-associated habitat; material: faeces... | reverse complement strand
ATAAACTACTAAATTTCTTACTATATTTTTCTATATCTTTTGTGCTTTGACTCATTATAAAATCTGTAACTTTTATTTTAAATCTTTCTACTTCATCATTTGTATAATTCTTATTTTCTACATTTATTCCTGCTTCATTAAATAGTTGTATATCTTTATTGGAAAATTGCATTGTTCATTCCTTCTTTCATTTATTGTTTCATTAAAATTATACCTTTTATACTTGGATTCAATAATTTCACAAAATCTGTAGCATCTTGGTTTGTTCCAACTACACTACCATAATGAATTGGGATTGCTATTTTAGGTTGTATTTCGTTGATTAATTGTGCTGCCTCTTTGAAATCCATTGTATATGTTCCTCCAACTGGAACAAAAGCAACATCACATTTTACTTTTTTATTTTCTTCTGTAATGTCTGTATCTCCTGCAATATAATATCTAATATTATTTATTGTAATAATGTAGCCAACCCAATCGTTTCCTTTTGGATGGAATGTTTTGTTTGTATTATATGCTGGTATTGTTTTAAATTTAATTCCTTCTACCACATATTCTTTGTTTGGCTCTACTGTAATAATTGCATTTTTATTTATGCCTTTTCTTAACAGTTTTGTTAATAATTCTTCTGGTATTATAATAGTTGTGTTTTCATTTATAACCTTCTCTATATCTTCTTCAGAATAATGGTCATAGTGGTCGTGTGTTATAAAAATAATATCTGCATCATTAAAATTTCTATCTATTTTAAATGGATCTATATAAATTATTTTTTCTTTGTTAATTCTTATACTGCTATGATATAAAACTTCTATATTATCTAACATATATTCCTCCTTGATTTTTTGCATTGTATCATAAAAAAGCAAAAAAATAAATAGTATCAAGCAAAGTTTTATATACCTTACTTGATACTATTTTTATTCATATTTAGGACTACCATACCCCATAACTTGAACATCATCAAAAGAGTACATTCTTTCAGCACATTTGTTACTTGTGTTTCCTTCTATTGTATAAATGTTTCTATTTGTAATATCTGTTCTTGTTACAATTCCAACATGGTCGCTTGTCCCATCTTGATTACCATTTTCATCTTTCCAATCGAAAAAAATTATATCTCCAACTATTGGATAATAGCTTTCTCCTCTATCGTGCCATTGATTTTTTTCTTTAAACCAATCTATTCCATTAACACAACCTGCAAATTTAGGAATAATACCTTTATCTATGTAACCACATTCGTTTGCACACCAACTCACAAAACAAGCACACCAATGTACATGTTCTTCAAATCCATACCATTTCCAAAATTTATCTCCTCCCTCATTTCCTATCTGTGCTTTTGCAACAAATACTATTTCACTATTAGGAATTTGTGAGGTATCATAATCTGCATCCCCATCACTATTAAAAATTGCAGCTACAAATCCTCCAATTAAAGCTATTACTAAAATAATTACAACTGCTACCCAACCTCCTGCAACTATTGCAGAAATAATAGCTTTTGTTGCAGCAATTATTGTCTTTACTGTTGCTATTGTTGCTTTCACAGTTACCTTAACTGCTTTTATAGTTAATTGTGCTGTTCTTTTAGCAATCATTATTGCTCTTTTACTTGCTTTAAAACTTTGTTTTGCCACTTTTGCACTATTTTTAGCAACTTGTTCAGATGTTTTTATTCCTTTTTTAGTGAGTTTAGCTCCATTCTTTGCATAGTTAATGCTTTTTTGAGTTCCATTCTTTATTGTTCGTTTTTTTACTGCATTTTTAATTTGCTGTGCTTTCTTCTGTTTTATTTTAGATTTAATGTTTGATATTTTTTCTTTACTTTTTATGATATTCTGTTTTGTATTTTCTAATGATTTTTTCCCTATTTCATTACTCTTTGTCGCACCTTTTCTTGATAGATAACTTATATCATTTTGAATATGATTACTTGCATAATTTTCTGCTGAAGTATTTTCTTTTTTTGATGTAAATTCATTTAATCGTTCTTTTGTAGTTACTAAATTGTTTTTAAAGTTTTGTGTTTGTACTACTTTTTTATCTAATTGTTTTATTATACTTTTTTCTTTTAACTTTATATCTGGCATTTATACCACCTCCAGACTTTTATATTTTCTTCGCTATAATTACCATTCTTCCATTTTTTTGTGAATATTCACAAGTAGATAATGTAATTAGCTTATCTCCATAATTCACTTTGACATTTGTATTGTAAAACTCATAATTTCGACATTTTTCTACAAATGAATTAAAATCATTTTCATCATAAAACTTTGTATAATTATAATATTTAAAGCCTTTATCAGAATAAGCAACTGTTTTAAATGCAAATACTATTTCATAATCATTTTCAATAGTTTTATTATCTTCTAATGTATAAAACTTAATATATTTGTGGTTCTTATAATAATTATAATTCTTGTAATTATCTAAATTAGAAAACATTGTACTATTCTTCATGTGATGACCATATATAATTAAGTTATCACTTGTTTTCAAATTACAATGCTCTGCTAAATATGGAGTTCCACTACTTGAATAATTTTTATAAACATTTCTATGAAGATAGAAATCTCCATTTTGCATAACAGGATAATTTATATTTGTTCCATCAATTTTAAGCCACCCAATTATGTCTGCATTTATTTTGGAAATGCTTTCTAAATTGTAATTTCCAACATTTTTAGATGATAAATTACTTGTTTCATTTTTTAAATTGTCTGTAATTTGATTTTGGGCGGTCGTTTTTTCTTCTTCCTGCACTACTTCCTGCAATTCTTCAAACAATTCATTTTCTTTCTTATTTTCTGCAATTTCTTTTATAAAAAAATAACTACTAATAGCTAAAATAACTATTAGTAGTATTAAAATTAAACTATATACTTTATTCATTAAGATTCTCCTGGTTTAGTTGTCATCAGCCTATATAGTTCTGTATTTTTTGGAAATTTATTAACAAAAGGAACTAATGATGAACCTACTTTTATAAGTCCTTCTCCTGCTCCTACATTTGTTATAAAGCTCATCTGTAAATCAGATATATTTAATAATTTTGCAAGTTCAATTCTATCTGTACTTGCTTGATTAAGCATTATTATAAATTCAGAGTTTGCAAGCATAGTTCTAGCAGTATGACTTTGTAATAAATCTTCAACATTTTGTGTTATACCTGTGCAGAAAGCTCCATATTTTCTAACTCGTTTCCAAAGTGTAAATAAGAAATTTGCAGAATATTCATATTGAAATAATAAATATATTTCATCAATAAAAATATATGTATTCTTTCCTTTTGTTCTATTAGCAGTAATTCTATTCAATATAGAATCTAATACTACTAACATTCCTATTGGTTGTAATTGTTTACCTAATTCTAAAATATCATAGCATATTAAACTATTAGATGTATTTACATTAGTGTTCATAGCAAATGTATTTAAAGAACCATTTGTAAATAATTCTATTGCAAGTGCTATTTCTTTTGCCTCATCTTCTGGTTGTTTCAATAGTTCTTCTCTAAAATCTTGCAGAGTTGGTGGTATTCCTTGATAATTTCCTTGTTGGAATACTCTATAAACATTTGCCGTACATCTATCAATTATTGATTTTTGTTTCGGTCCGAGATTTCCACTACCAATTAGTTGTTCACACAAAGATAATATAAATTCAGATTTTAATATTACTGGATTTGCTCCATCTCCATATTGAGAGTTCATATCCATTGCATTTATGTGATTATTACTTACTGCTGATATTTTAATTACCTCTCCACCTAAAGATTTAACAAGTGGTGCATATTCGGATTCTGGGTCTATTAAAATAATGTCTGCATTTGGATCTCGTAATCTTATTGAAGTTATTTCTTGCTTTCCTGCAAATGATTTACCACTACCAGATACTCCCAAAATGAATGAGTTTCCATTTAAAAGTTGTCTTCTATCTGCAATAATCATATTTTTACTAATAGCATTTTGACCATAAAAAATACCATTCTCGTGCCTAATCTCTTGCACTTTGAATGGCATAAATACTGCTAAACTTTCAGTAGTTAAAGTTCTTACTGCATCTATTTTTCTAACTCCAAACGGTAATACTGTGTTAAGTCCATCTAATTGTTGAAATCTTAATATTCCAAGCTGACATAGATTTTTACTAGCTATTTTTAAAATTGCATCTGTCACACTTTCTAATTTTTCTTTTGATTCTTCTGTTATTACCATTGTAATAACTCCTAAAAACATTCTTTGGTCACGAATAGTCAAGTCATCTAACATTTCTTTTGAGTCATTTCTTTGTTGTTCCATATCATAAGGTATTATTGCAGAAAAATTATTTTGAGCATTCTGTTTTCTCTGCCAGTTTGTAATATTAGTTTCTACACCTAATCTACGATTTTCTGCCTCTTTTACTGCCTCGTCCATTGGTATTGGAATAACATCTATTGATAACATCATATTTTTATTTAAGTCTGTAAGTTCGGTTACCATATCATAATTGATATAACTAGAATATTCCTTTAAGAATAATACTCTCCCATATCTATCTCCCATTTTAAAGTAATCTCTTTCCAATTCTACTGTATCAGGACAAATAAAATCTTTGAAATTATGACCTTTTTTCATTGTTTCGTGTATATCAAACCTAAAAGAAGTTTCTTCTCCTGTTCTATAAAAGTCATGTGCTATTCTTAATCTTTCTTTTGCATCTAATTCAACGCATTTTGAACCTAATGTATTAAATCTGCTTATCAATTCACTACCTGCTCTATTAAAATAATTTCGAGCTTCTTCGACATTTTTCTTATAAACAGATATTGTTATTATCTTTTCTTGCACTATCTCATTTGCATTTTTTGCTTGAGATACAAGCATTTTATTATATTCTTTTCTATAATCATTAAGTTCATCATTGCTTTCATCTAGTAATATTGTTTTTTCAAAATCTAATTTATTTATTCTTCTATTATTTATTGTAATTTTAGTTATTGCTCCAACATCTAATGAATTTAATAAATCAGAATAATCTAAAAACATTGCCTCTTTATCTTCTTTACTAGCAACTGCATAATTTATATCCATAAACTTAAATGATTTTGAAAATTTATTTTTACTTACTTGAAAAATTCCATCTTCCCATATTGCTTTTATTGGAATAATATCTTGAACACATCTGGGTATTTTGAATTTTTCTTTATCTAATTTAAAAATTTTATTAAGAGTTTTCATTATTTTTTACCTCCTTTTTCTTCTTTTTATTTTTCTTTTCTTTCTTCTTTTTCTGTGGTTTTAATAAACTTTGCTTTAATTTTTTATCAATAGTTGGTTTAAAGTTTTGGGCATATATATTTGTTGCTTTAAATGTTAATTTTTTAGGTGTCAAAAACTCTGATTTTATTACTGCAACAATAAACTTTTCTGCTGTCATTCCGTTATATTTAACAAATCCTAATACTGCAAAAGGTGCTGCACCTAGTATGCAAACCCACGATAAAGTTTCTAGCCCTAAATATGGTTTGAGTACAAAATATAAAACAACTGCCACAATACAAGCTATTACAGAAAAAATGAACTGCCTTAAAGACAGTCCAAAAAATATACTCTCACTAAATTCTCTAATATCTTTGTTTATTTTAACTTCCATCTATCTTGCCTCCTTATTTCTTTTTGCTTTTGTTTTTTTCTCTTGTTCCAACTTTTCTCTTGCTTCTTCAAGTATGTATTCGTCTATCATTTTGTAATCTTTAACTTCAATCTCTCCTTGTTGTAATTTTACAAGTCTATCAATAATCTTTTCTCTTAAATCAGGCTTACACTTATCTAAAAATATTCCCATTGTAGTTGCAAGTGGTGTCATTGATGGATTTTGGTAATCATATATTTTTAAATCTGTCATTCCACTTTTTGTATTTATATCAACTATAACATCTGGTAAATCTTCAAACTTAATTACTACCTCATCACATCCATCATCAACATATAACAATTTTTCTTTATCTTTTAAAATTTTCATAACTTCTTCAACACTATAAAATTGATAATCTTCCATAATTTTCTTTTCCTCCTTCTCACTAAAAGTATCAGCTAAATTTTCTCCTACTAAAACTCTTTAAAAATCCGTTTTTGCTTTTTCAAAATCTGTCAAATAATAATAACCATATTGCCAATCAATCTTGTTGTCTTTAATTTCATATCCAAAACCTATAACATATTCATTATTCATTTTCACAAAAGCAATAGGTTGTTCTTTTCTATAACCAACATCAATTACATAAGCATTTTCTAATTGTCTTGTTTCACTCATAAAGCATTCCTCCTATAATCCCATCATTTCTCTAACAATTCTATCTGACATTCTAATAGTTCCTACCAGAACTAACATATTAAATATCAACTCTCCAACATATTTCCATACCATAGTAACTGTTGCAGCACCAGTATCAACACTCGGTGAGGTTGTTACAAATGCAGAAAAGATTACACAAGCTAAAACTATAATTGCACCCTCTAAACAAACTGCTATATAACTCTTTAAAAAGCTCTTTCCTATATTCTGTGTTCCTTCTCCTGCAAAAGATGATAATGGTATTGGAGCTATTGCTGTGTACATATATAATTTAAAAAATCTTCCATATACTGTTAGAATTAAAATGAATGATAATACTGTTACAAAAAGTCCACCTAATAATGTAACTGCCCATAAAGGAATACTCTCAAAAAATCCACATTTATTGATTGCATCAATAATCGATTGTGGCAGGGTCATAGCACTTGCTTGAAATGAACTTTTCGCCATAATTGTTGTTACTATTCCCTGTATTATTTTGAATACTGCTAACATTAGTTCCAATCCATAAGTAACAATTCCTTTTGCTATTGCAAATCTTAAAAATAGTTTTAAAGCTTGTTCTGGTCTTTTTAATTCTGAAAAATTAGTACAAGTTCTTGCTACTCCAACAACAAAAAATAAAACAAGTAATGCTAAACCTATTGCTTGTAAAGCTCCATTTATATTTAAAATAATATTCCATATTGCTCCACCTTTGAAATCTGCTGGACTTTGTGTGACTAACATATAAATTTCTGATAATTTACCATTCCATGTATCTAATGCATTCTGTAAATTTCCTACAATCCAATTCACATCTAGCACCTCCATTCTAAAATTAATTTATTAAGGCAGATGAAACTGCCTTAATCTTTATCCACCTGTAATAATATTTAAAATTTCTTTTGCAAATGTAATTACAACTCCACCTGCTAATGTCATTATTCCGTTTGCTCTTTGTGTTGGATCATGAGATTTTAAACTCATACCTACTTGAACAATTCCAAATCCTAATATAATCATTCCAACTGCTCTTATTAATCCAAATATAAAATTAGATAAATTATTAACAATAGCTATTGGGTCATCTGCTGCAAATGAGTGAATTTGTTGTGCTACATTTAATGCAATAACATAACCTATAATTATTGCTCCTCTTTTTAATGTTTTCTTTAAAAATACTTTAAAATTTCCTTTTTTCTTATTTTCCATATCAAAACTCCTCCTTAATTTTTATTTTTGGGTACAAAAAAAGACCAAAGTATATTGTTTTAAAAATAACTTTGGTCTTTTAGATAGTATTAGCAATTTTACTATCTTCTTTGTACATATTTTCTATTTCTTCACTTGACAATAGTTCAATGTCAAAATCTTTTGTTTCTAAATCTATAATTTCATTTGTATCAATTTTTACATTGTCTAAATTAAATGATATTGTTCCTACTGAATTTTCTGTTCCTCCATGTATATACGGTTTTATTTCACTATTTCCAATAGGTGTATTCATACTATTAAAATGTTCTTTTAAATTAAACTTTAAGTCTTTTACAGGTCTTTCGCCTCTAATAAATAGCAAAGCATAATTATTATCTAGCATTCTTACCTCATCTGGTGTTAATAGTTCTCTACCTGCAATTTGGTCATTTGTAGAGTAACTGCCATGAGAACCATAGCTTCTACCATAAGTATTAGTATCTATTGTTTCTTTTCCCAATAATTCACTAACATACTTATGAGTGCTTTGCTCATTTCCACCTAAATATAAAAACTCATCACAATTTCCAACTATACTTTCCCATTGTTTTTCAAACAAGGCTTTTAACTGTGCTAAATTTTGCAATATTATAGAAACAGATACCTCTCTTGACCTCATTACAGATAATATCTTATCAAAGTCATCTGGTAGGCTTACATTCGCAAATTCGTCCATTACAAAGTGTACATGAACTGGTAAACTGCCACCATATTTATAATCTGCTAAATAAAATAATTGTTGAAAAAGTTGTGTATATAAAACACTAACTAAAAAATTAAATGATGTATCATTATCTGGAATAATTGCAAATAATGCAACTTTCTTTTCTCCTAAACTTGGCAAGTCTAATTCATCTGTTTGTGTAAGTTGTGCCATACTCTCTAAATTAAATTTTTCAAGTCTTGCAGCAAGAGTTACTTGTATTGATTTTAATGTTTTAGCTGAACCTGAATGATATGCTCTATAATATTTTAAAGCAATATGTTCTGGGTTTCTTGTTTCTAATCTATTAAATAACATATCAAGAGGGCTAACATATTCATCATCATCTTCTTTAACATCTCCTGCTCGTAGTAATTCCATTACCATTACAAAGTTTTGTTCTTCTTCAGGAGCTTCATATTTCAAATAAAATATTAAAGCTAAAAGCAACATACTTGCAGCAGTATCCCAAAATGGGTCGTTTGTGCTACTTCCTTTTGGTGTTGTTGATTTAAAAAGATTTGTTACTAATTTTTGAACATCATTATCTGTTTTTATATATACAAACGGATTATAACAATGTGATTTTTCCATATTTATTAAGTCTAATACTTTGATTTCATATCCGTTCTTTTTCTAATAAATAACCTGTATCTCTAACGATTTCTCCTTTTGGATCAAGTATAACATACGATGTTGCACATTGCATTACATTTGGCTTACAATAACTAAATGTCTTTCCTGCACCAGAACCACCAATAACTAATACATTAACATTTCTTCTATGCTTTCTTCCATTTAATCCAACAGAAACATTTTTAGTAAGCAATTTATTATAATTATTAGGTTGTTTGTATTTTTTATTTAATTCCTTTGCCTCGCCCCATTTGGCTGAACCATTTTCTTCTCTCCTCCTATAATTTTTTCTAGTTGATTCATATAATAAGATTGAAAATATATAATCAAAAAAATAAGAATAGTTCTAATGCTATTCTCTACAATAACTATTTTAAATGGCTGATTTAATGCAGCACTACCATTTTTTATTATTTCTATAAGTCCACCTTTAGTATAAGGAGCTAAAAGGAGAGCAATCCAAATAATTGGAATAATTCCTATTACATACAACACTCTCATTATTCTTTTTTCATCTTGCTTCATTGCTTGTAAATTTTCCCTTTGCAGTTCTATTTAAAGATAACATCTTCTTATTTACAGGGGCTTTTAATAATTTTGACATTAACTTATCTATGATTTCTATATCAACATTTTCTTGTATTTTTATATTTCTAAATTCATTTAATGCATTTAATATTAGTCGATAATCATATTTATCTAAATTAATTGTTCTCATTTCTTCCATTAAACATTCCTCCTTATCTACTTGATTTCGCTTTTGCTTTTTTATTATTTTGAACAGGTGCTATATTTACTTTAACCTTTTCTTTAGATTTTTGTTCATCTAATCTCTTTGCTTCAACTTTAAGTTCTGCAAGTTCTTTCTTTACAGATGGTTTCTTTGCTCCTTTAGATACCCCTTCTTGCATTTTGGAAGTCGTTGAGGAAGGCTCTGACAGAGGGTCTTTTTCCGTCTTTGCCATATTGAAATTTGCTTTTGAGGTTTCTTCTGTTTGCATAGGCTTTTTAGCAAGTAAATCTTCTAGCTGTTGTTCCTTTGATTTTTCTGGAATACCCTTTTCTCTTTTTTCTGCCTCTCTATCTTCAATAGATTTTGTAATAACAGTATCCATTCTTGCAGTATCTGTTGTTGTTAGTTTAAATCTTTCAACAATTCTATTTATTCTTGAAGCATCTTCATCTTTAACCATAACATCTACCATTCCATCAATGTCTTTGTTATTTCTATTGATTAAAGCACAATATGAAATACCATAATTTTTTGCCTCTCTTGCAAATGTTTTTAAATCTTCTCTGCTTACTGTAAATATTTTTAAAGGCTTTCCTGTTTTTAACATATTATTAAGTCTAATCTTTCCTTTTGTTTGTTTTTTATCTTTCATAATAGTATAAATCATTGCAGCAACATTCTTTGCTCCACTACCAGTTAGTCTTGCTAAAATTTCAAATCCCTCTAAACTTAATCTTACTACTTGTTCTGATACATCTCCATTAACACTCATATATCATTTACTCCTTTCCTTTTTTTCTTTTCTCTTTTTTTCTCTCTTTTGTTTCTCTTTCCATTTCTTCTTGTGTATCTAATTCAGATAAATTATTATCTATCTTCGGTACTCTTGTTTTAATATCTTCACATAATTCCACCCTCTTTCTTAATTTAACTAATTTATCATTTAAAGATGAAATCTGCTCTGCATATTCGTGCATTTCATTTCCATCTTTTGATAACTTTCTTTTTGCCCAAAGTCTTTCTCTTTGGTCTAGTATTTCTTTTATTTTAAAATTCACATCATCTTGATAATTACTTAATTCTTCAAATGTTTTTATTTTATGTGTTGCTAAAAATCTTGCTTCTTCAGATAATTGTTCCATTCTTGAAACATCTGCTCTAATACTTGGTGGTAATCTTTGTTGTGGTACATTATCTGGAAAAACTTTTAGCAAATAACAATAATGATAATATATAGAAAGAATGAAAATTTTAGAGAATGGTTTGATACACAAATACTAAGAAAAGAAGTAA
>ENA-ORMN01004029-ORMN01004029.1-human-gut-metagenome-genome-assembly--contig:-NODE-4029-length-10949-cov-3.346705_pt1 | contig 10949 bp, 10 predicted proteins | sample MGYA00242102_ERZ508993 | MGnify/ENA primary metagenome ERZ508993 (study PRJEB26280, sample SAMEA2338770) | human gut metagenome | biome: human gut; feature: human-associated habitat; material: faeces... | reverse complement strand
AATATCCTGAATCACTGGGACTCTTATTCTTCTTATATGTTATCGTAGGTAGTTATATCCTAATGCTGGTAACAATTATTATACTCTTGAAAGATACTCGCCAGTACGTGTATCGATCTTGATCGTGTCACCCTCGTTAACGAAGAGAGGTACTGATACCTGTGCGCCTGTCTCAACTGTACATGGCTTTGTAGCACCTGTAGCTGTATCACCCTTAACACCTGGTTCAGATTCTGTAATCTGAAGTTCAACAGTGATAGGTGGCTCAATAGAGAATACGTTACCGTTGTGTGAACAGAGCTTAACCATCTCGTTCTCTTTAACGAACTTAAGTGAATCACCAACATTCTCAGCAGATAATGCAATCTGTTCAAATGTCTCTGTATCCATAAAGTTGTAAAGATCACCATCTGAGTAAAGATACTGATATTCTCTTTTCTCAATATGAGCGAGGTCAAACTTTTCTGTAGGTCTGAAAGACTTTTCAACAACACCACCACTCACGATATTCTTTAACTTTGTTCTAACGAAAGCAGCACCCTTACCAGGCTTTACATGCTGGAATTCAATAATCTGCCAAATGTTATTATCCATCTGAATTGTTAAACCATTCTTAAAATCTCCTGCGCTTACCATTCTTTGGTATACCTCCTAATTATCATAACTATTATAATTTTATAATAAAATGAATAATTTGGCAACCTCTTTTTTGTTTATGTTAATTTATTATTTGGATTTAAAGGTTGAACAGACAGTATCGTCAGCATTTACGGCTGTTATGCCTGATATATCAACGTGGTCAGCCTGACAAGCTTCGTTATTGTTATACACGCAGTTATGTGCGGCACACTTTATCTGAAGATTAAGCTTAGGCGAAGCAGTATTATTCTTAGCAGAGCCATCTTTGTAAGAATAGCTTCCACAGCAAGTTTCACTGCACTCACAGGCATTACTTCCCTTTACATCAATACCATTAAGGCAGCAGCAGTTATCATCATTGTGTACACAGCTACAAGCGTTACAGCTTAAATTAGTCATAATAAATTACCTCCTGTTAATCTTTAACTTAAGTGTCTGGTAAATGCTTTAATAAATAGAACATTTGCAATACACAGTAGTAGTATTAACAGGAGGTGATTTATTATACGTTACATTATAAATTGTATGAAATTTTAACTGATTCTGCTAAAGGAAATGCGTCCCTTTTCACCGCTGTAATAACGGATAAGCACCTTGGCAATTATCTTTTCTTTCTTAACATATGTGTTAGTCCAGTATCTTGAGTCTTTGGAGTTATTACGATTATCACCAAGCATAAAATAACAGCCGTCAGGAACAATATAAGTGTGTGTTTCGCCGTCATCATATATATATTCTTTGATATATGGCTCATCAAGCTCATCACCATTGATGTATACATGCCCTTCCTTAATCTGGACTATTTCATTAGGAAGACCAATAACACGCTTAACATAATTCTCTGACTCATTATCAGGATATTTAAAGATTATAACGTCACCGCGCTTTGGTTCGCTGAACTTGTAAGCAAGCCTGAAACCGAAAAGGCGGTCGCCTTCCCATATTGTATCTCTCATAGAACCAGATGGAACTTCGGCATTAATGATTATGAAATTGGTGCAGAGCAGGGCAATGATAGCTGCAAATATTACAATTTTAATGAAACTGAAGGCTTCTGATACTATAAATTTAACAACAGAATACTCCTGCTTCTTATTATTATCTGTATGTCTGCTGATATTATCAGAACGGCTGTAAGAATAATCATCATCGTTATCATCGTCATCTTCAATATCATCATAATCATCATCAAAATCGATATAATCTAAATCATCTTCATCAGGTGTATTGTTGTTATTAGTAGTCATACGTTAGTCCCCAATCTAATTGATATACGGGGCGAATGAATTCACCCCGTATATCCTATCATATGTTAAATTGTATTATTTTGCAAGTAATTCCATAATCTTATTACTTCTTGCAATGAATTCAGTCATCTGGTTTCCTGTAAGTGGAGCGTGGCTTATAAGTGCAAGGTCGTAAAGCTGTTTACAGATAATATCAGTATTCTCACCATCTTTATTGTTAAGAACATACTGAACAAGACTGTTGTTAGCATTAAGAATTAAAGTCTGTCCTGTAGAACCAAACATAGCCGGATCCATTCCTGACATACCGTACATCTTCATCATATCCTGCATACGTCTATCCTGCTCGGAAAGAGTAATCATAGAAGATACAGAAGCATCCTTTAACTTTTCAACCTTGATATTAAGATTATCATTGTTAAGTGCTTTCTTAAATGTAGCTGTAAGGCTTTCAGTTGCATCCTTTAATTCATCTTCGCTTGTTTCTTCCTTGAATATATCAGAAAGGTCAGTATCAATTCTTGCAAATTTAAGACCCTCGTTCTTGCCTTCAAGATGAGTGATGAATGGCTGGTCAATATTGTGAGTAAGAATGATAGCATCCATATTCTCTTTCTTAAACATATTGATATACTGGCTCTGTTCCTTCTCATCAGTTACATAGAAGACTGTATTCTCGTGCTTTTCCTTGTTAGCTTCAAGGTAATCCTTAAGTGTTAAATACTTGCCTTCAAGGTTCTTGAATATAATGTAATCATTTATCTTCTCAGCGAACTTTTCATCTTTTAAGCAGCCAAATTTGATGAATGGGTTGATGTCATCCCAATATTTCTCATAGTTCTCACGGTTAGTCTTGCACATACCAGAAAGCTTGTCAGCAACCTTTTTAGTAATGTAATCAGAAATCTTCTTAACAAAGCCATCATTCTGGAGTGCAGAACGTGATACGTTAAGAGGAAGATCTGGACAATCAATAACACCCTTTAAGAGAAGAAGGAATTCAGGAATAACTTCCTTGATGTTATCTGCAACGAATACCTGATTATTGTAAAGCTTAATTGTTCCTTCAATTGACTCGTATTCTGTATTAATCTTAGGGAAGTAAAGTATACCCTTTAAGTTAAAAGGATAGTCCATATTAAGGTGAATCCAGAATAAAGGCTCTTTATAATCGTTAAATACCTTGCGGTAGAATTCCTTATATTCATCCTCAGTACATTCGTTAGGGTGTTTAGTCCAGAGAGGGTGGATATCATTGATAGCAACAGGTCTTTTAACAATCTTAGCCATCTTCTTTGCTGGAACTTTTTCGACTGTCTCTTTAGTGCCGTCCTCTTTTTCAACTTCTTCTGTAACAGCTTCCTTGATAAATGTATCAAGAACAGTATCCTTATCTGTTACTTCTTCCTCTGGAATCTCTTCTGTCTGTTCGCCGGCATCTTCATTAGTAAGGAAGATTGGTACTGGCATAAATGAGCAGTACTTTTCAACTACTTCACGAGCCTTGTATTCATTGGCGAATTCGTAGCTGTCTTCATTTAAGTAAAGAGTTATAGTAGTACCAGGAGTTGCAGCTGTTCCATCAGACATATCATACTCTGTACCGCCGTCACATTCCCAGTGAACAGCCTTAGCACCTTCCTTAAAAGAAAGAGTATCAATAGTAACCTTATCAGCTACCATAAATGCTGAGTAGAAACCAAGTCCGAAGTGACCGATAATCTGGTCATCATTAGCCTTGTCCTTATATTTTTCAAGAAATGCTTCTGCACCAGAGAAAGCAATCTGGTTAATATATTCTTCAACTTCACCATCAGTCATACCAATACCATTATCAATAATCTTGATAGTCTTATTATTAGCACTTACTTTAACATCAATCTTATATTCAATATCATCAGGTGCTTCGTATTCACCAATCATATCAAGCTTCTTAAGCTTGGTTATGGCATCACAGCCGTTAGATATAAGCTCTCTGTAGAAAATATCATGGTCAGAGTACATCCATTTTTTAATTATTGGAAAAATATTGTCACTGTTAATAGATAAACTTCCGTGTGTATTAGACATAATTATTATCTCCTATCTTTTAATATTCATTAGATGTAAAGAATAAATATATGTATCTTTATATCCTTAATTAAGTCTAAGTTTAATATTGTTAAAAGTGGAAGTCAAGCAAAAATTAGCACTCAAATCTAATGAGTGCTAACAAAGATAGAGATAATACAGTAAAATCAAGGCTTTAGAAAAATATTAAATATTAATAAACTCACTATAATTCTTCAAAATCAAGACCGGCATTAGCAAGAAATGTCTTGATATACTGGTCGAAGGCTGTATCAAGCTGCTTATCTAATGTAAATACATTAAGAGAAGTTCCTGTAATAATATCTACATGACCTTCCTGATACTTCATATTAATAAAGAGACCATTAACATTCTCAGGCATAACAGCGATGTTATTCTTTGCGATAATATCTGTGACAAGTTCATAAGAGGCAAGCATAACAAGCTTCATAGCAGCAGGAACTTTATTACCCTTAATAAGACTAAAACAGAATGGCTTAATATTACCCCATTCTGAATAAGACTTTTCGTTATTATTAAGATTATCCCATTCTTCATCAGAATAATATTCCTTGTTAATCTGTCCATTAATAGTGTATGAACACGCAGTCTTTATTGTGGCTTCTGACAGAAGCATTCTATCGAAGGTATCCTTGATAAGCAGCTGGGACATAAATACTTTAGTGTCCTTAATGCGGAGTGAAATCATTAAATCCTCATTTCTGCGCCAGCGTGGCGCGTGATAATCTATAGTAATGCCATTAATTATAAGCTATATGAGTATACAATAAACTGTATGCGATATAAAGCATAATTTGTATATTTGCAGTATATTATGAAAAGATAAAAATGTCAATCACGAAACATTTTCTCAATGACATCAACAAGTTTGAATAGAACAGTTGAGATAATGCAGAGTATAACAATGCTCATAGATACATAAGTCATCTTGAATACCTGCGAACCATATATAATAAGGTAGCCAAGTCCCTTATCAGCGGCTAAGAATTCGCCAATTATTACACCAACAAGGCAAAGACCGATGTTGACCTTCATATTGCTTATTATTATCTGCTTAGAACCGGGAAGTATGAGTTTCTTAAGAATATCTTTCTTAGTTCCGCCAAGTGTTTTAATAAGAATGATTTTCTCCTTGTCAATTTCTAAAAATCCGGTATATATGTTAATTATCATACCAAATATAGCTACAGATATAGCAGTTATGATAATAGCTTTCATATTATTGCCAAGCCAGACGATTATCATAGGGGCAAGTGCTGATTTGGGCAGGCTGTTAAGCACAATAAGGAAAGGCTCAAGGCAGTCTGATAAGGCTTTCCACAGCCAGAGAAGAATTGCTGCTCCCATTCCGACAATTATAATAAGGAAGAAAGATAAAAATGTTTCAAAAAGTGTCGTCCATATATGAATGAATATGCTGTTATCTTTAGCCATAGCAATAAAAGTTGTGCATATTCTTGATGGTGAGCTGAATATAAATGGATTAAGAATACCAGTACGGGTTGATATTTCCCAGGCGGCAATAAATGCCATTAAAATCAAAAATCTTAATACAGTAATGGAAATTTTATATAATCTTATGTGGTTAAGATATTGTGTACGGGAGTTAGAGATGTTTTTTTTATTGATTGCTTTGATAGATTTATTCATTGTATATCCTCCCATATTTCATTAAAATATCCTGCAAATTCAGGAGCCTGTCTTGAAGTAAATGGTGTCCGGTCAGGAATGGAAAGGTTAATATTAACAATTTTTTTAATATGTGCAGGCCTGTGTGAAAGAATAACAACACTATCGCCCATAGAGATAGCCTCCGATATATCGTGAGTAACAAGAATGGCTGTTTTTTTCTGCTCTTTAATGATTTTGCCGATATCATCAGACACTTCAAGCCTCGTCTGGTAATCAAGAGCGGAAAATGGTTCATCAAGCAGAAGAATATCCGGGTTAAGTGCAAGGGTTCTTATTAATGCCGCACGCTGACGCATGCCTCCGGATAATTCAGAAGGATGGACATTGCAAAACTGGTATAGGCCATACTCTTTTAGCATATTGTTAACATTTTCTAAATGTTCCTTATCTTTAAGATGATTAATTTCAAGACCGAGTGTCACATTTTTATAAATAGTGCGCCATTCAAATAAAGTATCCTTCTGTGGCATAAATCCAATTCTTGGAGATATAGCATTATCGTGTAGAATATCCTCGTTAAAAACAACCTCACCCTTCTGTGGCGAAAGAAGCCCGCATATGATGGAAAGCAAGGTCGATTTGCCACAGCCGGAAGGCCCGACTATAGATGTAAAAGACTGCGGCATAATATCAAGATAGATATTATCAAGTGCAGGAATTTCGCTTTTCGGCGTATTATATGCAAAGGAAATACCTTTAAGCGATAACAGAGGAGGGGATGAATTGGTGGGGAGAGCTTTCATAAATAACCTCTTGGTATAAGTATTGTTATTATAATTTATGCGGCGGGGGTGGAAATGTGAAAAGGTGTATGGTATTAACAAGAACCAGAAGTCGCAGTGATTTATTCTGATAAGGAAAATTGGATAATTCCTCCTTTACAATTCCACCAAATAAGAGTACAATAATTCAAGTACGCTACTATGGCTCAGTCGGTAGAGCAACTGATTCGTAATCAGTAGGTCGCCGGTTCGATTCCGGCTAGTAGCTTGTAACAGTGAAACTTGCGAGAATGTCAGACAGGATATTCTCGCATTTTTTTAGGTGTGATTTGCAGTGTATGCTGATAATAATATAGAATGTTCTTTTTTAAAAACATTTTCCCGCAAATCACATAAAAAACAAGTCAATCATCTCGAAACCAGCTAAAATCAAGGGGGTGGGTAAGACATTTAATCAAAAAAAGAGATGGAAGTAGGCCTTGTTGACATTATTAGACAAGGTTCGTATAATTGTACAGAACTAATATTGTTAATAAATTATGAAATGTTTTAAATAATTATGATTTAGACAGTTACATCATAATTTATATATTTTAAGTACATTTGAAGAAACAATATTAATATAATAAACGCCTGGGTAAATATTCAAGGCGCAAAGGATAGGAGATAATATGGAAACAAATATCAGACAAGATAACAACGAAGAAGTAGAAATTGATATTATGCAGATCATAAGGATGCTGTTATCAAAGATATGGATAGTAATTGTAGCAGGTGTTGTGACAGCAATAATTGCATTTGGAATAACAGAGATAGCAATTACACCTCAGTATCAGTCATCCATCAAATTATATATAATCAACAGACAGAATGGCACTACTACAACACTTAGTGATATTCAGTCATCAACACAGCTTGTTAAAGATTATAAAGTTCTTGTGACAAGCCTTCCAGTAGTAGAACAGGTAGTTAAAGACCTTGATCTTGATATAACACCAGATGCACTCGTTGGCAAGATTTCTTGTGAAATCGAGACAGATTCACGAGTTCTTCAGGTAACAGTTACAGATACAGACCCTAAGAGAGCTAAAGAAATAGTAGATGCAATCGCAGATGTATCTGCTAAGCAGATAACATCAGTAATGCAGATTGAAGGCGTTAATGTAATTGAATATGGACGTGTTGCAAATGCACCATCAAGTCCTAATGTTAAGAAGAATACAATGCTTGGTGCAATAGCAGGTATTGTAATAGCAATAGCAGTGCTTGTAGTCAACTTCATTCTTGATGATAGAATTAAGACATCAGATGATGTTGAAAAATATCTTGGCATAACTAATCTTTCACTTATTCCATTAACTGAAGAAGAATATAATGGACAGCCAAGCAGTAAGAAAAAGAAAACAAGAAAATAGGTAAACAAGAGAGTGTGAAAGGATTAAAAATATGCAGACAATTAATATAGAAACTAACCAGCAGGATGATTATCAGGTAAGAGAAAGCTATAGAAATTTAAGAACTAACATATTCTTAAGTGGTAGGGATACAAAGGTAGTAATGTTTACAAGCTGTGGACCTAATGAAGGTAAATCAACAGTAACAATGAACCTTGCTTCATCAATAGCAGATGGCGGAAAGAGAGTGTTATTCATTGACTGTGATTTAAGAAAGTCAGTTCTTGTAGGACGTTACAGAGTTAAGAAGGGTGTTAAGGGATTGACACATTTTCTTTCAGGACAGAACACATTAGAAGAAGTAATATATCAGACAAATGTGCCGGATATGGACGTTATTCTTGCTGGCCCAGTGCCACCTAACCCATCAGAGCTTCTTGACAGCCCATTATTCAAAGAGACTGTAAGACAGATGAGAGAAAAGTATGATTATGTAATCATCGATACACCACCTCTTGGAAGTGTTATCGATGCAGCTATTGTTGCACAGGTATGTGATGGTGCGGTTCTTGTAATCGCAGCTAACCAGGTAAGCTATAAGTTCGCACAGAATGTAATGGGACAGCTTAAAAAGACAAAAATTAAGATAATCGGAAGCGTTCTTAATAAGGTTGATTTATCAGAAAATGGTTACTATGGAAGATACTATGGCAAGTATTATGGTAAATACTACGGCAGCTATTATGGACATTATAACAGCGAGGAGTCACCAGATAAATCATTCGAGAAAGCAAGAAAAGCTTCATCAGCAAGAAAGAATACTAACAATGCTTCTAAGCCAGTCAAAAGACAGGCAGGAAGTGTTGGCGAGGTAGCCGCAAGAAAGAAAGCTAATGTGGCAGGAAACAATACTGGTGTAAGAAAGAAGCCATCAGCAGATGAGTTTGATGGAGATTTTCTTATGGATTATGATGAGAAATAAATACTGATAATAGAATTATAGAATGGTTTATACACGGGATGATGTGAGGAGAGAATAAATGATACACAAAAAACAAAAGCAAAAAACGGCTTTATTTTTAGTTCAGGTAATTGTAATTATTATAAATACGTTATTGTTTGCGGCAATATGGTATGGATATTATAAATCAAGAATGTGGGGAAATACATTTTATGGAAAAGGTGATGCACTGGTAGTAGCCCTTTACTTCATAATATATACCATTATGGCTCAGCTATATAAAGGATTGGCATTAAGAATTAGCAGAATATCAGAACTCATTTATTCCCAGTGTGTATCTATTCTTATAAGCAATTGCATTATATACATAGTAATAATGTTGCTTACAAGACACGTGGAAAATATATTGCCGTTATTATTAGAAATGGTAATAAGCTGTGTGTTAAGTACAATATGGTCAATTGTTGCAAATAAATTGACAAATATTATATATAAGCCATCTAAGGTGCTTCTTGCATACGATAATCAATATGCTTATAAAAATGGCAGAAGCATAATAGACAGGTTAAGCTGGAGATTTATACTGGCAGGTGAAATTAAACTGACTGATATAGAAAGTTGGCATAAAGGAGCACAGGTTGAATTGCAGAAGTTTGTTAATAAGCTGCAGGAAACAGGTGCAGATTCGGTTATGCTGTGTGGACTTGCATCAACACAGCGTAACGATATTATTAAATATTGCGTTGAACATGATATTAAGACATATGTAAGACCTAATATAGGTGATTTTATGATAAGTAATGCCCAGGTTATTCAGATGGCTAATCTTCCGGTTATGATATGTGAAAGAGCAACACCTGGATTAGGATATTTATTTATAAAAAGATTAATGGATATAGTGATATCACTTGTAGGTTTAATTATAACAAGTCCTATATTATTAATTACAGCAGTTTTAATAAAGGCATATGATGGAGGTCCTGTATTCTATAAACAGGTAAGACTTACTAAGGATGGCAAGAAATTCAGCATACTGAAATTCAGGAGTATGAAGGTTGATGCTGAAAAAGATGGTGTTGCGAGATTGTCTTCTCAGGGCGATAGCAGAATAACACCAATAGGCAAAGTGATAAGAGCCTGTAGAATTGATGAATTACCTCAGATGATTAATATATTACAGGGTGATTTATCGTGTGTTGGACCTAGACCGGAACGTCCTGAAATATCAGAACAGTACATAAAGGAAATGCCAGAATTCTCGTTAAGATTACAGGTAAAAGCTGGACTTACAGGTTATGCTCAGGTATATGGTAAGTACAATACAGAGCCATATGATAAATTACAGATGGATTTAATGTACATATCAAAACTCAGCATAATAACAGATATAAAAATAATTATGGCTACAATAAAGATTTTATTTATGCCGGAGAGTACAGAGGGAATTGAGGCAGGCAAGACAACTGCAATGAATAAAGAAGCAATGCAGGAAGCTGCGGCAGCAAAGGAAGAAGATTAGTTAGAATGAAAATTATATAGGAAAGTCTATAAGGAGTATATTAATGGAGTATTCTGTATTAATGTCAGTCTATAAAAAAGAAAAAGCAGAATTTTTAAAAGAGGCTATAGAGAGTATACAAAAACAATCAAAAAAAACAGATGATTTTGTGTTGGTATGGGATGGTGAGTTAAATGAATCACTTGATAAGGTTATTTTAGATAAAAAAGAAGAAATGGGTGATGTTCTTAATGTTATTAGACTAAAGGAAAATGTTGGATTAGGAAAAGCACTTAACGTAGGACTTGAGTATTGTAAAAATGAATATATAGCAAGGATGGATAGTGATGATATATCAGTTCCTGATAGGTGTGAAAAGCAGCTGGAAATATTTAAGAAATTACAAGAAATAAGTATATGTTCAGGCACAGTGCAAGAATTTTCAGATGATATTAATAATATAGAATGTTTAAGAATTTTGCCCCAAAATAATAATGAAATAATAAAATTTTCAAAAAAGAGAAATCCATTTAATCATCCTTGCGTTATGTATAAAAAGTCGAGTGTTAAGGCTGTGGGTTCGTATCAGGATTTTTATTTATTAGAAGACTATCATTTATGGATACGTATGTTAATGAATGGTTATAAAGGATATAATTTAGAAGATATTTTATTAAATATGCGAGCAGGTAATAATATGTATAA
>ENA-ORMN01004025-ORMN01004025.1-human-gut-metagenome-genome-assembly--contig:-NODE-4025-length-10959-cov-2.817131_pt1 | contig 10959 bp, 9 predicted proteins | sample MGYA00242102_ERZ508993 | MGnify/ENA primary metagenome ERZ508993 (study PRJEB26280, sample SAMEA2338770) | human gut metagenome | biome: human gut; feature: human-associated habitat; material: faeces... | reverse complement strand
GGTAAGCACGTACAATGCAATTGAGCGGCTGCGCGAGAAAGGGCTTATCGAAAAGACCGAAAGAAAAATCATTCTGACGGAGCGCGGCAAGGAGATACTGAGCGAATATATGATTATTATAAAAATGATATTGGTATAAATTGTCATGCACTAAAGCCAGTTTATTTAAAAGAAGTTGAGGCGGTTGAAAAGATGGGTGGTTACAATGATTAGAGAATATAATGAAAATGACTTTAATTTAGTTAATGTTTTAGGAAGAGAAATATCAAATGATTATATTTTGAAAATAAGTCCAGTTGGTGTTTGTTATGTATATGAATTAGAAGATGAAATAGTTGGTTTTATTCTTGCTGATGTTTTTGATGATCGATCAGAGATTATTGATGTATCTGTTGCTTTGTTATATAGAAATAAGAAAATAGGTGATTTGTTAGTTAAAAAGATAATTGATATATCTAGTAGTAAGGGTTGTGATAATATTACTTTGGAAGTAAAAACTAATAATGAGCCAGCTATAAAACTTTATAAAAACAATGGTTTTAAAATAATAAGTATTAGAAAAAAATATTATTCAAATGGTACAATTGATGCTTATTTAATGCAAAGAAAGTTGTGATTTTATGAAAGATGTTTATATATTAGGAATTGAATCTTCATGTGATGAGATGAGTGCTAGTATTATAAAAAATGGTACAGATGAAATAAAAACAATTGTACTTTCACAGATGGATATACATAAGAAATATGGTGGAGTTGTCCCTGAGATAGCAAGTAGATGTCATATAGAAAGTGCTACTATGGTATTAGATGAGTTGTTTTCAAATTTAGATATAGCTATGGAAGATATTACTGCAATTGCAGTAACTTATGGACCTGGTCTTGTTGGTTCTTTGTTAGTAGGGCTTCAAATTGCAAAAACTTTATCATTTGTGTATAATAAACCGCTTATTCCAGTGCATCATATTACTGGTCATATATATGCAAATAATTTAGTAAAAGAGTTAAAGTTTCCACTTATAGCATTAGTAATAAGTGGTGGACATACTGATTTAATTTATATGAGTAATCATTTTAAGTTTAAAAAAATTGGCGGAACTTTAGATGATGCAGTTGGGGAATGTTATGATAAAGTGGCAAGAGTTATTGGTCTTTCTTATCCAGGAGGTCCATTAGTTGATAATCTTGCTCATGAAGGAAAGTGTACTTATAAGTTGCCAATTCCATTAGATGATGATACATATAATTTTAGTTTTAGTGGACTTAAAAGTGCTGTAATAAACTTGGTACATAATGAAAAAGAGAGAAGAAAAGAAATAAATGAGAAAGATTTAGCAGCATCATTTCAAAAAATAATAACAGATATACTTGTTAAAAAAACAAAGAGAAGTTTAAAAGAATATAATGTAAATAATCTTATTATATGTGGTGGTGTAGCTGCTAATAAAGGAATAAGAGAAGAATTTAGTAAGATGTGTAATGAAAATAATATAAATTTGACTATACCAGTTATTAAGTATTGTACGGATAACGCAGCAATGATAGCAGCTTCTGGTTATTATGCTTATAAGAATAACATTATAAGTGATTTAACTTTAGATGCAAAAGCAACTGATAGTATAGATGAATATATAAAAAGATATAGTTAAAAATGTAGAATATAGGCGATTGAATGCCTATTTTTTTTTGAATAAGAAATAATAATAAACTCATCATAAAAGTAGACAAAATGAGTTTTTTAGATGTGATATTATTACAATAATTTAATTTTTGAAATAAATATAGCTATTTTTACTATAAAACGTTGACAAAAATAAAATTTTGAATATTATAAGCAGTATTCGTAAATTTGTTGATGAATTGGGGTATATAAGTCAAATTTACTAAAATATAACAGGGGGTTGTTATGAGGAATATTTTAAAAAAGGTTATGAGTTTTCTTATAGTAATATCATTTGTGTTTATGCTATATTCTGTTGGTAACTCTATTGTAATGCAATATAAAAAATATCAAGTTTCCTCAGAAATTGAACAAGTAGTGGCACTTATGAAAGATACAAATACTACTTCAAAGCATAGTTTAGATTATTACAAGAAATATTATCAAAATGATAATATAGTGGGATCACTTAAAATAGAAGGTACTGGCATAGAAACATTGTTAGTAAAAGGTAATGACAATGAGTATTATTTAAACCATTCAATAAGAAACGAATATGACATAATAGGTAGCATATTTGTTGATTATAGAACTGATCTTAACTCAAAACAAATAAACATTTATGGACATAATTCGAATGTTTATGATGTTATATTTAAGAAGTTAGAAAATTATTTAGATAATAAATATTATTCTGACCATAAATATATTGAGTTATGGGATGGTGATAAAAAAAGTATATATGAAATATTTAGTGTACAAGTAGTGTCTAATGATTATGAACACTATGATGTAGATGCTGATGATTGGATTAAACATATAGATACACTTAATAATTCAATATATACTACAAATACAAAGGCAACACCAGAAGATGAGATACTTATTATACAAACTTGCTTGTATAATCCAGTTAACTCACTTTTGTTGATAAATGCAAAAAAGGTATAGGAGGGAAAAATGAAAAGGATTGCAAAATATTTATTTACATTATTAATATCAATTAGCGTATTCTTAATTGGGGTTAATTATGTAAATGCGGAAAGTAGTGCAGGTGAAATACTACTTAGTAAAACAGCAAGTAAAAAAGATTTAGAGAAAGGAAGAAGCGCAGATGTTACATTAACTGTAAATGCAAATGGATTTACAACTGTTGATAAAACAGACGTTGTATTAGTACTTGATAGAAGTTCTAGTATGGATGGTACTCCAATGGAAAATACTAAAACAGCTGCTAAAGATTTAATTGAGTTATTAATAACTGATAAAACTAAAGATAATACAAGAGCAGCAATAGTAACATACGGGTCTAATTTATTAACAAGTTATACTAGTGATTCATTAACTAATGATGTAACTACTTTAAAAAAGACTATTGATAGTATTCCAAGTAGTAAAGGAGGCCAAGGTACAAATGTGCATGCGGGCTTACTAAAAGCAAAAGATTTGCTTAGTAGTTCTGGTACAGATACACAAAAGATAATAATATTATTATCTGATGGTGAACCTACATATTACTTAGGAAGTAATAATAAGCGATGTGGTTCTGGTGGATCTGATAGGCCTGATGATTCTTGGGGATGTATAGTAAATGGCAACAATAGACCAAGCACTGTAGCAGATGCTGAAGCTACAACTATTAAGAATTCTGGTACTAAGATTTATACAGTAGGATTTACAAGTGGTGCTGATATGACATTCTTAGGTAATATTGCATCAAATCCAACAGAAAAATATAGTTATACTGCATCTGATTATGAAGGATTAAAAGAAACATTTAAAAAAATAGTAAATGACTTTACTACAGTAGCAACTGATGCTATTGTTACTGATATTGTACCAGCAGGATTTCAAATCAAAGAAGGTACACTACCAGCAGTAGCAACTGCAATAGAAAATAAAGATGGTACAACAACTATTACTTGGAAAATTGGTGATATAAAGTCAACTGCAACAAATAGTTTAACATATACAGTTGAAGCTAAAAAAGGTGAGTACGGAAGTATGTACACTAATGTAAGTGCCACTATAAATGCTAAATCAGTAGATGGAAATCCAAAATATGGTTCAAGTAATTCAATATCACTTGATTTTGATAAGCCATATGTTCCAATTCCAGGTGTTACAGTTAAAGATGATTATTATGACATTAAGCAAGGAACAACATTTATAACACCAGCAGAAAAAGGAATTTTAGATAATGATGAATTAACGCATAAGAATTTAGATGAGAATGCAACTGTAACAGATAGAATAGTACTTGTTTATGATAATGAAACTAATGGAAAAGCAGAAAATATTACTTTAAATCAAGATGGAACATTTAGTTACAATGCAACAAAAGATACTTTAGGTGAAATAACTTATAAGTATTATGTAGAAACAACAGTTACAATAGATGGAAAATCACAAGTAGTTAGAAGTAATGTGACAACTATTACATTAAATGTAATTAAAAATCCAACTAAATATGTAGTTAATTATTTAGAAAAGGGAACTGATAAAGTATTACACGATGCAAAATCTGAAGACGGTAATGTATATGATGAAATAAAATTAGCTGATGTAATAATGACAATAAAAGGTTATAATTATGATTCAGTTAATGTTGATCCATTAGTATTATCAGATAATACAGTATTAAATGTAATGAACATTTACTATACAAAGAGAACAGATTTAAGTTATACAGTTAATTATTTAGAGAAAGATACGAATAAAGTATTAAATCAATCTAAAGAAGTTAATGATGTAAAATTTGAAACAGTAATCAATTCAGAAGAAGAAATAATAGATATTACTGGTTATGAGTTTGACTCATTAAATCCAGAAAAATTAGTAATAGATGTAGAAAATAATGTAATCAATATTTACTACACAAAGAGAACTGACTTAAGTTATACAGTTAATTATTTAGAGAAAGATACTAATGTAGTATTAAATCAATCTAAAGAAGTTAACAATGTAAAATTTGAAACAGTAATCAATGGAAGAAATGAAGTAATTACAATTGATGGATATGTATTTAATTCAGTTAATCCAGAGGAATTAACAATTGGAACAGATTCAAATGTAATGAACATTTACTATACAAAGAGAACAGATTTAGGTTATACAGTTAACTACTTAGAAAAAGATACAAACAAAGTATTAAATCAATCTAAAGAAGTTAACAATGTAGAATTTAATGCAGTAATCAATGCAAGTGATGAAATAATTACAATAGATGGATATGTATTTAATTCAGTTAATCCAGAAGAATTAACTATAACTACAGGTTCAAATGTAATCAATATTTACTATACAGTTTTACATGGGACAGTAAAAGTTAAATATGTTGATTCAAATGATAAAGAAATAATTGAACCTGAAATAATCAAAGGACAAGTTGGTACTGATTATGAAATAAAAGCTAAGGAAATTGCAAAATATAAATTATCTAAAGTAGTTGGAAATGAAAAAGGTAAATATATAGATGGCGAATTAGTAGTTACATATGTTTATGAAACAATTCCAGATACAGGTGTTTATGCTAGTGATTATTCTGTAGTAGTATCAGTTATGTCTATAGCAATATTTATGACATTAGTATTCTTTAAGAAGAAAATGTTTAATTAGTAAAAAGAGAACGTTAAAGTTCTTTTTTTTGTTGTTTTTTTGTAGTTTTAAGCATATTTTCAATTATTTTTTTATTATCTATAATTCTTTTATTATGTGGTTCATTTTCTAATATTATATTTAAATATTTAAGTGATTCTTCTAATTTATTTTCGTAAAATAGTGAAATTGAGAGTAAATCATATATTGTCATATCCCAACTAAATATTTCGTTTATATATGTTTTTGGATGGGTTTTAATTTTTAGAGCAGTATTACACAATTTTATAACTTCTTTATAATTACCTAATTCATATTCTAAAATAGCCATTTCCATATATGGATCACGTAGATATGGAGCTTCATTTATTGCTAAATTTCCCCACATTTTAGCTTCTTTATATCTTTTTAAGCTTTTATAACTTCTTAAAATATATCTCATAGATGCACATCTTTCGTCTTTCCATGTTGCAGTGGGCAAATCTAAATGTTTAATAAGTGTATCTATGCATTTATTCCATTCATGATGAAACATATATTCTCTTCCTAGATAATGCATATTTCTATCATCAGTGGGATTTTCCTTAACTGATAATTCTAATAATGGTAAATAACTATTTCTTGACTTTTTTTCGTCTGGGTAATGATTAACTATTATTTCATCAGTGGTAATAATATTTTCTTTTTCCTCTTTTTGGTAATTTAGTATTTCATGAACTGGGTAAATCCATTTATAGTTTTTTCTAGAATGGATTTTGTCATAATAGAAGCTTACTAATGGTTTATCGTTAGCATCTAATTTCCAGTTATAAATATATTTTATTCTGTCAGTGTTCTTGTTCCATATGTTTTCTAGTTTATTTCTCCAACCTGGTGTTAAAACTTCGTCTAAATCTATACATATACATATATCGTAATCATCTGGAATCATGTCTAGAGATATATTCCTTGCAACATCAAATCTCCATGGTTCTATTTTTTGTTTTTTAACAACTACTCCTAATTTTTTTAGTTTGTTTACAGAATTATCGGTAGAACCGGTATCGAGAACATAAATTTCGTCTGCTTCTTTAACCGAATTAAACCATCTATCAATAAATTTCTCTTCATTTTTACAAATTGCATATATACATATTTTATATTTTTTTTCCATATTTTCACCTATTATATTTTATGATTAAGCAGAAATGATGTATACTATGAGTATGTAAATTTATTTAATGTGCACTCTTAGTCAATAGTAAAAATCATTTTTGTTTATGTTCATAAAATATTAATGAAAGGAGAATGAAAATGAATAATAGATGTTGTCCAAGCAACGATGATAAGTGTACGAAAAATTTGGTAATTATGGGTCCAACCGGGCCAAGAGGCCCAGCAGGTCCAATGGGATTTGTGGGTCCAACTGGACCTAGGGGTGCCACTGGACCAACTGGACCAACTGGACCAGCGCAAGTAGGTGTGTATGGAAGTAAATATGATAGTACCGCTACTCCAATATCGCTAACTGAAAATGTATTAGGTGTAATACCTATTTCTAGCTCAGGGCCTATATCCGGAATAACAGGAACAACTGCAAATGCACTTATTATTGAAGAAGCAGGAGTATATAAAATTGATTACTTTTTTCAGGGTAGTGCAGCACAAACAGGAACAATAACTATGGAAGTGTTAAAAAACTCAAATCCTATTACTAGTGGAACTATTACAAAAGAATTTACTGCAAATGTTCTGGAATGCAGAGAAGGAAAAAAAGGTTATGAGATCATTCTGGATCAGACAGCTTTTTATCCGGAAGGTGGCGGACAGCCATATGATCTGGGTACACTGAATGATGTGGAAGTTCTGGAAGTACATGAAAAAGATGGAGAGATCATCCATTATACAAAAGAAGCGATTGAAGTAGGCAGTGATGTTACCGGAAAGATTGACTGGGACAGAAGATTTGACCTGATGCAGCAGCATTCCGGTGAACATATTGTCAGCGGACTTGTACACGAAGCTTACGGATACGACAATGTCGGATTCCATATGAGCAGTGATGTGATCACAGTAGATTTAAGCGGCGTACTGAGTGAGGCACAGCTTGCTGAAATTGAGGCAGAGACGAACCGTAAGATCTGGGAAAACAGTGAAGTAGAGATTACTTACCCATCCAGAGACGAACTGGACAAACTGGATTACAGAAGCAAGAAGGAACTGACCGGGCAGGTGCGTCTGGTACGTTTTCCGGGATCCGACCTCTGTGCATGTTGCGGAACACATGTGACACATACTGGTGAGATTGGCGCAGTCAAGATCCTGACAGTAGAAAACTTCCATGAGGGGATCCGTCTGACCATGATCTGTGGAAAGAGAGTGATGGATTATCTGAATATGGTAAATGATCAGAACCGTCAGGTATCCATGAAACTTTCTGCAAAGATTGGAGAGACCGCGGCAGCAGTGGCACGTCTGCAAGATGAAAATTTCCGTCTCAAAGGCCAGGTGAACCACATGTTTGATGAACTCTGTACAGTAGAGGCAAAGAACTGGGAAGGTGCAGGAAGCGTGCTTCTTTTCCATGAGGGACTGGAAGCTGATCAGGTACGCAGAATGGCAGATGCGGTTATGCAGAAATGCAACGGATGCTGCGCCGTATTTTCTGCAAATGGAGATGGAAGTTACAAATATGCAATGGGTGAAAAAGATGGCGATCTCCGTCAGTTTACAAAAGAGATGAATGCGAAATTAAACGGACGCGGAGGCGGTAAGCCATTCTTTGTACAGGGATCTGTACAGGCAACAGAGGAAGAGATTCGAAGATTTTTTGAGCAGTGATGAAAATGTTTGGAGAATGTCATGCACATATATTTCTCAATGGCTATGATTACCGGAAAGCCGTTGAGACACAGAAAAACGGGCCCCGGGATACACTGATCCGTGCTCATTTTGAGGAATACCGGAAAAGAGGAATCCGTTTTGTAAGAGACGGAGGAGATCATTATGGTGTTTCCAGAAGAACCGCACAGCTGGCCGGTGAATATGGAATTGATTACCGCACGCCGGTTTTTGCCATTTATAAAGAAGGGCATTATGGAAAAATTGTCGGAAAAAGTTTTTCGAATATGAAGGAATATCACCGCAGGGTTCTGGAAGCTGCTGAGGAAGGGGCGGATTTTATCAAGATCATGACTACCGGCCTTCTGGATTTTGAGGATCATGGAAAGATCACGGGAACTCCGCTTTCAGCGGCAGAAGTAAAAGAAATGGTACATATTGCACATGAAGAAGGCTTTGCAGTGATGAGCCATACCAATGGGAATTATGGAGTGCAGGCTGCAGTTGAAGCCGGTGTTGACAGCATTGAACACGCCAATTACATGGATGAAGAAACGCTTTCCATGCTGGCAGACAGCAGAAGTGTGTGGGTACCTACTCTTGTGACGGTACGGAATCTGATGGATTGTGGAAGATTCGAAAATGAGATTCTGTCCTCTATTATCCGGACAGGCGAGGAAAATCTGAAAAAAGCTTTCAGGAAAAAAGTGCATGTGGCAGTAGGCAGTGATGCCGGTGCATTTAAGGTTCTTCACGGAAAAGGTACGGAAGATGAATGCAGAGCTTTTTTTAACATTTTGGGTGAGACACCGGAGGTATGCGCCTGGATGGAAGAGGGGGAAGAAAGAATCCGAACTCTCTTCCGTCACGGGTCTTCGAATTTAATACAGGTATAAATATTGGAGGTGCGTGATTTCGCAGGGTTAAAGGTAACCCGGAGATCCGCACCTTCTTCCATTCCGCTTGTGGAAAGATCCTGGACATTTTCACGGCTGCAGAGGATTTTTACTCCATCATAAGTCTGGATCAGCACAGTATTGGCGGTTGTACCGAGGATTGTACCGGTTACAGTGGAAGAAATATTGCGGACAGAAAGTGTATCCGGATCTTCACCTGTAATTCCGCGGATTTTCATGCCGTTAGTGGATTCCCCATTAAATTTACCGGTATAAATAATATTTACATAAGAACCAGGAGCCATGCCGCCTTTAAAGTATACAGGAACAGAAGTGAGTGGAACAGTCAGTTCCGACCCCGTAGTCTGAGGGACAACAGTCATGGTACTGGTGCTGACACTTACAATTTTTGCCCGGAGATGCTGTTCTTTTTTCTTCGGTTCCGGGGATGGGGTGGGGGTTGCAGCAGGTACTTTCAGAGGATCGGTGTCAGAAACACTGATTACTTTTGTGAAACTGCCATCGTACTGTTTATCACCAACTATGGTTTCGTTAATGAATTTGCCGCGAAAATGGACATAGACCCACCTGCCGGCTTTGATTCCTTTTTTATAGTATTGTCTGACACCGGTGACAGGAAAAGTTACGGTATTTCCTTTTTCTGTAACGATAACGAGTGCATTGGAAGTAAGTTTTTTTACTTTTCCCTTCAGTGTGCGATTTTCCAGAGGGGTTTCGTTATGATATTTGTCAGTTACTTTGATCGGAGAAATGGTGCTGATATCTGTTCCGGAAAGCTGCCCCTGATAGATTACGCTGACCTGGTCGCTGAATACAACACCGTATTTACATTCCAGTCTTGTCCTGGAAACGTCAAATACATAAGTTTCTCCGTCGCTGGAAATAGTCATATTTGTGCCGTCAAAATTCTGCAGTGTGCCGGTAATTTCATCCATATAAACACGTTCTTCCTGGGAAGAATCCGATGTTTCCTGGGAAGCGGAATCTGAAGATGTGGCATTTGAAATTTTATCCTGAAGGGAAATAATGTGATCATCGATCTGATCATTGCTGCAGCCGCCCACAAACAGGGAAAGGCCCAGAATCATACATGCAGCAGACAGTTTTTTCATTTGTGTCCTCCGACCTGGGATAACGGTCAGTCCTGTTTATCTGTAAGGTCCTGGGATTCCGGCACCGGCACAAAATCGAAGATCTGGCGGAAGGATTCCCATTGCTCACGGCTGTCTATTCCATGGTTGATCAGACCCGTGCATTCAGTACAGGCATTGGTATCCAGATAATTTTTGTAATTAATGTGATAGGGATTTTTTTTGTTTTTTTCCTGCGGATCGTTCATGGGATCAGTCTCCTTATTGATTGATAAGGATCAGTATATGAAAGCAGGAAAGATTCTATACATGTTAAAAGTATTATAGCAAAAAGATTTTTTGATTTCTACAGGGATTTACGGAAAATCCATGCATTTACTGAAAACGTGTTCCGACAGGCTGTACGCGGAACCAGTAAGTATAAAAATACTGGAAACCAAGAGAGCTGTAAAGCTTTTCTGCGGAAGTATTGTTTTTTACCACCTGAAGATAAGCGTGGCTGGCGCCTCTTTTTTTGCCCTCATTGAGAAGACCGGTACAGATCTGACGGGCATATCCTCTGCGGCGATAATCTTCACGCACATGAATGGCATAGATACCGATGTAGTCGCGATCCAGGATTCCAAGACCTGTGGCAATGATCTCGCCGTTTTTTGTTATGGAAGCGCAGACAGTTTCCTTAAGAATGGCACGGTACATGGAAGGAACGACGCTTCGATGGATCGGATTTGTAGTTCTTTTCAAGTCAAAAAGGCTGTGGATCCAGAAATCCGGAATTTCATTGGAAAAAAGCACATCGGTGACAGACGCATCCAGAACGGCATTGTCCAGGTCTACAGTCATAACATTTGTTATGTGCTGAACGGAATAGCCCCTG
>ENA-ORMN01004021-ORMN01004021.1-human-gut-metagenome-genome-assembly--contig:-NODE-4021-length-10967-cov-3.755224_pt1 | contig 10967 bp, 8 predicted proteins | sample MGYA00242102_ERZ508993 | MGnify/ENA primary metagenome ERZ508993 (study PRJEB26280, sample SAMEA2338770) | human gut metagenome | biome: human gut; feature: human-associated habitat; material: faeces... | reverse complement strand
CAATCCGCAGCGCACATTCAGCTGTTTCCGGAACTCTTCCAGGTTTTCTTTTTTTAAGGACAGACCGGCAGCTAACGGATGTCCGCCAAATCCCAGCATCAGGTCTCTGACTTCTGACAGTTTTTCAAACATGGAATAAGCTTCAATGGAACGTCCGGAACCTTTCAAAAAGTCCCCATCCCCATTGGTCAAAACAATTGCAGGCTTGTTATATCTTTCCCTTACTTTTCCGGCAATAATCCCGACAATACTCTCATGAATCCCCGGAATGTAAACGACCAGTACTTTATCATTCTTCATTTCTGTGTCAACGATACGAAAAGCATCTTCCATTCCGGACTTTGTAAGGTCCTGACGCTCCACGTTCAGCTTACGCATCTCTTCCGCCTTATCCAGAGCTTTTTTATGATCTGTTTCCATCAAAAGGTTAAATGCTTCGTTAGCCGTATCCAGACGTCCTTCTGCATTGATACATGGTCCGATCTTAAACCCGTAGTCATAGGATTTCAGTATCTTATCCTTCAGTCCCAGAACTTCCATCAGTGCCTGCATCCCGACATTGTTGGTTATCTGCATTTTTTTCATACCTGCTTTCACGATCGCCCGGTTGTCTTTCTGGAGATCCATGACGTCACAAACAGTACCCAGTGATGCCATTTCCAAAAAGTCCGAATTCCTGAACTCATCTTCCATTCCGAACCTCTTATACAGGCGTCCCATAAATTTCCATGCAACCACTGCTCCGCAGATTTCCTTAAACACATGGTCTTCCGGACGTTTGGGGTCGATCACAGCATCCGCGGCAGGAAGGATATATCTTCTACCATCCGGCTCCTGGACAAACGGGACTTCATGGTGATCCGTCACAACCACAGTCATCCCAAACTCTTTAGCCAGACTGACTGCATCCGCGGCAGCAATCCCGTTGTCACAGGTCAGGATGACTTCCACTCCGTCTTCCCTGGCTCTGCGGATGGCGTTCTCATGAAGCCCATAACCGTCTTTAATACGGTGCGGGATGAACTTGTCACATTTTGCATGAAGCCCGATCAGACCCTTGTAGAGGATGTAGGTACTGGTTACGCCATCCACATCGTAATCGCCTATGATACGGATATGCTTTCCGGCTGCTATTGCATCCTGAATGATGCTGATACCCTTTTCCATATCCGTCAGTTCTGAGCCATCGGATACCTTTGACAGATCTGCTGCAAGAAATTCCCGGATATCTTCTTCCGTTTCCACTCCGCGGTCAGCAAGGATCTTGATGATCGCAGGGTGGATGCCTAATTTATTGGATAACTCACGATCTATTTTTTTATTCTTATAAAACCATTTACTCATATGTCTCACCTCGCTATCAGTTTTCTTATTCTTATTATACAGGATATTTTTTAATAGTGCTGTGGTACGGGGATCCTGCAATGGAAAAAGCAGGACCTGTATCCCAGGCCCTGCTTACTGTACCACATCCGCTATACATCCTATTTTCTCCGCAGCAGGAAAAACAGATTTCCGTCCAAAGTACCATGATAGCTTTCCTCGGACAATGCTCCTCCCACTAACATATCCGAATCCAGGTCTTCATCCGGCTCTGTTACTTTCCCGGTAAGGTCTTCCGAACCGGTATATCCGTATCCGTCAACCAGCCAGATTGCATCATCTTCTGCGTCACCTGTCTTTTCCACTGCAAAAGTATAGGTTCCATCACCTTTGGCATCCCAGCAGATCACATTGCTGTCAGGAAGATTTTCGGACAATCCTTCCGATAAACAGATGTCCTCCCCTTTTTGCACCGCTTCGTCCAGACTGCCATATGCCCTGTAACCGTCGGTCAGTTTTCCATATCCGATTACAAATTTGCAGCCTTTTGGAAGAAGCACCTGGACACTGCCGGAACCCTGGTTTACAACTGCCGTATACTGGACGAAATCATAGTCGTTTCCGTCAATTTCTTCCTGAAAAGTATAACTGTACAGGGAAACCGGGAACTCATCCGAATCCTGATATCCATCGTTACAAGAGTCCTCCAGGGACTCATCATTACCAAAATAAACACCGATCATCTGATCCAGCTGTTCATCGGAAAGGTCTCCGACATGTTCTTTGATAAACTGTTCTTTTACCCCTCTTTCTGAATGCTCTTTCAAGTAATCCTCCCAGATACTGCTCTTGTTGCTGCTCTCTGTTTTAGTCAGTTCAGGCATTCTTCCTGCATACACCATCGCACTTTCCATACTTCCAACCAGAACACCTGCCAGAACGACCATCATTATTTTTTTCTTCATAAAAATCTCCTTTCTGCTTTTTCTGTAATATGCAGAAACCTAATTTTTTCTACTTTCCAGTTCTGCTACCATCTGCAACCATTCCTTTTCTCCACGCTTCGGATCTTTGCTCCAAAACAGACATGTTGCTTATATCCCGAAAGACCTGTGTCCACTGAAGTATTTCCTGTCAGATCAAACATCCGGATTTTCTCCTCATCCCACTGACCAGGTATCTCTGCAAGGAGAATTGGATGAAACTTCCAAGATCGTCACACACTGCTTTTACCTCCTTGTCTGGCACAATCATACTCCATAGAAAAAACAACCTGTTTTTGGTACGAAAAAACAGGCATGGAATACATACCTGTTTCTATCAAAGCATTGATGAATGAATGACGGACAACCTTATTGGCCGGCAGCAGTTTTACGCATTATTCGATAATGTCCGCTGTCCAGAAATCAATTCTCTGTTTTTTTCCCAAGAACAGCTTTCGAGATGATCCTTGTAGCCACGGAAAGCATCAGACAGAGATCGCAAAAGGATGCGGGATTGAACTTGATCACACCATTGACTTTCAGGACAAAACAACTCACATCGAATGCCAGAAGCAGGACCAGGAATCCTAACAGAAATGAATCAACGAATTTTCCAAGTTTTTCATATTTCACCGTTATTTTAAAAATATCAAAAAACATATTGCTGATGGAAAATTGTAAAAGTACCACAGCTATAGAAATTATCATCATTTCTCTGCAATACTCCATCGGTATAAGACAGAGGGCACAGAACCCTGCAGCTGCCAGAATAAAACACGAAATGATACCGCTGGCTTTAACCAGATCCTTCTTTGATGCGTAATTTTCATTCATGATTTTTCTACCTCCGTTTTTTTTCTTATAATATGCCAAAACACACCTCTCCTTTTATCACACGAAAAAAACGCATATTTTCCATGAACCAACTACGAAAGGAGAAAAAAATGAACATCAATCTACCAAAATACAACCAGACGGTATATGCAGAACTTCTGCAGGCTATGGTCTGGAACAACAAATGTGCCTTATGCGCTGCAACAGGAACCGGCAAGAGCTACATTGCCGCAAAATTTGTCCAGGAGGCAGTAATAGAGCAGAATACACTCATTCTGGTCCCATTCCGGGCAAGTGCAAAGATCTGGAATACGCTTCTTCCCCAAGCAACAACCATGACCTACCAGGGGCTGCTATACAACAGACCTGAGCTTGCAAAATATAAGCTGATCATCTGTGATGAGATGCACCATCTTGGTGCGGATGAGTGGGGAAAGGTTTTTAACGAACTAACGGAAAATTATCATGGAAAGCTTCTCGGGCTTACCGCCACACCGATCCGTTTCCTGGATGGAAACCGGAACATTGCAAAAGAGTTCTTTGACGGAAATGACATACAGGGTGTACAGCTTTCGGAAGCCATCCAGAAAAAGATCCTTCCAACTTTTGAGTATGTAACTGCCTTGTACGATCTTCCCGAAAGCAAAGGAAACAACGAACTGACAGAAAAACTGTACAACCGTCTGGATTTCCTGCGAAATGAATACTCTTTCCAGAATATCCTTAGAAAACATCTTGCAGGCAGGCATCCTGTCAAGGCGATCGTCTTCGTGGATTCCATCCAGGAGATACCCAAAGTCATGGATTCCTGCAGGGAGATCTTCCCGGATGCTGTTCATCTGGACGCACATTCCAAATATTCAGGAAAGGAAAATGCCGAAACCTATGAACAATTCGAGAGCACAGACGGTGACTGCTTTCTGTATGTCGTAGACATCCTGAATGAAGGCATTCATCTTTCCGGAGCAAACGTTGAGATCATGTTCCGACGTACCCGCTCTCCTATCGTTTACCTGCAGCAGCTTGGAAGGATCCTTTCCGCCAGCAACGCAGAGAACGATGTTATCATTTTTGATTTTGTTGCGAATCACATGAACATGCGGGAATATACCAAAATGCAGAATGAAACCGTGTCAAGACTTTCTTTCGATATCGGGGATCCGTACCGGCAGATCGTGCAGCATGATTACGCACTGGAGGAATTAGAGCTTCTGGAAAAACTGCATCAGCTGGAAAACAATCTCTGGTCAGAAGAAGAAGATGCCCTCATGAGAGAGTATTATGGCAAACATGGCAGCGGGATCAATTATCTGCTTACTGTTCTTCCAAACCGGACACGTATTTCCATCATCAGCAGGGCAAAGATCCTGGGACTGGCAGGAACCCGCAAGGAATATTCTGAAGAGTTTAAGGATGATATCAAAAAATATTATTGTCAGAAAAACGGGATCGACCTCATCCTTCAGAAATATCCCGGATACACCCGCGCAGGTATCACCAACATTGCTAACAGGATGGGACTTACCTTTCGGGACAGCCAGCCATGGACAGCAGAAGAAGACGAGCTCTTGAAGCAAAACGCTTCTCTTTCCATTTCGGAACTTCTTAAGATATTCCCGGACCGCACAAAGGCAGGCATCACTGGAAGAAAACACAATCTTGGGATCACTAATCGAAGCATGCATACCTGGACAGAGGAAGAGATCTCCATCCTTAAAGCGAATGCAGACCTCACGTCAGAAGAAATCCGCAGCAGATTTTTCCCGGATCTGACCATAAGCAATATCAATTCTGCCAGACGTAAGCATGACTGCCGCAAGGACAGGAACTGGAAAACGGAAAAGATCGAACTCTTTTGCGCACTGTACAGCAAAGGCGGATGGAACACCGTAAAGAACAATCCTGAATTTTCAGGGATGAGCAAAAAGGCCATCAACGGTGCTGCCCATCGATACAATGTCCGCTCCGCAGCATCACACCCCACAACCTGGACCGAAAAGGAAAAGGACATCTGCAGGGAATGGCTTGCGATACCGGAAAAAGAGAGGCCTCCGCGGAGAGAATTAGCCAAAAGGATCCCGGCTCACTCAGAAAACGGGATCAAGGATATGTGCCGCAGACTTAAGACAGATTGATAGCAGGAGATACTTCTCTCCTGCCGAAAAAAAGCCGCCCAAACGGACGGCTTATTTGTTGTACTTCCAGATTTTTTTGATCTCTTCTTTTCTAAGCTCCCAGAAAGTTGCCTGCACATGAGAAGCCTGATCGATTTCGAATACCCTGTACCAGGACTCTTTCTTGAATTTTTCCTTTCCTTCCATATCCGGATTATAGTACCAGTCCAGTTCTTCGTCGTTTCTACACCATGCCGTATCGTTAAGCTGTGCGACCGTCCAGATCTCTTCGTCAGAGAGAACGACCTGGGAATTTTCTTTCTCCAGTTCGATCAGCACCATCTCCTTTGCGGCACCCCGAAATTCCACCCATCGCAGGTCAGGACGGGTCTGTCTTGTGCGGAGCCTGTACCACGCCCATACCGGATATTTAATGCCTTCCGGAGGCGGTCCGATCTTTTCTGTCATATACCTGGACATCCAGTCATATGCATTGGCAAACTGCCGGCCGGAATCGTCCCAGGTAAGTACTTCGCTCTTATCCGGATCGCACTGGTAGATTCCTGTTTTCTCAATTGTTTCTTTGTATACTCTTGCAGGCATTGTCGTCCACAGCCTCATTCTTCCACCTCCAAACGAATTATGTATTTTCTATTATACACGAAACCCATGTTCAGAAATATTTCTATACAAAAATCCCTGCCAGGCCGGTACATTCTGTCTCATACCGGCTGACAGGGAAAATCCTATTTCACTTTGACTTTTTTAACCTTGCTCCAGCCAGAGTAATATCTCTTTCCGTTAACTGTTTTGTATGTACGGATACGGATATAATAGTTTTTATTGCTGCGGAGATTTTTAAATGTGATCTCCGTTGCTTTTTTGCCAGCTGTCGTTGTCTTTGGCTTTTTCATATTTTTCTTCAGACTGTACTGCACCTGATATCCACTTACGGACTTTGACGGCTTCCAGGATACAACAAGCGTCTTCTTTCTTCTTGATTTCGTTTTGAGACTTGTAGTATTCTTTGGCTTTTTCACAGGAGCCTGTGTAGGTTCCGGGGCCTTTGTAGGTCCTATCGGGTTCGGCGTATCCGTAGGCTTCGGTGTATCTGTCGGCTTTGGTGTTGCAGTGGGCTTCGGTGTGGACGTTGGTTTCGGTGTTGCTGTTGGTTTCGGCGTATCCGTAGGCTTCGGTGTTGCTGTTGGTTTCGGCGTTGCCGTCGGTTTCGGTGTCGCCGTCGGTTTTGGCGTTGCCGTCGGTTTCGGTGTCGCCGTTGGTTTTGGCGTTGCCGTCGGTTTCGGTGTCGCCGTCGGTTTCGGTGTCGCCGTTGGCTTCTGCGTAGTTGTTCTGATTATTTTTGTAGTATCAGGGAAACAGTGCTCTCCCACTTCCTTGATCGTGGAAGGCAGTGTTACACTCTTCAGCAATTTTGCGTCACAGAATACATATCCCTCAAGCGTCTCGATTCCTTCCGGAATTATTACTTCCGTAAGTTGCGTACATCCAACACAAAGCATCTGGGTAAGAGTTTTTACTCCATTACCAAACGTGATTGATTGTAGATTCTCACAATTACTCAAACAGAAATCATTAAGTGTCTTTACAGAATCGGAAATTACGATCTTGTTTAAATGACTATGATCAAATGCATTTGCTGTGATCCTTGTTACATCGTCCGGTACCCTGTATTCTCCGGTTTTCTTAGCGGGAACTGCTATCAGATAGTAGCCTTTCCCTTCTTTTTTATACAGGACTCCATCCACAGCCTTATATACCTTATTACCACTTGCTACCTTGAATTTCTTCAGATTAGTCATTCCGCGGAAAGCATTGAAAAATGTTGCATCATTTATGGAAGCAGGGAGTTCAAGCTCTGTAATGCCTGTTCCGGAGAATACATCTGCCCACAATTCCTCTACGCTATTTCCCAGTTTTACATCTACCAGCTTAGGATCATCGGCAAACGCATTGTATCCAATACACGCTACATAGTTTCCAACCGTTACTTTCTCAAGATTGGGGCAATTTGAAAATGCATATTTTTCAATATAATATATGGAATTGCCTATTACAACCTCTTTAATTTCATCAATATAAGGAAATCTGTATTTCTCATATCGATCTCCGGAAAAGTAATATTCATATATCCTTCCGTAACCAGAAATAGTTAAAACCCCATCTTTTAATGTCCACGTCGCATCATCCCCACATTTACCACTCTTTTCACCTGTTGGTTTTTGCGTTGGTGTGGGAGTTGCGGTAGGTTTTGGTGTTGCGGTAGGTTTTGGTGTTGCGGTAGGTTTTGGTGTCGCAGTCGGTTTTGGCGTTGCTGTCGGTTTTGGCGTTGCTGTCGGTTTTGGCGTTGCTGTCGGTTTTGGCGTTGCAGTGGGCTTCGGCGTGGACGTAGGTTTCGGAGCTGCAGTAGGCTGTAGTGCCTTGACCGTAACATCCTTCTGCGCCGAAATATCTCCAATCTTCAGCGTGATCGTTGTATTACCTGGCTTTTTTGCAGTCAGTTTACCATTCTGGTCTACGGAAACAATACTGTCATCCGCAGAAAGCCACTGGACACTGTCAACCGGATAGCATGTTGAATTGCTTTTTTTGTATATTAATTTAAACGTAGCCTTCGCCGTTTTTCCCTCTTCCAAAGAAGTGTCCGAAAGTACGATCTCCGCAGAGATCTGTGTCTTGTCCACATCTATGGTCTGAACCGTTGTACCGGAAACACTGCTCATGGATTCATCTTTACTTCCCATTTTCCAATCCATACAGAACTCCGCGGATGTGGTGTTCCTTCCAGTTTCATCATTAAGGAAGGAAGAGACTGCGATATATTGATACTCCGGAGTGATCAAAGACTCGTAATGGCCTGTTACCCTGCCAGTCTGATTAACCCAGTCATTTTTTTCCCCATACCATTGGTTGATCCCATAGAGCATGTCATTTGCACGGTTCCAAGCCAGATTTTCTGCATATGACGTAGTTCCACCCGGTGCCCAGATACTTTCCGGCCACATATTACAAGGACGAATATGTTCTCTGCGGACAGATGCCTCCGCGGAACGTATCCTTGCAATATACTCCAGATCGGATGACCACTTTAAGGGCACATAATCAGCCATGGTAAGTTTCTTAGATGGATCCCGCGGATCCTGCACTCCTTCTTCATATGCCTCCCTGCGGATCTGATTGATCCGGTCAAGGACTGCCTGGGATGCCGCCAGATAAGAACCTTTGATCCCAACTTTCACTTTTTCCGTTGTAGCAGCAGGATGCACTGTCTCATCTTCGGTTTCAGGTACCTCCTCCGATCCGTCTGAGAATAATTCATCTTCCTGAACTTCATCTGAAAAGTCCGGTACTTCCACAGCAGAATCTCCTATGTCCACGGCACCAACATAGGAACAGTTAGAAACCACAAGCGTGATCCCTAACAATACAGATATCAGCTTTTTCTTCATGGTGTTTTCCTTCTTTCTTTTGTGTTTTCAGATATTACCATTGTAGCACTTGAATGTATCATTTTCCATCATTTCCTCCCAGAAAAATATTTTTTGTAATACATTTTTTGTCAGAATCACTCCTCTTCTTATCGCAGTATTTTGAGGGGTGTTTCCGCGGAGATATCGTAAACCTATTGCAGCCGGATATCTGGCGCAGTCTGATCTGGTACGAAAGATCGGCATTTCACGAATTGAACCAAGAATGCTTGTGACTTCAGTCATGAGATGAATTGGCTCAGGGGCTGATGTTTTTTCAAAAAAAATATTTTTCTTCATATTAATCTTAATCAATATGATCAGGAAGGAGGTATCCTTTATGCATATGCTCAGACTAAGGCTGCTGGTGGACTACCACACAGAACCGATCGTGGAAAAACGTTTCCGGATCCTTGCGCATATCAGCAACCAGCTCCGCAAGCATGTTAAAAAACAGCTGTCCAGGCTGGAGAAAGACAAGGTATACCAGGAATTAAAAAAAAGAATACGGACGGCTGAAAAAACTGGATCCCGACAATCATAAGGAGGTGGCTGCAGACTTATCGCGCATCTCCGGTCTTATGAAAGAGACCATCAATGAGCTGGGACTGACCAAGAGCGGGCTGGAAAAATATGCCGGTGTCATGCAGAGACGGTATAAGAAAAATATCTCCTCCCACCAGGTGCAGGCAGAGGTCGCACATATCCTCAAAGGCCTTGAGAAAGTATTATACGGGGATGGCAGGGATGTCCATTATAAGAAAGAACGCGATTTCACTACGATCCCGGGAAAGAGCTGTTCCAATGGCGTGATCCTCCATTTTGACCAGGATGACGAAAAACATGAGGTGAACTGCTATATCACATGGAACGGCATCACCATCCCGGTAAGATACAATCTTTCAAAGGCCGACCTGCCGGACGGCAGGAACTATGTCAACGAATCCCTGTCCTCCGGCAAGATCTGCTACTGCGAGATCAAGAGGATCTGGTTCCGTTCCGGATATAAGTATTATGTGGACATCTATATGAAAGGGGAAGCTCCGAAGAAGGTGGAACCCGGAAAGTCCGTCATGGGCATTGACGAGGGGACTTCCACAGTCGCCGCTGTATCCGGGGATGCCGTGTTCCTGGAAGAACTGGCTCCCCGGTGTGTGGATTACAATAAGGAGATCGCAAAGCTCCAGAGACAGATCGATGTCTCCACCAGAAAGACGAACCCGGACAAGTTCAAGGAAGACGGCACCTGCAGGAAAAGATCCGGGTGGAAGGAAAAACACTGGACATTTTCCAAAAACTGTCTCAGGAAAAAGGCGAAGCTGCGGGAACTGTACCGCAGAAAATCGGCATATGCCAAATGCCGGCATGAAAACCTGCTGAACCGGATGATACAGTCCGCATCCTCTTTCGTGAACGAACCCATGGAATTCTCCGCACTGGCAAAGAGGTCGAAGAAGACGGAACGGCAGGACAAACTGTCAGGAGTAAAGAAGAAGGACGGTTCCGTAAAGATAGTCCGTAAGTATAAACGCAAAAAACGTTTTGGAAAGTCTGTGAACGACCGCAGTCCGGCCCTGTTCCAGACCAGGCTGAAACAGAAATGTGTCCAGTATGGACTTGCCTATATGGAAACTGATAAATGGAAGTACCGTGCAAGCCAGTATGACCATGACCTGGATGCGTATATCAAAGTAGAGCTTTCCAGACGGTTTAAGACCGTAGCAGGGCAGGTCGTACAGAGGGACCTCTACAGTGCGTTCCTCCAGTCCTGCATGGGCACCCCGGAAAAACCGGACAGGGAAAAATGCCTGCAGCTGTTCGGACAGTTTGTAAGGATGCAGGCGGAACTGATCATGAAGATGAAGGCCTCCGGACAGTCACGCCCGGCATGCTTTGGATTCTGATAAACGGCAGATCCTGCCGGAGTATCCCGTAAACCACCGTTTCCCAGAAAACATGTTGATCCGACCACAGGGGGCAGAAACCACTCCTTCGGTTGCAAGTACAGGACACAGGCCTCCGGTCTGTGACACCTCGAAAGCTTAGTCCGTAAACTGGAAGAGAGTCATGCAAAACTAAGGGACAGACCATGCCTGGAAGATCGGCTGTCTGTCGCCCGGGGGCTATACCTGCAGGGGTCCGCCTGCTGTAGTGAAGCTCGGGTCCTCTTCAAGTGCTTCCCCTTCGGGGAGTGCGGGAATCCCGCGACTTTAGTCGTGTGGAGGTTT
>ENA-ORMN01004018-ORMN01004018.1-human-gut-metagenome-genome-assembly--contig:-NODE-4018-length-10974-cov-2.794945_pt1 | contig 10974 bp, 15 predicted proteins | sample MGYA00242102_ERZ508993 | MGnify/ENA primary metagenome ERZ508993 (study PRJEB26280, sample SAMEA2338770) | human gut metagenome | biome: human gut; feature: human-associated habitat; material: faeces... | reverse complement strand
ACTTTCCACTTTCATTACTATCACCTTGAAATGTCTCTAAGAACTCTAAAGAACACTTCATTGTTGGAACTTTGTATTCCGATTTGCATTGATAATGTTCGTTCTATCGATTCAAATAAACAATATCAAGAATACATTCACCTCATTGTTTACACTAGAGCCTCTGCTATCAACTTCTATTTCACTTTCAGTTGATGCATATGACACATAAAATAAGATTAGAAATAGAGATATGAATGTGAATCTCATATTCATTGAAATATTGGTACATGAAAGTGGAGAATGAATTCTGGAATTCCAGAAGAAGAGAATGAGTCATTGATTATCCCATTATTAGTTCAATTACTATCATTCGATTTCAAAGGTCAAGATATAGAGATAGAAGAGATAGGATGGAATAGAGAAAGAAACAAGACTGATGGAAATGAATATGAAAAGAGATAGAATAAGGGACACAAAAAAGAAATAGAATAAAATGAGAGAGAATTGAAATGACTAGACATTTGTCATGTTTAGTTCTCTATTTGGTTTTTCCAAGAATGAGGATGTAGTTCACAAAGAGAAAGTGGATGAAGCAATTCAAGAAGCAAGAATCGTGAAAGACTTCTATGAACGGTATTGATTGATTTGATTCTATGAATGAACTAGAATGATTTCCATGTGTTCAAAGAAATGTCATGCTTCAAGTGTGGATCCCAATGATCAAGTGGGAGTGAATAATTGTATGGATCGATGTGTATTCAAATATGAACAAACAAAGAGTATTGTAGAACGAGTATTAGAAGAACAGACTACAGAACAGAAGTACAAGTGTTTCTTTCATTGAACAAACATATTTATCTAATTCGACAATTCCTTCTTAGCAAAAGGAGGAAGAATAAAAGATGCTTCATGGATTTCCTTGGAATAGTAACGCAACTGAGGAATCATTTCTTCAGGAACCTCATGATTGGGCTTACTAATATCATCATCTGTTCATTATGGATAACAAACCACAGCTACCAGAAGCTTTGATAGCCAGAATGAAACCAATCTGACCACAAGGATATGTTGGAATCATAGTGTATGCATATCGAACAGAAGAATATTCCAAAGCAGCATTCTTCATCACTTGTCGAATCAAAGGAAGGTGAAGCCATTGACACTCTCCCTATCAGTGAATGAAATGAATCATAATCACTTGAGTACAAATAATACCTCCCTTACGTAAAGCCGCCTTCATTGTGTTATAGAAGGAAGTAGTATACAGACTCTCAGCAGGACCTTTTGTTCATCCATTCATATCATTCATACCAACAGGATCTGAAGAATCCACAATAATCACATCGAATTGATCCACTTGGTCTTTCACATACAATGCTGCATCCATGAATAACTAGATCAAACCAAAATACAATCAATACCAGTTCTACTCGAGGATCCTCAAAGGCAACAGCAGTACAAGTTGAGAAATACTTCTTTGCAGTATTCACAACTCCTTCATCAATTTCACACATCACAATCCGTTCAACTCCACGATGCTTTGCCACTTCACGAAGTACTCCTCCATCACCACCTCCAACAATCAAGACCTATAAATTGTTCAATACACTTATTCTCTACACTCTTTGGATTACGATGAGCAAAGAGAGGAAGATGAGTTATCATTTCTTGATATGCAAACTCATCCTTTTCTGTTACTTGAATCACTCCATCCAAAACAAGCACTCTTCCATAACTTTCTGAGTCGAATACAAGGATATCCTTCACTTTCATCATCAATACCATTTCAAACCTGATATTCAGACTTTTCATGATACAAAACTTCCTTCACCTTTAATCCAAATCGTTGTCCTAATACCTCAACTCAAAAACACTTCCATACCTTTCCACATTGTTTCATTCTCATAGAACCATCCGTTTTCAATGCTCATTGGAACCAATATGCTGAATTAAAGAAGATAATGGCTGCCCAAAAGAAGTGACAGAAAATGTCCCAAAGAATGGATGAATTGATACAATCAATTGAAATGTTATAGAATGGAGAGTGAATGATAATAACGTAAAGAAGAATACAATAAGATTTGGAATTCCATTCTAATTGATCTCCTTTCATTCTCAGTTCTTCAATCATATCATTGTTTCCCGTATCAACAAAAATCACTCAACAAACACGTCAATTATGCATACTTCACCTTCTCAGCTTCGATACAATCGATATACTTTTGCATTGCTTCCTCTTTCGACATTCCTATCTTTCACAACCATTTTTCAAATAATACCTTTCAATTCATTCCAGGCATTCCATTTAGCCTTTTCCTACTTATTACAATCCGTTATTCTCTCTCACAGTGAAGTTGAACATACTAGGTGCAGGAATATTGCAATCACCAATTGTAGCTTGTTTAAATAGAGAGTATCCAGCCAACTTATCTTCATTAGATACAGTCTTAGCAGGATGCCATGAACGAACGAATTCAGCAATTTCTTCAAACTTCTTCTATACTGTTATTACCATTACAATCAGTAATACTTGCAAATCACTCATATTAAGGAAAGAATGAATGATTCATTTGTTCCACGGGAATGTGTGTATTCTTGGGTATTCGTCATCGTCATTCTTCGCAACGTCATCTGTTGACAAGATAACAAACAAAATGAATAAATCGATTCTATGGTATAGAACATAAACAGACCTCAGAACTTCTTCTTCATTTTCTCCTTCTGTTTCTTCTTTTCTTTCAGTTCTTTCAGTTTCAATTTCACTGCTTCTAAATGATCCTTCATCTTCTGAAGATTTGCTGTGTTCAGTTTCAGATAATAAGCTGTTTCTTCTTCCATCTTCCTCCGTTTCACAGGATCCTCTTTCCGTTCTTCTCGCTCTTTTTGAGTCACATGAGGTCGTTTCCTTGTCACACGATGTACTGTTGGAATTGTTACATGTTTTGTCTCAGGTTCAGTAACACTTACAGATGGTGATGCTTGAAGAGAAGGAGTAGATGATAAGAGAGGTTTGGATTTGCGAACTGGAGTGAAATTCTCAATTACTTCCATCCATTGAATTCTATCATTCACTCATCAATCCAAGTCCTACGGTTGAGAGAACAGACGAAGTCCTTCTTCATAAGAATCCAGAGGACGAGACAATCGCAATCCTAGTTATCACTTCCATCAACTACACTCACGTCGCCTCTCATCATCTCTCTCTCGACTCTTCACAGAGCGTCTGGATCCTTCATGACGCTGACTGTGAGTCTTGCTCTCATATCCACTCTCCATTCGCCTCAATCGATCATGTGAAGCCAGTTGTTTCTTCATATTGTTTCCTTCTCCAATATTCACTCCAAATCGACCACAGAATCGTCTCCATAATTGTTGTTCCTTCTGTCTCAGTCCATCTAACTCAGCATGCACATTTGCAGCTTCATGTTGATTCTTCCATACTGATCCATGCATCACCTCCTCCAATTGTTTCTGGTTCACATGTAGTCGAATAGACCCAATCTCTCGAGCCTGTTTCAATAGTGAACGATCACCCATTACAGAGGATTGAGAAATGGGGACAGAAGGAGCTTGGGACCAATGATACGAACGATTGAAGATGAAAGCAAATCTAGGATGAATGAAATATCAGAGTGATACAAGAGAGCCTGAAGTGTGGGATCCAATTGCTCTAGTTTCTGGACAGAAAGAGATGGATCACGAAGGAGTTGAATAAGAGACTCAGGAAGGGTCTGAGATTCATTCTAGAGATGAAGAAGAGACTATGAAAGGACATTGAAAGCAATGGCTGAAGATGAAGTGATGAGTGTTGTAGCATAAGCAGGCATATGCATTGCCTCTAACAGAGAATCTACACTTCAAATGAACTATTGATCATACTTGCAGGAGCTGAAGGAGTTCGTTCAGAATCCCGTATCCAATCAGCACTTCTTCGACCAATCCACTTATAGAGCACAGATTTGACGTTGTCTCCCATCCAATTCGCCTCACCCAGAATCCCTTGTCGAGCAAGAGAAACAGCTTCACCAGGTACTCCCACAGGCCATTCTTCTTGTTCAGCTGTTCCAAAGGTGGAAAGGAATTCAGAATTCTCTTCTTCTGTAGCTTCTGAAGAGGGACAAAGATAGGAAGGATAAGAATGAGAGGATTCAGGAACAGACGGATAATGATAGATAAATGAAGAGGATGAATACGAGCAAGACGAACAAGGACTGAGAATACCGAGATAACGTAAGACATGACAGAGTTGAGGGAGAAGAAGATGAATCTACGTAATAGAATGAACACATATTCACATGAGTTGTAGTACTCTTAGACAGAGGATACTGCTTCAAATACTCTTCACAACATTGAAGCAACTGACGCTCAGTATGTTGTCCCATACTGGCTACAGTCAGGATCACTTCAAGGGCCTGACGATAGATCTGAGGAGGAGACACATCAACATATGAATCAAGCTATGAATGACAAAGAAGTGAAGGAGAGACAGAAAGGGGTTGAGAACTCACTCCAGATTCACTACTAGGAGATGATACATATGGAGTAACGGTTTCAAGTTCAGATTGCTCTTCCTGAGTCTATTCATTGACAATTAGATCCACACATACCTGAGGAGATTTCAATTCATTGAGTTGAGATACAGACTCTTCTTGTTTTACAGAAATGGGTTCTGATTTGACTGAAATAGAGTATTCAGACGAATATGACTTGGATGGAACTGAATACGACTGGAAAACAGGCTCCATCTTTACATAGGGAGTTGACAAGTTGGCTGATGACATAGTCGAGTCATCAAAACTAGTATCGGAGTAGATTGGAGACTTTGGAGTTGATACAGAGGTAGATTTCCTCTGTTTTGAATGGGACCGGAAATGAGAAGACCGTCGGAGATCTTTAGAAGGAGTCACAAGACTCTGAACGACAGGCAGAAACGAGGTACAGGAAATCGTATCAGAACGATGTTGTCTCTTCAATATCTCATTTTGAACACTTGACAAGATTTGGAGGAGAGAATCATATTGCTTAGGTAACTACAATCGTATTAGAATGAAGACAGAAAACGATCCTACCTGCTTTCTTTCAATTGTATCTACCCAACCAGCGGGATCAGAACAAGAGTTGTTCATGGTTCCTCTCGTATCTCTTGATGGCATCAACAATGCACACAGTCTATGGTCCTAGTAATCCCTCCAAAAAGGAAGCAGATAGAGAGATTTCGAGGATTCTTTAAATTCGTTCAATAAGCCTAGAATTATACAGGAATTGGGACAAGAAGGACTAAAATCCCAAACCCAAATCCTGTTTCGACTCAAATGGACTCGATTTCTGTCACAGGTCAATCATATAACAAGATAGATTCTAATTGCGAAAATAGACCTTGATGGGTCGAACAGGGAAGTCTGAGTGGGATGCAGCAATGTCTGCAAGTGGTCATCGAGTGGTTGAAAAGAAGAAGAAATGGACATCTCGTTTGAGATCAACAACAAAGAATACGAATATTGTTGATAATATTACTAGAGAACAAGTACTTGTTGTAAGGATTCTTGAATCAAAGATTCTGAATGAACGACTGGAAGCTTTGGAACGTGATAATTACGATGAAGAAGAGACATTAAATGAATCAGAGTTGTATGATGAAAAAGAGGATGTTGGAAATGAATAGGAAATTGATGTACTAGGACTTAAAAATCCGAAACAAGAGGAGGAAGGACTTGGTAAAGGCACAATCCTCGTAGACATGGATTTGTCTCTTGAATTGTTAGAAATGTATTACCTGTGCTAAGATTTGCAAAGGTTGTATTTCAAGATGTAGTTGTGGTTTTGTTGAGTGAGGGATAGAAATTGATGAAAGAAGCGACAGGAAGTCCATGTTATGTTTCAGCTGCAAGTCGAGCAAGTCAGTTTCCTCCTCGTCGTTTCTGTGGCATTTGTGGATATCCTGTTATTATTGGTAACTAAATCTTCTTAACAACCAGGAATAAAGCAGTATATCGATGCAAGACTTGTGGTTCGATGTATTGTAGTTACTCTTGTAAGAAGATCCATGAAGAAACCAAGTGTAACAATGTCAAATAACTTGAAGAGTGTATTGCAATAGACTTATTCTTTGTGAGTTGCTTCTCTGTTGTTTTAGTCCTGTTGGTTGTTTGTTTGGATGAATAATGAGGAGTAGAAGTGAATTGGATATGTATAGAACTGGTCTGAGGAAGTGTTTTGGATTCACAGGACAAGGATCTCAGTGGGTTGAGTAATAATATCAGCCAGAAATAACTAATATACACCTGAGATAGTGGATATAATAGTAACATGGATTTGAAGTACGGTACCTTTGATATATTATAGTACTTATTACTATTTCCATATCACTGTTTCTGTAGAGGAAATCATACAGAGTGAAGTCTGTTGCTGGTTATGTGATTTCCACAGTAATGACCTCACCCCCTTTGACAGGAATCGTACTTGATTTGCCTTATTATAATTCATTACGTGGATTTTACAATAAAATAATAGCTTTGGAAGCACAGTACAGGGTTTCCGAAAGAAACGAATCTCAGATAATGGTACAGATATGAGTAATAAGAGTATGGATAAGGATAACCCATGTCAACGATTTGATGAAGATGATTTGTACGTCTAGAGGTGGATGATGATGTAAAGAAGGCAAGCTACCGATCGTTATAAGAATGTTAGCAATCAGACACAGATACGAGATAAAAGATTGTAGGATATGACGTGCGGAGTTGATGCAGATATGTGAATGATGCTTGTCGAAATGTTGATAGTGGTTTTGCCTCAAATGCAATCATAACATCGAAGTACACATTTCTTAACTTCATTCCTCTGTTTCTGTGGGAAAACCTTAATCCATGGAATAAGTTTGCCAATTTCTATTTTGTATGTGTAGCAATCTTAGAGGTATAACAGAATTGGAATTTGTTATATAGTGCATCCCTAGAATCTCTTTGACAAAGGGAGTTCCTCAGTCACTAGGAGCTCTATCTTTTACTTATTGAGGCATTTAATTCCTGTAATTATCTTCTTGTTTTGTCATTGTTAGTAAGAGATGATATCCACCGTCATTTAGCTGACAACAAGGTAAACAACCTCCCTGTCGAGGTGTTGAACAAAGAAACAAAGCAATTCGAGAAGAGAGCTCAGGGATCCATTCTTGTTGGGGATATTGTGAAAGTGAATGAGGGAGATATCTTTCCAGCGGACCTTTTGTTTCTCCGTTCAGGAGATCCGAAGGCACCGAAATCCTGTTGGGTGAATACAAAGAGTTTGGATGGTGAGACAGATAACAAGTATCGTCAGGCATTGAAGGTAATTTTGAGAAGGAGGAATGATGGATAGTGCACCTCAGAGAAGGATGGAATTCCCATTAATGGAACAGCAGAAGAATTGAGTGAATTACAGGGTATTGTGAATTGTGAGCTTCCAAATAATATGACAAATGATTTCAATGGAACCGTAAGAGTGATGCACTGATCTCAAATAGATTCTTCTCCGTACAAAGACAGATTCGGGCATAGAGGATGTATCAGAGAGCATTTCAATTAAGAATATGCTGTTACGAGGATGTATTTTAAAGAACACGAAGTATGTGTATGGAGCTGTGATCTCGACGGGTGTGGACACAAAAGTGGAGTATTCTAATGAGAAGCATCATTGGTGGAATGTGAGTGTATGATTCATTGAATATGTGTGACATAGAATCCAAATCAGAAAGTCGCTGTTTTGACGAAACGAACCAATCAGGTGTTGTATTGTCTAATCATAGCCTTGTTGGTATTGTGTGCTTTGGTAGGAGAATCAAGATAGGGTTATTTACAGGGATCTCTTGGAGAAAATGTCATTAGTATGATGATTGTAGAGCATAATTGGTACATTCCATTAACAAGCGATATTTTTATCAATTTCGGTTTGTCATTTTTCCGCTTCTTTTTGTTATGTTATCAGTTTATTCCTGTTTCTCTATATGTGACATTGTCTCTTGTATATACCATGCAAGCTATTTTCATGCAGAATGATTTGAAATTGTGAAGAATGATGAGATTGATTGAGAGAATAGATATGATGAGGTGAATGATGAACCAATGCGAGTTCGGACATCTACACTGAATGATGATTTGGGTCAAGTGGGTTATATCTTCACAGACAAGACAGGTACGCTAACAGCCAATCTGATGCAGTTCAGAAAATGTTTGGTAGATGGAGTATCGTATGGAGTTGGTGATAGTGATATTGGTCGATCAGTAAAGGGCAAGCAAGATGGTTGGTATGAGAGAGAAGAATGATGGATAGAAGTAAAAGTGGTTACAGAGCGATCACCTCCTCGGAAAGGAATCTTCCGTTACAGCAATTATCAGGATGGAAGTGAATCTCATCCAGGTCGAATGCTCCTCAGGGATATTCGAGGTAACGATGATCATGCTGAAGTGAGATTGAGAAGAGAAGAGTGAGGACTAGAAACTGATTGACTTTTTCATTCATATGGCAATCAATCATACTGTGATACTTGAAGAGAAAGAGGATGGTACGATTGGATTGAATGCTTCGTCTCCTGATGAACAAGCATTTGTAGCCGGATCGTATATTGCTGGTGTACAATTCTTAGGAATGGATTATGAAACCAATCTCATTAAACTGAATGTGTTGGGTTTGAATTGAAACAATGAATGAGAATTAGGTCAGATTGTGGAACTTCGAGTTCTTCATATCATTCCATATGAGTCTTCTCGTAAGAGAATGTCAGTGATTGTAGAGATGCCAGATGGATCGATTCGACTGTATTGCAAAGTGAGAGATGAGAAGATGAATCAGACTGTAGGGTGCTGACAGTATCATGTTGGAACTACATGATCCTTCTGCAAATAACCCTCGTTTTGTGGAATCGATTGCTTGTCAGGTTGGATCATGGGCTGAAGAAGCATTCCGTACCATGGTATTTGGATACAAGATGCTGAGTCCAGAGGCTTTCTATTCATGGATGAATGATTATGAAGCAGCCAGTGAAGATCCAGTTCAGAAGGAGTTACGTCGTCAGAAGAAACCGAATCAAATTGACCAGCTCCAGTTCAATGTGGAAAATGGTCTGATTCTCCAGGGAGCTACAGCTATTGAAGACAGTCTGCAGGAAGGAGTTCCTGAGGCACTAGCTCAGTTGACCGATGCTGGTATTCATGTGTGGATGATCACTGGAGACAAGGTTGGTACAGCCAAGAACATTGCTGTAGCTTGTAATCTAGTGAAGCTTCCAGATATGAAACTGATCGAGTTCACAAAGGAAGCAGTGGATCAGACATTGTTGAGTAAGGGAGCACATGCTGAAGATTTGACAGATAAAATATCACCGTAACAATGATGCGATGTATGTGAAGGATAGATCAGTCATTCAAGATGTCGAATGGAAGATGATTGAAGCAGAGAAAGAAGGAGATTTGGAGAAGGCAAATCGGATTCTGGGTGAACTTGAACGAACTCATCCAGGCTTGTTAGCAACACGAATGCATTGTGAAGTGAGTGTGAAGAAGAAGGATTAGAACTAGGCATTGGCAGCCAGTCTTCTGAATAACTCTGGTGAGTTCCAGTCAGTTCCAATGGCTCTTATAATTGATGAACTGTTTATCGATTTCCTCGCTCTCTCTTGCCGACAAGCTGTATCATTCATCCTATTCTCTCATATCTAGTTCCTTGTCGTTGCACAATCTTGTCGTGCTGTAATTGCATGTCGAGCACGTAAAGATCAGAAGGCAAAGCTTACTCGTTTGGTTCGAAAAGGCAATCGAGAGGTGGTCACTCTAGCAATTGGTGATGGTGCCAATGATGTAGAAATGATTCGTACAGCTCATATTGGAGTTGGTGTTATTGGTAAGGAAGGTACTCAAGCTGTGAATAACGCTGATTATGCTATTGGTCAGTTCCGATTCCTAACACGTCTTATTCTGATTTATGGTCATAGGAATTATCGAGGGATCACATTAGCTTCATTACTCATATTTTATAAGAATATTCTCTTTACTCTGATTCAATATCTCTATACATTCATATGTGGTTTCTCAGGTACTCGAAATCAATCATTTATTGCTGTTATGTTATACAATACGCTCTTTACTGCATTTGGACCTTTTTCTGTAGCTGTGTTTGATCGTGATCTTTCTGATGCTAATTGTTATCGTTTCCCTCAGATTCATAGACAAGGAATCGAACATCGTTTGTTCTCTGTGAAACAGTTCTTAGTGTATTTGTTGAAAGCAATTTGGGAAGCTGTGGCGATATTCACAGTCCTCGTATGTGGTATGGCAAAGATTGACTTTCCTGTTGGAACCGTATTATTGCTGTTTGTATGTGGATTATGGTGGTGGTACAGTTGAAATGTACTTATATGGAATGATTACTGTCACAGCAACAATACTTGTGGCTAATGTTACAGCCTCGTTATTTCAGGATTCATCTTCATTTATCTCAATAGCAGGATTCTGGTTATTCTTTTAATGTGGCCAATTGGAGTTGCTTTGACTTCTCAATTCCGAACTCTCATGCCATATTACTATAAGTATATTGATGCTTTGATGGATACACCGGCTACGTATCTCATTATTCTTATCTCTGTTACCATTGCAATTCTTCCTTCTTTGATTATGAAAGCTATCATGTTTAACAGAAGGCCTAATCTCACAGAAATCATTCAAAATATGCAAGAGCAGAATGTAGACACAGGTGTGTTGAAAGAGGTTCTTGAAGAGATTGAACGAAAACGGACGATTATGAAGGAACTAGTTACATTGAAGGTTCTACCAAATGAAGCAAAGATGCCTCAGTTAATGACCAATGCTGAAATGGAAGAGGAAGTGGAAGAAGAGAATGAGAGTTCTATGGATGGTCTGTCACCTCATGTGGCTCGTAAGATGAATGTGCAAATGTCTATTCGTTCGATTGCTGGAATAAGAGCTCTTCGAGTATGCGAACAACTGCATGGTCCCTATGATCAGA
>ENA-ORMN01004017-ORMN01004017.1-human-gut-metagenome-genome-assembly--contig:-NODE-4017-length-10976-cov-2.987364_pt1 | contig 10976 bp, 17 predicted proteins | sample MGYA00242102_ERZ508993 | MGnify/ENA primary metagenome ERZ508993 (study PRJEB26280, sample SAMEA2338770) | human gut metagenome | biome: human gut; feature: human-associated habitat; material: faeces... | reverse complement strand
CAGAATGACCGCAAAATGGGCAACCAAGCATATTTAATACCTCTCTTTTCTTTTATTCATATTATTTAATATATTTCTTTACAACTTCTGATGCAATTTTACTGTCTAACAATGCTCCAAACTTGAGCTTAAGTGATTTCATACATATTTCCATATTCTTTTCAATATGAGAGTCTAATAAATATTCAGCAATTTCCTGCTTTGATACAGACTTAGGTAAGAAATTATTTACAACTGCAATGCTTTCTGTAAGCTCTGAAAATCTCTTTGGATCACTCTCGTTTGTAATATATGAAAGGGTATCCTCAAGCTGCTTTAATTCCTTTCTTGCTGCTCTTATTATATATTCATCAGCAATTACATCACATTTATTTTCTTTTGCATCTTTCTGAGCCTTGTCTAATATATTCTTGTATACAGAATAATTAATACTATTTCTTGTTTCAATCTTCTCCTTTAAAGAAATTTTAATATTGTTTCTTAAATCATCAATTAACATAGTGAATTCTCCTTTATATAATATATTTTCCTATACTATATGACAGAAAATTAAATAAATTATTTGACACAAAATATTTGTTTTCAATATCTTTTTTAATGGTTCTTGTATTTGTTTTTGTCATTTAATTATATACAATGCTAACAATTTTTATAGTATTAAATGATTTAAAAACGCATCAGAAAAGCCGGCTACAAAAGTAACCGGCTTAAAGATATTTATATTTTATTTTATTTTAATCCTGCATTATTAAATGCACTTAAATCACATTTTACACCATTAGCTTTTAAAGCACTGGATAAGCTACTTTTAGTTGTATATGTAGTTCCTTTATATATTACACTTGTTAAATTAGTACATTTATTAAATGCGTACATACTTATAGTTTTTACACTATCTGGTATTGTTATCTCTGTTAATCCTGTACAATTACTAAATGCAAATGAATCTATGGTTTCTACACTATCTGGTATTGTTATCTCTGTTAAACTTGTACAATTACTAAATCCTGTTATTTCTGTTAAACCAATACAATTATTAATACCTACAATTTCTGTTAAATTTGTACAATTTTTGAAAGTATCAGAACCCATATATGTAAGGCTGCTTGGAATTGCAATTGTTTTTAAGTTTGTACAATCAGAAAAACTGTTATTTCCTAACCCTTTAATAGTATCTGGTAATATTACTTCAATTAAATTAGTACATCCTTCAAAAGTATAATCTTCAACTTTTGCCATACCACTTAATATTGTTGCTTTTGTTAATCTAGTACAATTTTTAAAAGTTCCTACACTTGTGCTTGTAGGACCATCACTATAAGAAATGAATTTTGTATGTCCTGGGAAAGTTATCTCTGTTAAACCAGTACAGCCTTCAAAAATATAATTACCTAATATAATTTCTTTATCCGGAATATTTATTTCTGTTAAACCAGTACAATTTTTAAAAGCATTTCCGTTTATTTTTTTTACACTATCTGGAATTATTATTTTTGTTAAACTAGAACAATCTTCAAATGCACTAATACCTATGTTTGCTACATTATTTGGTATTGTTATTCCTGATAAATTTGAACAACCTTTAAATGCATAATTTCCAATAGTTGTAATACTATCTGGCATTGTTATTTTTGATAAATTTAAACAATTTTCAAATGCATAATCAGATATTGTTTCTATTCCTTCAGATATAACAATGCTTGTTGTTTCTTGAGTGCCAAGAATACCTGTAGAATAATTACCATTTCCAATAGTTTTAACTTTATGATAAATACCGTTTTCATCTTTTACTTCAGCAGGTATTATCATTTCACCCTGTTGTGATATTCCGTAAGTACTTAAATTACTACTTGAAATAGTAACATCTTCTCCATATGTCTTATCTTCTGCTAATTCAATATCTAAGCTTAAATTTCCTGTCCATACTCCTGATGATAATCCCTGGCCTGTCAATGTTCCTGTTGTTTGACTTCCTGAGTTAACTTCAGCAGCAGGAAATTCATTCTTTGTTATTTCAGAAGACGCTGAAGCATTACTTTTTCCTTTAGAGTCAGTTAATGTTATTATATCGTCAACTGTAATAAGTAATTTTTTATTAAGTGCAAGATCCCCTTCAACTCCTATATCATAATTGACAGGTTCGTTTCCATCTAATGTAATTGTTTTTGGAATGGTTACAGTAAATGTACTTGGTTTTTCAACGCTTACTGTACACGCTGAAGTGCTATTTTGAGATACTGTGTCTGTTGTATCTGCAAATGCAACGGTCATATTACCTAATATAGTACATGACATTAATGCTGTTGCTGCTAATGCAGCTCCAATTTTTTTTATCATATTGTTTATTCTCCTTACCTGAAATTATTTTTCACGGGTATTGGGATTTTCCTGTGGTCTAATTGCATCCCAAATCCTTATTTATCATGTTAATCTAATGTAACAGTTGGTTCATTTTTATACGTACCGTCAATTCTCTTTCTAATAATCCTAGCACTTCTTTCTTCACCTGCCTCTTTGTAAGCGTCTGCAATAAAATTTGCATAGATTAGAAATTTTTCATTATCTCCTTCCATGTGTGCCGAAATTAGATTACCGATTGTACTTACACTTATAACCTTCAAACCTTTTCCTTTCCTCTAAAAATACCCTTGTCAAGAAATACAAGTGCTATTTCTTAATATATTGAATAAGTCTATAAACTCCGCACAGCAATAAAACCATACTGCAAAAGATATATACTATTGCAAATATTGGGTTGTACTGAATTATTGTTAAATAACTGCTTTTTTGTATTGGTAAAAAATCTAAAAGAGAAATTTCTTCATAAGTCCATGTATTTCTAAATATTATCAAAATAATTGTATTACCAAGAAGTCCAATAGTAGCCAATAATTCACATATTTTAAATAAATATTTTTTTTCTTGTTTTTTAGTCATGGTTCACATACCTCATTAAATCCGTATTTGTTCAAATTTCAGATTATTGTTAAATACCACACCTAATTCCCCATACCCTTTTTCACTCTTACTGATTGTAAAATTAAATGTGCCATTCCATACGCCTGCAGTTAAATTCGCTACAGTAATATTGCCTGATGCACTTTCACTTTCAATTGCATTAGAATCAATATCGTAGCTCCAATTTGTCTTATCCTGTGATACCGTTGCAGTAATATCGCTTTTACCTTCTGCATTTTTTATAGCAAAGCTTGTATCTGGTATTACTGTTACCTGCTCATTTCCATATATATCTCCTGTTACTGAGACTGTATACTCTGCAGTTCCGTTAGAACCTAATGTTATTGTTTTGGGAATAGATACACTAAATGTACTTGGCTTGTCATAGTTTACTGTTGCTGTCTGCTCCCCAGTATTTGTTATTGACTGTGTAGTATCTTCAGCAAATGTGGTTACACTCATGCCTAATACAGCCGTCATACATGCTGTTCCAATTAATAATTTCTTAAGAATTGTTTTCTTAATCATATTTGTTCCTCCTTCTAAATTACTTTAAATCTATTTTACGGTGCATATTATTGTCTGCGTAGCACCATTGCAGCTTTCATGTGTTTCTGTGTCATAGGTATTGATTTTAATTGTTAAACTATGTTCTCCAGTACTTAAAATATCTTTCAAGTTAATATCTGTCATATTGCCAGGCTTAATCGCTTTAGTTGCTGCAATCTGTTCATTATTCTCATATATTGTATATACAAGATATACAGTGTTTTCTTCTGGATTAATAAGACTGAGATTCATATTTTTATCTGAAATTGTAATATCTGAATAGCCTGGAATTGAAATTGTGTCAGTATTTTTTCCTTTTTGATTATTAGAATCTATTTTCTTATCCTGTTCTATTTCAAGGTCGTTGTATTTTTTCTGCTGAGGAGATGTATTACAACTTTTAAATAGTAATAACAACATCGTTAAAATTAAAATAATGATCAGACCGATAATAATTCTATTCTTGTTACTTTCTTTTTCTTCGTATTTATTCTTTTTTGCTTTTTTATCTGTTCTATTTATTATTTGCATTTTTATAATCCGCCTTTCTAATTTTGTTAATTGTTATTAATTAATTTTTTCTTCTATAACCTGATATGAAATTAGTTATGTGTTATCATCTAATAAAGCTTCAGCTTCTTCTTCACCGTTTATAACTATTTTGTCATATTCTTTGTTATCAATATAAGTCTGATTATTGTTTGAAACAGTACTTTCCTCTGTAACTATATTAATTGGTTGTACACTATTATTAAATAATCCACATCCTGATAACAACAGGCAAATTGCCGGAAAACAATAAAACATTTTTTTGCTTCTTTTTAATAATTGTATTTTACTCATTTTTATTTCCTTTCTTGTTTATATTTTTCATTTATTAATATGACAGAATAAAAAAATATTTAAATTTTTTATTCAGAAATTTAAATTGTTAAAGTTAATATGGCAGAATTTTAAATTAAATTTTTGACATAAAAAGCATATATCATTAAGTGTGCCGTTTATATTTTCAAGTAATATCAGTAATCCTGCCGAAGCTTTAAGTTACTAATCTATGGTTTGATGGGAAATCCATATGTAAAAAAATAAGCATATGATCTGATATCCAAACAGAAGTATCCAAATGTCAGAGAAAAACATAAAATACTCTGTTAACATTAAGAGCTATACATGTGTTTAGCAGTATAATGTAACAGGGTATGGATTCAATCATCTTTTATACAAAAATCAGATTGTATTTAATTTTAATGTGGTATGTCAGAATATAAATTCTAAAGTGCAAATTTAATACTATATAGGATAACTGATAAAATTATGCTGAGTACAAGGTATAAGTGGATCTCCAAAGGTTTAGCTTTTTAATACATTCAATACAAATATCTAAAATTTCATTTTTAATAACTTCCCATTCTTCTTCAGTTTCAATGTCATATTCTTCAAAGCCATTAGTTTCAATATTTTCGATTGTTCTTTTCTTGCTTTCTTTGAGAAGAAATTCGTTCCTGCTCCTATTGTAGATTTTATTTTACTGTAATTAATAATCCTCATCGTAATCAAAAATTTCTTCCTGCTCATAAATATTTGAATTAGGATTTAATAATTGATATACAAGTGTTTTCTCTTGTAGGTCACATAATGCGTCAATAGGATCAACTCCTCTTAGTATATCTCGCTTAAATTCTAAATCAGCTATTGAATCTTCAAAACTATATCCATCAGAATCATCAGAATATCCTTTATGGAATTTTGCATTTGCCATTTCAACACTCATTTTTCCTATTTCTTTTTTATGAATTACTCACAACCGACATTAGTCGGATGGAGTTTCTATGTTACATGTTTTTTTTAACATGTAAGTAACCCTGTAACAATTGCTTTACGCAATCGTTACAGCATATGGGATGTCCACTACCCCTTTATCCCATCCTTTTATGTTTGGGAATACTTTTCTTATTATATTTGCTGCTCCATTTATGTCTGCATTTCCTATGCTTCCGTCATTGTATCTGTATAATCCTCTTTTTATTCTTTTGCCTGAGAATGTATAACTTTTAGTTGAGGCATTATTAAATACCGGAAGTTTATCTTCTGCTTTAAAATCTGCTTTAGATGTATAACTCTCTTCTGTAAGCACAAGTCTTATTTCATATTCTTCCAACTTATACTGAAGCATACCTGCAAATACAAAATATGGTATTTGCACTATTGATTGATTATTAGCAGCTCCAATATTAATTTCCTGTTTCTGAAATATATTATGACCCAGTATTACTACATCAACATTATTATTCTTTGCATATTCAGCTATGTACTTGCTGATCTTATGAAGTTTGTCCTTAATCATGCAGTTTCTTTTATAAGTAAGTCTGTTAATTCTCTTGGTGTATTCTCTATTATTACAGAGTGCCGCCTGGCTTTTTAATTTTGCGAACCTTTTATTATAATAATCGTTTACAGATTTAATGGTCCGGCCATTAACAAGGAATGGTCTATCACTGAAATTGTTTGTAACAGCACAGAAATTATTAAGTCCGGGATCTATTCCTATTACTCTGTATTTATGAGAATTAGTACAAGTTTTAAATTTCTTTGCTAACTGTTCATCTGATAATTCAGGATGAACCTTATATTCTGCAGCAGGAGTATCAATTTCTAATACAACATCAACAATAAATACATCCGCAGAATGTTTAATTCTTACTTCTTTAAGAGAAGTATTTTGTCCTATTTCTCCAAGATTAAGTTTATATTTATAGCCTGGCACTTTTAAATACCTACCGTCAACTATCTTGCATATCTGATTTGTAAGAATTGCTGTTGTGAAGCTTCCTTCTTTTTTATATCCGGGTATTTTAGGTCTTCCTGTAAATGCAGTTTTGTTAGTCTTATATACTTTCAAAGAATTGAAGAATGCCTTGTAATTTCTAAGCAACAGCTTCAATATCTGCTGATTTGACTGCGAATACATATTATAGTAACTGATGTCCTTCGTCTGTTTTAAATAAAAATCCAAAATACCATATGTAAGCCATTTATTTTTAGGTTCATGCTTAGTATTGTCTGTAACAGATTGCACATTTTTGTATATTTCCATTTGATTAGCAGTTAAAGGTTTTAGGTTTTCAAAATCTCTTACAGCAGTAGCATATTGTCTTAATATGTAGTTCGCCCTGTTATATAGATTTGTTGACTTCTTACAAATATCAGAGCAGTAAGAGTACATTTTATGACCTTTTCGAATATGGTATTGTCGTGTTCGATACATACCACTTTATCTCCTTTCCTTATTAGTTAAATTAAAAAATATCAGAGCAATTCATCTCACAACCGACTCTTGTCGGATGGAGTTTTCTTGCTATTTTTCGATAATTATTCAAATCATGAAATTCTTTATCTGTCATAACTATCATCCTTTCTTTTAGAATTAAGAATAAAATCATTTGTTGCTTTTTCAATACATGTATTTTATAGGAACATACAAAATTATATTTAATGTATTTTTGTCATAAGTTAATTCAAAGTTATCCGATTCAGAATATTTTATTTCACTTAAAGGCAACTTATATTCAGAATATATGCTGCTATTTTTTTTTAAATAAAGAAGCTCTGTAAAATCTGATTGAAAATATACTTCTTTATTTATGTCCATTTCTTGAATAACCTTTTTTAAAGCTATTATTTTATCCCAATATTCTGAATTTTTAATACCTATAACAGTGGAATCAATGTCTTTACTGATACATATAAATAAGCTTAAATATATAAAAATACCAAAACCTATTAATGCGATTATTGAAATAAATGTAAGTTTTATAATCAAACTTATAATTCTTAAAATAAAACATATAAGAATACCTGCTAAAACAATTTTAGTTATTCGTTTTTTTGATAAAGATTTATTAATATTTTCATCAGTCGCATTATCAAAATTAATATTCAAATATTCGTTATGTGTTTTTAATTTTAAATTCATACCTTATTCTCCTACTATTAATGATTCTTTATTAATTTTGTCTTTTTGATTTTTTATATCAGTATCATCAAATGTATCAAAATTTTTCCTTTTTCTTTATTTGACATTTTGAATTAAAGAACAACCATCAATATCAAAAACAACTGTTTTGTTTCTCTCTAACTGGCAGAATAAATCATATCTGTCAATTCCAAATTTATCCCTACTATAAATTAAGATTAATTTCCTTTTCTATTGTATTTTTAGGAACGTACAGCTTAATTTCTTTAATTCCTAATGAAGTCTTCTTTATCTCTGCATAAGCCTGTTCATCATTGTTTAATGTATCATAGATTGTTACTTTATCTCTGTTCATCTTGAAATACTTCTTACCACCGTCTTCTGTAATCTGGTAAGCAGTTATATATTCTTGTGAACCAATACTTCCCGAACCTAATACAAATGAACCTTCATATTCTTTATCCGTGCTGATACTGTAAAGCTGGGCTTCTTCTGTGGTTTCTTTTGAAAATTCCTTAATTTCATATCTAAGCCCAAGCTGCAATGCTGTTATAATCGAAATAAGTGTAATACTAAATGTTAAACATATAACTAAATTAAAAATTTTATCTCTATTCATCTTATATGCTCCTTTTTATTTGATATCCTGAATCAAAGAGCCTTTATCCATATCAAAAGTTACTGTTTTGCCTTTCTTTAACTGAAATAAATCATCTCTGTCATCCCTAAATCTAAATGGGAAATAATCATAACTTTCTATTTCATTCCTGATAAGATAATCTTTATTAAGCTTAAATGGCTTATCCCATATTTCCTTTACTGTTTTTATTATCATTTTCATATCATTTACTGAAAAGGTTATACTGCCATCATAATATTGCATCTGTTTTGTAAGATAATCTATATAGCTTTCAGGAGCATCTTTAAATAATCCTGCATTTATGGCTTCTCTTACTTCATCTACTGTAAGAGGCAAATATGTATATCGTTTTACGGCTGTTATATGTGTTATTCCGGTTACTATTGCTATTACAATTATGCCTATAATAGTAAAAGCAATTAACAGCATGAAAATAATGCCAAATAGCCATATAGCACCTATGGTTGTTTTTATCAAAAATATTACAAACTTACTGCTTACGCCTTCTATATACGAATTTATTTCTTTTCCGTTATTGATGCATGGCAATATCAGATTTCCCATAATGGCAGATAAAACAATATATATCATAATTGCCCCGGCTACTATTACTCCTGCACACTCATCTAAAAAAACTTTCCAAAATGATTTCTTTTTCTCAAATTTCATAACTTATCTCCTTTTTAGTATTGGTTTATATACCTTAAAATCTGTCTCTTCTGTAATAAGAAATCCATCCTTATAAGATTCCTTATACTTAAGTGATTTTAAAAATGTTATCTGTTCTTCCCTTGATAACTGCTTCTTAAAGGTAATAATCTCATCATGGCTACAATCAGTACATTGCTCAATAAGACTATATAAAAATGGTCTCTCTTTTACTCTGTCAATTAAATCAATAATTGATTTAAACAGCATTATTACCATAAAAGTTACAACAAACGAAAGTATAATAATCTTCATAAATAGCCCCCATTTATCATATTTCTAATAACCGCCATGCTGTTCAATATATTTCATTAATTCGGGCGAAAATAAACACAGTCCTTTAATGCCATGCTTATCAAGTTTTTTCTTTATCTTTTCATACTTCTGTATATTAAGAATCCTGCCATCCTTATTTACATAGAATGAATTATCAGAAGTAAAATCATTACAATCTGATGTAAACCACTGCCCGGATTTATCCTTAAAAATATATCCCCAATATCCGGTTCGCTGCGCTATTTCTCTTGCTTCTTTTCTAGCTTCTTTAAATGTCATTATTTTTCTCCTTCCTAAGGATTGGTTCATACTCTGCTAGTTCTTCATCATTTTCAATTAAAGGTACTTTCTGTATTACCTTTTTTGTTGTAATAACCTTATTACCGTTCTCATCAGTGGATTCTTCCTTTTCCGTTGATTCTACAGTTGTAATAATTGATTTTAGAAAAGCAATCTGTTTATTACGATTCATATGTCTGAATTTCTTTAAATCATCCTGTGATATGTCATAAAGCAAACAATCATAAAGAATTTCTTTTTCATGTTCTTTCTCAAAAAATTTTGTAAAAGCTATCCATATAAGAGCCGTTACACTGATTAATAAGGCTATCACAGTAGCTATAAAATTTTTAAAGCTTATATTAACAAGCGCTGGCAATGCTCCCATAAGTAAGGATATAAACGCCTTATCCATAAGAGTCATATCGTATATGTTTGCAGTCACAAAATAAAAACTAAGCATAATCAATGAAACAACAAAGACTACATTTACTAATATAGTTATAATCATCTTTCTCTTTCCTTTCTGTTTTATATATATTGTATTGTTTATTCTATTTTATTTAATTCACCTGATTCTTTGTTAAATATAAATATATCTGAACTCAGATAATCTTCTTCTTCCTGAATACCAAATATCTTTAATGCCATTTGAATTTCTTCAGGAGTAAATTCATTGTATTTACATATCAACAGAATATGTGCTGTAACAGGAATAATGTATAAATTTGTTTTCAGTTTCTCTGAAATATTTTTAAGCAAATTATTGTTCAGAATTGCACTTGTATTATAAAAATCAATTACATTTTGAATTGCATATATTCCTTTAATACATTTGCTCTCAAATCCGTCAGAATTACTTAGAAAATATAATTCTTTCTTTGTTTTTTCATAATTATCATCATCTGCCAGTTGCGTCAAAAAATAATCACCTAATACACTGATAAAATATTTGTTGGAATATATTGAATGAATTGCAAGATTGTACAATTCGTTTTCATCAATTTTCAGTATGTCCTTCATATAGTTATTATCAATTACAAACATTGTACCTTCTGAATTTTCTTCAGGTATGATCACATTATAAATTATTTCGAATTCATAAAATGGCCTATGAGGAATACCGCTTAAATCTTCCATATTGTTCGGCTTTTGTATTAATTGAGGCATAATATAGTGTTTTATATCATTTGAATTAATTTCTGGAGCTAAATTATTAAGTTTATATTCACTACCATTAGAATTTTTGTTTCTATAAAATGCTTCAGATATTGACAATGCAATTTCTTCTATTGACGAATTATTTAAATATTGTTTATATAATTGATTTAATTTAAATTCTAAGGGACACATAAACTGATTTTTAGAATGAAAAATAAGCTTATTTGATGTGTAAACTATATCTGTTGGTGTAATATCTTCAATATTTTGAAGTAATTCGAATTTAAGATGTTTAAGAAAATCTTCGTAATTCATTTTTTGCATATAATTAGTTCTCCTTTTGTTTAGTTATATTTTTAATATGACAGAAAAAATGAATTATTATTTTACATAAAATAATTGATGTGTATGAAAATAAGACGGCAACTAAAT
>ENA-ORMN01004016-ORMN01004016.1-human-gut-metagenome-genome-assembly--contig:-NODE-4016-length-10978-cov-13.507461_pt1 | contig 10978 bp, 7 predicted proteins | sample MGYA00242102_ERZ508993 | MGnify/ENA primary metagenome ERZ508993 (study PRJEB26280, sample SAMEA2338770) | human gut metagenome | biome: human gut; feature: human-associated habitat; material: faeces... | reverse complement strand
GCAACTCCCGCGACGGCATCGTGGTGCTGCCCTGCTATCTGCCGTGGAAAAACGGTCTGTACAAGACCGATGCCCTGTTTGTGGTGTACCCCAGCCAGCGCGGCGGGTGGAGCGCCCAGTGCGTCACCGACCACAAGACCAAAAAGTCCAAGCTGCCCTTCCCGCAGTCTTGGGCGGGGCAGCCGCAGGAGGTCATCGAGCAGAAAAGCGGCATCCCGGGCATCAGCTTCTGCCACGCCAGCCGCTTCCTCATCACCGCCAAGGACAAGGAGACCGCCCTTGCCGCCTGCCGTCAGGTGCTGAAAAACAATGGACGCCTTGCCTGACGTCGCCTACGTCTACATGGTGCGCTGCACCGGCGGGCAGCTGTACACCGGTTGGACGAACCACCCCGCCGCCCGGCTGAAAGCGCACCAGAGCGGCAAGGGCGCGCGCTACACCCGCGCCCACGGCGCGGTAGGCTTTGCCTATATAGAGCGCTGCGCGGACAAACGCACCGCCCTGCGCCGGGAAGTCGCCCTGAAAAAGCTTTCCAAGGCGGAAAAAGAGGTACTGTGCGCCGCATGGCAGGCCGCCGGGTGTCCCGGGGTGCAGAACGATTGAAAACGCCCTCCGCGGGGAAAGTTTCTGCCTGCCGGGGGATGTTCTCTTTTGACCCCGATGAAGTGGGCACCACCGGTTTGAAACCCTCTCAGGCGCTCCCGCGCAGCGACGACTGAGAGGGTTCGTTCCCCCAAAAGCAGCAAGGCCGTCCGGCATTCGCCGGACGGCCTTGCTGTGCTTATTGGAAAGGATCGATCGGGAGATGGCAATGGTTATTTCGCCAGACCCAGCTTTTTCAGCTGGCTCCAAGCACGGATGACCTGTACTTTGGTCACACGCTTGCCGGGCGTAAAGACGCCCTCGCCCATGTCGGGCAGCAGCCCAGCCTCCACAGCCCAGCGGGCTGCCTTGGCGGTGTCAGGCTCGGCTACATCGCTGTAAACAGCGGGTGCAGTGGGTTCAGGTTTGCCTGCGGTGCTCCACAGCAGCACTGCCAGCTGTTCCCGGGTGCTCGGGATGGCCGTGCCCTTGGGCAGCAGGTCTACAAGGATGCTGCCGGTAACGGCCTCGTAGCCGATCACTGCGCAGCCAGCAAACATTGCCGTTGTACCGGCCAGAATGCCCACCGTTTGCAGCGGGCTGTACTCGGTGCTGTCCTCCTCCGGCGGCTGCTCTGGCTGCTCCACCGTGGTGGTCTCGGCGGTGATCGTCAGGCTCTTTGCGGGCATTCTGAAGGTCAGGGTGCGCTGCTTAAAGGCATCCTCTGTCAGCGGTTCGTCTGCGGCATCCATCAGGTCTGCCGGGCTCAGTGCGCCGTCAGCGCCGCTCACTACCCACTGGGCAAAGTGCACGGTGTCGGTGTCCGGGTAAGCGGTCAGGCTGACCAGCTGTCCTGCTTTCAGGGCGCTGGCGTCTGCATCTTCAGGCAGGGTGATGTCCGCACCGGCAACGGTAAGCTGATAGGTCTTTTCCGGTTCGGGGTCGGTCGTGCCTGTTTTTGTAATGCGGAACGAGCCTGTTTTAACAGTGCCGCCCACATACCGTGCGCTGCCTGCGGCGGTGACGGTATAGCTGTATTCGCCCGGTTCAGTAGGAGCACCGTTCAGTGCTTCACCATTCTGCTTGTAGGTCACGGTGATCTCGCCGTAGTCCTTATCACTGGTGTTCTTAACGGTTACTTCCTTGGCGCTGCCGTTATAGGTCAGGTCAGTGGGCTCTGTCACGGTAAAGTCTTTGGAATTCAGTGCAGCCTTCTGGATGGTAAACGTATTATACTTCGGGGTCACATCACCGCCCGCGCAGGTGGCAGTAGCTGCTACATTCGCGGTAAAGGTGTAATCGCCCGGCTCAACGGGAGCACCGTTCAGCACTACACCATTCTGCTTGTAGGTCACGGTAACATCGCCGTATTTCTTGGTGGCGTTGTCCTTCACGTCCACTTCCACCCTCTTGGGGTTGCCGTCATAGGTCAGGTTGGTGGGCAGAGCAAAGGCAAAGTCTGCGGGGTCTGCATCCGGCAGCGCTGCCACGCCCTCGTCGGTGGCGCTCAGGTTAAGGATATGGGTCTGCGGGATGTTATACTTGCGCAGGTCAATGGTGCTGGTATAGTATTCTCTATCGCGCACAGAGCCGCCGTTATAAGTCACGCCGTTCACGCTCTTGATGGGGGCATGCGTGATGACCGAGATGGTGTTCAGATCGGTGTCAACGTAGAGGGTGGAGACCTTTGCGCTCCAGATGCCCTCGATCATACCGTTGATGCCGTTGATGTATTTTTCAGCGTACTCGGCATCTGCCGGTGCGGCGTAGTTCAGGGTGTAGTAATCCGCAGCGCCGTTCAGGTCCTTGGTATCCTTTGCCACCAGTGCGTGGATGGTGGGGCTGCCCTGAATGATGCCGCCCTCATTATAGACAACGGTGCACTCGCCGCCGTCAATGATGGGCTGGTAGGGCTCTGCGTTGCCGTCATAGCCGGCCGTATTTTTCACCGGCAGCTTCAGGGTGTTCTTGCTGTTTTCTACCGTGCCGCCGTTTTTGATCACGGCAGTGCCGGTGTAACCGGCGCTGTTATAGCAGCCGTCCAGCACAGCCTTATTGGAAGCCATGTTGACTACCGAATATCCGGTAACATCCAGCGCAGAGTTGCGGATGGTAGCGGGCTGCGCCGGGTCGCGCCAGCCGTTGCCGATGTAACTAACGCACAACACCGAATCCTTCACAAGGCCGTCATTGTAAAGGCTCTGCGGGCTGTTCAGCGTGGCATCCGTGATGACGCCGCCCTCCCTATTGTACACATACCGGGTGGAGTTCAGCGTACCGCTGAAGGTGCCGTAGTTTTCAACTGCAAATTTTACTGTACCGGCTTTATTTGTCACCTTGCCGAAGTCCAGCACAGCGTCCTTCTCGATGGTCAGGGTGGGGACATCGTTTGTAAACAGTTCTGCATGCTTGTGGTTCGGTTCAAAGGACCAGCCGTTGCCCTTGGCACCATAGACGCCGCCGTCCGTGCCCTTGGGGAAGCCGTCCTTTTCAATGACCAGTTCCCCTACTGTAACGCTGTTGAACTGGACAGCTTCCGTGCCCACAGTAAAGCTGACCGCGCCGTTCTTGGCAGTATAGTTCAGCTTGTCGTCACCGCTGGAAACACTTTCCAGCTTGCGGGTGGGCTTCAGGGTGATACTGGTATTGGGAGCGACATAGAGGGTACCATAAGTGTCTGCCGACCACTCGTTCACCGTGCCGTTCGTTGCCACTGCAACAGGGGCGTACACCGGAGCATTGGTTGCATCGATGGCTACAAGCCCTGTGTGTTCTGCCGTGAAATAGCCGCCCTTGACGGTTGCGCCCTCGGGCAGCGGGTCATTTTCAGCGGTGAACAGACCGCCGTTGACGGTACATTTATCTTCTGCAACATACAGCTTGTCGTTGAACAGACCGCCATTGATGATGATTTCCGTTGTCCTTTTAAGATCCGTGAGCGAGCTTTCAAAGCTGCCGCCGTTGATGACGATTTTTTCACAATTGTTGATATCCACGGAGCAGGTGCGCTTGCCCTTAAAGGTGCCGCCGTTGATGGTAAGGGTACCCGCTGCTTTAACGGTCACGCCGCTGGTATAACTCCCCTCTTCAAAGGTGCCATCTTCAATGGTGACCTCGCCGCCCGCAGCATTAACAATGGCATTTCCTTTAAAGGTGCCGCCGCTGATGACAGCCCCGGCTTCACAGATCACCTTGCCGTAGAAGGTGCCGCCGGAGATAGTGCCTGCGTTGGTCACGGTGTAGCCGTTATGGTATTCCGAGCCGATCCGCGCCTCCTGCAGGGTGGCACTGGGCTCGATCTTTACGTTCCATTGGATGCAATTATTGTAGCTGTCATAGCCGTAATTGCGGAGCCGGAAGGTGCCGTCTTTCAGGGTGAGCGTATTGCTGGTCTCATCGTAGGACCAGCTGCCTTTGCCGCCGCCGAAGGGGTCGCCGGCGGGCTTGCCAGACCAGTCATCTGGAAAGATATCGGTGACATCGTCGTTTTCCTCTGCCAGTGCGGCTGTGCTGGCGGTGTCGGGCGGGGCGCTCTGGGCAAGGGCGGGCAGCGGCATTGCGGTCAGTGCCATGCTCAGCGCCAGAACCATGCTGATGAGCCGTTTTTGCATAAGATCCTCTCCTTTTCAGTCGCCCTTCCAAGCCGGGCGTTTTTTGTTGTACCCAGTGTACCACGTTTTGCCCGCTTTGGACGGTTTTGGGCACGAATCGCCCCGCAAATGCGCTGAAACGACCCGGTGCACCACACGCACCCGCAAAAACAGAAAACCGCCCGGTTTGCGGTTACCGGACGGTTTTCTGCTCTATAGGAATTATGGGAATGGCATATTAAACAGAGCACTGCTCTGTGCTTGTAGTATACCACGAACGGCGGCAAAAGTGGTGCATTTCTGCGTGAATGGCCCTTGAAATGCATCGAATCGCCCCGAAAAACCTCAAAAAAGCCCTTGCGCACCCTTTTGGGGCGCAAATAAGGGACTGCAAACGAATGTGAGCCTGAGAGACTTTCCGCCGCGGCCCCTCCCGTAAAAAAGCAGTTCCGAAAAGGCGGCGGTTGCGTAGCAATGAAAGCCCCAGTGGGGCTTTCAAGCAGCGGAGTGGTCTGCGTTAGCAGATGGAGGGGCTTCGCCCCGCCAAACTCCGCAGGCGTTTCGGAACTGCAATAAAAATATTCTTTCCGCTCTTGATGCCCAAAGCACACGCGGCGGGCATTCAAAACCGTTTTATTTGCCCGCCAGCAGGACGGCAAGCACGGCTTTCTGGACGTGCAGACGGTTCTCCGCTTCGTCAAAGATCTCGTCCGCGTGCTGCTCGAACAGGGCGGTGGAGATCTCCTCGCCCCGGTGGGCGGGCAGACAGTGCAGCACCAGCGCGTCCGGCTTGGCGTTTTCCAGCAGACGGCCGGTCAGCTGAAAGCCCACAAAATCCCGCAGACGCTGCTCGCTCTCGGCGGTGCCGGGGGCGGTGGTGTTCCACGCGGCGGTGGCCACGATGTCCGCATCCCGCACGCCCTCGGCAGGGTCGGTGGTCAGGTGGAAGGCATTGCCGTATTTGTGGGCAAATATCAGCACATCCGCTGCCGGGCGGTAGCCCGGAGGACAGACGCAGGATACCTGCATCCCCGCCAAAAGGCCGCCCACGATCAGGCTGTTTGCCATGTTGCTGCCGTCGCCCACAAAGCAGAGCTTCAGCCCTGCCAGCGTGCCCCGGCGCTCCCGGATGGTCATCAGGTCAGCCAGCACCTGACAGGGGTGTGCGTAGTCGGTCAGGCCGTTGATCACCGGAATGCCGGAAAGCTCGGCCAGCTCCTCCAAGTCCCGCTGGCGGTAGGTGCGCCAGACGGCGCAGTCGTAGTAGCGCCCCAGCACCCGGGCGGTGTCCCGCAAAGGCTCGCCGCGCCCGGCCTGTAATTCGGCGGTGTTCATGTAGTTGCCAAGACCGCCCATCTGGTACACGCCCACCTCAAAGCTGGTACGGGTGCGGGTGGACGCCTTGGAGAACAGCAGCGCCACGCTTTTGCCCGCCAGCAGCGGGGCGGTGCGGCCCGCCTTGCAGTCCGCTTTCAGCTGGTCTGCCACATCCAGAATGTGGGTCAGCTCGGCGGGGGAAAGGTCGCTCATTTTCAGCAGATTTTTCATGCCTGCTCCTTCGGAGCCGTCGGCTCCATCGTGCCCAGCACCTCGGCCAGCACCTCCAGCGCCATGTCTACTTCGTGCTCGGAGACGGTCAGCGGCGGCAGCAGACGCAGCCGGGTCTTTGCGGTAAGCACCAGCAGGCCCTTTTCGCGGCAGGCAGCCAGCACATCCGCAGCCTGCACATCAAAGAATTCGATACCCACCATCAGGCCGATGCCGGAAATGTTCTTGACGTGGGGCAGCTTTGCCAGGCCGGTGCGCAGCTGTACGGCGCGCTCGCTGACCTGCGCAAGGAAGCTCTGGTCCAGACGGTCCACCACCACGTTGGCACCGGCGCAGACCACCGGGTTGCCGCCAAAGGTAGAGCCGTGGGTGCCGGGGCCCATGCCCTCGGCTACTTTTTCATTCATCAGCACCGCGCCGATGGGCAAGCCGCCGCCCAGTCCCTTGGCAAGGGTGACGATGTCCGGCTTGAGGTTATAGTGCTCGCAGCACAGGAAGGTGCCGGTACGGCCTACGCCGGTCTGCACCTCGTCCACGATGAGCACAAGGTCTTTTTCGTCGCACAAAGCGCGCACGGCCTGTACATAGTCCGGGTCCAGCGCCATCACGCCGCCCTCACCCTGAATCAGTTCCATCATCACGGCGCAGGTGTGGCGGTCCACCAGTTCCCGCAGCGCTTCGATATCCCCCGCCGGGACGTACTGGAAGCCTTCGTTGAAGGGGCCGAAGTAGTTGTGGAACACCTCCTGCCCGGTGGCGGTCAGAGTGGCAAGGGTGCGGCCATGGAAGCTGTTGACCATCGTGATGACGTTGTAGCGGTCCTTGCCGTAATGGTCTACGCTGTACTTGCGGGCGGCCTTGATAGCACCCTCGTTGGCTTCAGCACCGGAATTGCCGAAGAACACCTTACTCATGCCGGTGCGCTTGCACAGCTTTTTCGCCAGCTTGCCGCAGGGCGCGGTGTAGTACAGGTTGGAGGTGTGCTGCAATTTGTGTGCCTGCTGGGACACGGCTTCTGCCCATGCAAGGTCGCAGTAGCCAAGGCTGTTCACCCCGATGCCGCTGGTGAAGTCCAGATACTTCTGTCCCTCCGGGCCCTCGGCGTACAGCCCGTGGCCCTTTTCCAGCACGATGGGATTGCGGTTATAGGTGTGCAGGACGTACTCGTTGTCCCGCTTGATGACTTTTTCAGAATCCATAGGTGTACCTCCTGTGAATAGAAGTTCCGCGCATGCGCTGCTCCCCCGGAGGGAGCGTTTTTTCTATTATAATACTGCTTTTTCGCTTGCGCAATCTTTTTATTCGCGGTGGCTGCGGCGGTAGAAGCGGGTACCGGAGCCGCGGTCGGAGAACAGTTCCAGCAGGATGGAGTGCGGCACCCGGCCATCAATGATAACAGCCTCGTGCACGCCCTGATAGATGGCATCCGCCATGCCGCCGATCTTGGGGATCATGCCGCCCGCAATGATGCCGGCGGACTTGTAGCCCTCGATCTCGGTCACCTCCACCTCGGGGATGAGGGTGGTCTCGTCCTCCTTATCCCGCAGCAGGCCTGCGATATCGGTCATAGACACCAGCTTTTCGGCCTTGAGGGCAATGGCGATCTGGGCCGCGGCGGTGTCTGCATTGATGTTGTACGCCTGCCCGAGGTCGTCCATGCCCACGGTGGCGATCACCGGGATAAAGCCGCCGTCCAGCAGGCTTTCGATCAGGGTCGCATCCACATGGACGATCTCGCCCACATGACCCAGCTGCGGGTCCAGCTCGGTGCAGCGGAGCATCTGTCCGTCCATGCCGCACAGACCCACGCCGCGCCCGCGCAGCTTTGCCACAAGGTCCTTGTTTACCTTACCGGCCAGCACCTGCTGCACGATCTCCATGGTGGCATCGTCCGTCACCCGCAGACCGTTTGCAAAGTGGCTTTCCACGCCCACCTTCTTGAGCATCTCGTTGATGGCGGGGCCGCCGCCGTGCACCAGCACTACCCGCACGCCCAGCAGCGTCAGGGTGACAAGGTCGTTCATCACGGCGTTTTTCAGCGTCTCGTTGATCATGGCGTTGCCGCCGTACTTGATGACCATGGTTCTGCCATGGTACTTTTGGATATAAGGGGTGGCCTCCGAAAAAAGCCGCGCCATTTCTTCGTTTTTCATCTGTTCCGCGCTCCTGTCAGGTTCTGTAATCGCCGTTGATCTTCACATAGTCGTAGGTCAGGTCACAGCCCCATGCCTTGGCGCTTGCCTCGCCGGTGCCCATATCCACCTTGACCAGAATATCGTGCTCTGCCAGCACCTTGGCGGCTTCATCCTCGCTGTACGGGTGGTAGGCGGCGTTCTCGCACACATACACCTCGCCCGCCTTGCTGGAAAGCCAGACGCAGACCTTATCAATGGAGAAATCGCCGGGGGTGTAGCCGATGGCGCACAGGATGCGTCCCCAGTTGGCATCGCGGCCAAAGACCGCCGCCTTGAACAGGTTGGAGCAGACCACACTGCGGCTGACGGCGCGGGCGGTTTTCAGGTCGGGTGCGTGGGTCACTTCGCAGGTGATCAGGTGGGTAGCACCTTCGCCGTCTCCGGCGTGCTCGGCGCACATGTGCTCTGCAATGGCGGTCAGCGCTGCCACAAAAGCGGCGTAATCAGCGTTTTCCTCGCAGATCTCCGGGTTGCCCGCCAGACCGGACGCCATAATAATAAGGGTATCGTTGGTGGAGGTGTCCAGATCCACGCTCATCTGGTTATAGGTGCCGGGCACTACCGTCTTGAGCGCCTTTTCCAGCAGCGCGGGCGAGACGGCGGCGTCCGTGGTGTAGAATGCCAGCATGGTAGCCATATTGGGGGCGATCATGCCGCTGCCCTTGCCGATGGCACCCACGGTGCACACCTTGCCGCCCAGCTCGAACTGGATGGCGTACTCCTTTTTATGGGTGTCGGTGGTCATGATGGCGGTGGCAGCGTCCGTGCTGCCCTGCGCGGTGGCAGCCAGCTTTTCCGCTGCCGCCGGGATGCCCCGGGCAAAGGGGTCGATGACCATGGGCTGACCGATGACGCCGGTGGAGGCGGGCAGAACGTCCTTTTCGTCCATGTTCAGCGCCTTGCCTACCAGTGCACAGCACTCCTCTGCCAGCGCCACGCCGTTGGCGGCGCAGGTGTTGGCGTTGCCGCTGTTTACCACAATGGCCTGTGCATAGCCATCGGCCAGATGGGCGCGGTCCACCTTGATGGGCGCACCGCAGACCTTGTTGGTGGTGTACACGCCCGCAGCAGCGCAGCGCACCTCGGCCTTGATGAGCGCCAGATCGTATTTTTCGCTGTGATTTGCCCGGATGCCGCAATGGACACCGGCGGCGGCAAAGCCCTTGGGCGCGCAGATGCCGCCCGCAACTTCCTTATACTGCATTTTACTTCCCCCATCGTTCAGCATACGCCCTCATCAGTCACCTTCGGTGACAGCTTCCCCCGGCCGGGGGAAGCCTTTTACTTCTGCCGGGTACGCTGATTCTTTTTCATCAGCACCCTCTTATAAAGCCTTCCCCCAGACGGGGGAAGGTGTCATTGCGCCAGCAATGACGGATGAGGGTGTATTGTTATTCCAAGCCCTTCGTCTCTTCCAGACCCAGCATCAGGTTCATGCACTGGACAGCGGCACCGGAGGAGCCCTTGCCCAGATTATCAAACAGCGAGACCAGCATCATTTGATCTCCCGCGGCGTTCACGGTCAGGTACAGTTCCATGCGGTCGGTGCCCGCCATGGCGTTGGAGTACAGACCGTTTTCCGGCAGCGGCTCGTTCAGGCCGTGCACTTTGACGGTGGCGGCGTCCTTGTAGTAATCCGCAAGGGCGGCAGCCACGGCCTCGGCGGTAGTGCCCGCAAGAGTAAGATCCAGCGGCACCAGCACCTGCATGCCGCAGTAGTAGTCGCACACCACCGGCACGAACATCGGCGTGTGCGCAAGGCCGCTAATCTTCTGCATCTCCGGCAGGTGCTTGTGGCCAAGGCTCAGGCCGTAGCTCTTAGGCGCATCCAGCTTGCTGTGCGCCGGGCGGTCGGGGCTTTCGTAGTCCGCGATCATCTTTTTGCCGCCGCCGGAGTAGCCGGAGATGCCGGTGCAGCTGAAGGGGTAGCTTTGCGGCACCAGCCCCAGCTCCACCAGCGGGCGGGCAATGCTGATAAAGCCGCTGGCATAGCAGCCGGGCACTGCCACGCGGTAAGAGTTCTGAATTTTTGCCTTCTGCCCCTTCAGTTCCGGGAAGCCGTAGTCCCATGCGGCATCGGTGCGGAAGGCGGTGGAGGTGTCCAACACCTTCACGTCCGGGCGCAGCAGGGGCATGACTTCTTTAGAAGCTGCATCCGGCAGGCAGAGGAAGGCAAGGTCGGCAGAATTGATGACCTTTGCCCGCTCGTGCACGTCCTTGCGCCCTTCGGCAGAGATGGACAGCAGTTCGATCTCCGGCCGTTCGGCCAGACGGTCGGCAATGCGCAGGCCGGTGGTACCGGAAGAGCCATCAATAAATACCTTTACCTTCATGCGTTTTCCTCCTCCCATGCGTCCAGCCGTGCCGTTGCCAGCGCGATCTGCTTTTCTACGCTGGCGGCGCTGGGGCCGCCGTAGCTGGTGCGTCCCTCGCAGCAGTGCACAAGGTCGATGGCATCATAGATATCGGCCCCGAACAGCGGGCTGTAGGTCTGGAACTGGGTCAGGGTCAGCTCTTCCAGCGTTTTGTCGGCGGCAATGCAGTCCGACACCATGCAGCCGGTCAGCTTGTAGGCATCCCGGAAGGGCATTCCCTTCTTGGTCAGGTAGTCGGCGCAGTCGGTGGCGTTGATAAAGCCCTTTGCGGCGGCGCGGCGCATATTGGCGGGCAGGGTCTTCATGGTGTCCAGCATGGGGGTGATGGTCTTGAGGCAGAGTTCCAAGGTGTCCACTGCATCAAAGATGGCTTCCTTGTCCTCCTGCATATCCTTGTTGTAGGCCAGCGGCAGACCCTTCATCATCACCAGCAGGGTGTTCAGGTCGCCGTACACCCGGCCGGTCTTGCCGCGGATCAGCTCCGTGACATCCGGGTTCTTCTTCTGGGGCATGATGGACGAGCCGGTGGTAAAGGCATCGTCCAGCTCAATGAACTTGAACTCCCAGCTGCACCACAGGATGATCTCCTCCGAAAGACGGGACAGGTGCATCATGCAGATGGAGATGGCGCTTGCCAGCTCGATGCAGAAATCACGGTCGGACACGCCGTCCAGACTGTTGGCGCAGG
>ENA-ORMN01004012-ORMN01004012.1-human-gut-metagenome-genome-assembly--contig:-NODE-4012-length-10983-cov-3.695553_pt1 | contig 10983 bp, 6 predicted proteins | sample MGYA00242102_ERZ508993 | MGnify/ENA primary metagenome ERZ508993 (study PRJEB26280, sample SAMEA2338770) | human gut metagenome | biome: human gut; feature: human-associated habitat; material: faeces... | reverse complement strand
TGTGGTAGCGTATGCGCACGCTCAGGCCGTCATTCTGCCAGAACTCGGCCTCGTCCACCACACGGGCGTCCTCCACCAGCAGGCACGAGGCGTAGGTGTCCTTTTCCTCGCCCAACACCACGGTGTTCTTCTCGGCATTGATGCGCAGGACAAAGGCCGGATGGCCCAGGGCGATGCCCAGCCCCTTGCGCTGCCCCACGGTGTAGAAGGGGTAGCCGGCGTGCGTGCCGAGCTTGCGCCCGGTGGTGTCCACAAAACTGCCGCCGGCCACCCGACTGTCGATGTCGGGCACCTGCTGGCGCAGAAAGTCGCGATAGTCATGCTCCACAAAGCACACCTCCATCGACTCGCCCTGACGGGCCTCGGGCACAAAGCCCTGCTCCTCCAGGAACCGGCGCACCTGCGGCTTCTCCATTCCGCCCAGCGGGAAGAGGCAACGCTGCAGGATACGCTGCGGCACCTGCCAGAGAAAATACGACTGGTCCTTGCGCACGTCGTCGCCCATGAGCAGGTAGGTATGACCGTTAAGGCAGCGGGTGCGCACGTAGTGGCCCGTAGCCACGTAGGCGCAGTCCAGACGGTCGGCCCACTCCTCGAGCAGGCGGAACTTGAACGTGCGGTTGCACATGACGCACGGATTGGGCGTGCGGCCGGCCAGGTACTCCCTGACGAAACCGGCCACCACGCCGTCCTTAAACTCCCGGCGCACGTCAGCCGTTACGTGCTCCATGTGCAACCGCTCGGCCAGACGCCGCGCCCGCAACAAGAAGTCGGGCTCGTCGGCCCCGTCCTGAAACTGGCGCGGGAGGTCCCACACGCGCATGGTCATGCCCACCGGTTCGTAGCCGGCCTGTTGCAGCAGCAGGCACACGGCCGAACTGTCAATGCCACCCGACATGCCCACCAGTACACGCTTGTTTGTTTCCATATTTTCAGCAGTTATCAATCGTGACCAAAAAGATTATACGCAAAGATACGCAAAGGTAAGCGCAGAGACAAATGGAAAACGCAGTTTTCAGCATCCGGCACACACCAAACGGCAGCGTCTGACAAAAAAACGTCCGGAAACATCCATAGAACCGCTCCCCGGTTCCCCAACCGGATTCGGCTGACCAAAAATCACCGGAAGCCCACTCCCCGCCATCCCGGCAAGCCCATGTTCCGGAAAAAGGTGGCTTGAAAAAATTTTTCCGAGCCGCCTCAACAAAAACAGGCGGCACCTTTTTTCTTTTCCGCTCCTTGCCGGCACAGCCTGCCCGCTCCCGGCCACATGATGCCCGGTCAGGACAAGCACAAAAAAAGCGAAGCAACCGTCCGGAACATACCGGATGATTGCTTCGTGCTTACCGTTGATGTCGGAAAGAGGCGACTCGAACGCCCGACCCCTACGTCCCGAACGTAGTGCGCTACCAACTGCGCTACTTTCCGATTTCGGCTGCAAAGATAAGCATTTATTTTGAAAGTAACCAAGCAAAAAAGGACTTTTTTTGAACAGATTACCAAATTATCCGATTATCACGCTCTTTTCATGCCCTCATCGGGTACTTCCATCCAAGTGCTTCCGTCGGTCCGCCTACATCACCGGAGTCAAGAAACGGGCCACGCGACGGGTGTACTCGCGCGGAAAAGCCTGATAGCTGCTGGCATGCTCCACACCGGGTACGGCCCACTTCTGTTTGGGAGCCGGCTTGGCGGCGTAAAGCACATCCATCATCCAGTAGGGCACAAAAGTGTCAGCCGTGCCGTGAATAAAGAGCATGGGCCTATGGCAGCGGGCCACCTGACGCAGGGCCGAAGCTTCGCTGAAACTCCAGCCGTAGCGCAGGCGACACAGGCCGCTGGCCACGTAGAGCAACGGGAATTCGGGCAGGCCGTAACGGTTGTGCAGCTCACCCCCAAACTCATCCCATACCGAAGTGTAGCCGCAATCGGCCACAAAGGCACGCACACAACCGGGCAGGGAATCGCCGGAAAGCATCATGGTGGTGGCGGCCCCCATGGAAATACCGTGAACCACCATGCGCACAGAATCCGAATACAGCTTACGGGCCACGTCAATCCACTGCCTGACATCGTGACGGTCGAACCACCCCATCTGGAAGTGGTCGCCGTCGCTCAGACCGGCATTGCGCAAATCGGGCAGAATAATGTTATAGCCCAGGTCGTGCTGATAAAGATAGCCAATCATGAGCATGCGCAGCGCGTTGTCGGTATAGCCGTGTACGAGCAGGGCCGTGCGCGGAGTAGGCCGTGTGGCGGGCATGTAATAGCCGTGAAGCCGCGCCCCGTCGGCCGGCGATGTAACAAACGTGTCACGCAGGGCGCGATGATTGCGCACGCTGTCAATCCACAAGCGCATATGCGGATAGTTGTCGTGCAGATAAGCCCAGGCAGCCGGCAGGTCGCGCCCGCGCGGAGCAGGCTTGAGCGCCACGTCAAGCAGATACCAGCCTGCAGCTCCCAGAGCCAGGACAATGGCGGCCAGCGTAGCGGCAGCCCAGATGATGATGCGGTGTTTTCGGGTCATGGTTTAAGATGTTGAATCAAGGAATGAAGAGTTTCGTCAAATCGTATGCCGCAGGCCGCTGCCTTGCGGGAGTCCATCAGCAGGTTGCGTCCCTGCGGAGCAAAGGGCGCTTCGGCGGGCAGCACCAGGCGGCGGGCCTCGTCCTCACCCCAGCTTCGGGCCACGGCTTGCCAAACCGTTTCGTAGGCATTCATACGGTTGGGGCACCCAAAGTTATACACGCCGGCCGGAAGTTGGAAGCAGCGGTCCAACTGCCGCACCACGTCCCACACGTCTGTCAGTCCGCGGTGGTCATGTACGGCCAGATGCAGCGCCTGGCCGGTTTGCCGCGCTTCGGCCAGCTGAATCAGCAGGTGACGTCCGGCGCGCAAATTGCTGGCCGGATCATCATACATCCAGGTTAGCCTCAGCCCTACGGCGGTGTCAGGCAACAGGGCGCTCACCTCCTGCTCCGCCCTCAGCTTATGGATGGCATAGGGCCCCTGCGGCGACCTGGCCTGCTCCTCCGTCAGCAGCTGGCCGCAGGCACAGGTATTGTAAACCTGGTCGCTGCTCATGTAAAGCAGGCGGGCCCCCGTACGTCGGCAAGCCCGGGCTACATTGACCGTCCCCCACAGATTCACCTGTTCCGACTCGTCGGGATGGGCAGCGCAGTATCCGGTGTTGGAAAGGGCTGCCGTCAGCACCACCTGGTCGGGGCGATGAAGGTCGAACTGACGATTAATTTCGTCGGGGCTAGAAAGGTCAAGGTCGCGGTGGGAAAGGGCCACAAAACGGTATCGGCCGGTCCAGTAACGGGCCACCCGACAGCCCAGAAAGCCGCCGGCACCAATCAGCAGGATTTTCGTTTGTTCCATCTTTTATCTATAATCAACAGGGTCTGACTGTAAAAAAGAAAATCCCCGTCCTACGCCGCTTTTCCTCTTTACGGAACGTACGTAAGACGGGGTTATGCCATAAGCTGACGCTCCGTCAGCCTTTTTTCAGGGAATTATTTGGCATCAAGTGCCTTCTGAAGTTCATCCTGCAGCACTTCGTTGCCGGGATATCCGCCTTCGGTAACGTTGCTGTAAGCTACTTTTCCGTCCTTACCGATAATCAGGTATGAGGGGATGCCACGCATATTCAAGCTGTTGCAGAGTTTATCCCACTGTGCCTTGGTCAGACGGAAATGGTCGCCCTTGATGTTCTTAATCATGTTGTCCCAGGTATCCTTGGGTGAGGTCTCGCCGGTTACGTAAACAAACTTGACGCCTTTTTTCGTCAGTTCGGGTTTGATGGTGTCAACGGTTTTCATGGCCATACGGCAGGGACCGCACCATGTAGCCCAGAAGTCAACCAGCACTACTTCACCTTTATATTCTTTGGCCAGAGCTTCTACCACCTGGTCGCCCTGAACGTCAGTCTTCATGTTCTTAACTTGCTGTGCTCCGGCAGGCACGCATACAGCCATCAAGGCGATGGCGGCCATCAAAATCATTTTTTTCATAATGTATCCTGTTGTTTGAATTTTGTCTGCTGCAAAGTTAATGGAAAGGATGCTAAAAGCGAAACGAAACCCCGTTTTTTTTCGGCAGAATGGCACATACCGGGCGGCAATATCCGACACTGTGCATTTTTGAAGCCGGGAAGAAACCTTGTTTCGGCATTTTTTACTACTTTTGAAAACCACAAGCCCTGCCCGGGCTGCTCCGGCAGCTCCACCCGGCCGGGCTTGGCCAAAGCATTTATCAACTAACACAAATATATGTCCATGAAAAGTTTTTTGCACGTAAGTGATATCGGACCGCTCGATGCCGCGCTGGCCGAAGCCCGCGAAATCAAGGCCGACCGCTACCGTTTTGAATCGTGGGGCCGCCACCGCACGGTATTGCTCATTTTCTTCAACAACAGTCTGCGCACCCGTCTGAGCACTCAGAAAGCGGCCCGCAACCTGGGGCTTGACGTCATTGTACTCGACGTGAACCAGGGCGCCTGGAAACTGGAAACCGAACGCGGCGTCATTATGGACGGCGACAAGAGCGAGCACCTGCTCGAGGCCATCCCCGTAATGGGCAGCTACTGCGACCTGATTGGTGTGCGCACGTTTGCCCGATTCGAAAACCGGCAGGACGACTACGAAGAACGCATCATCCGGCAGTTCATCCAATACAGCGGCCGTCCGGTATTTTCCATGGAAAGTGCCACGGTACATCCGCTGCAGGCCTTTGCCGACCTCATCACCATCGACGAATATCAGCCGCACCACCGCCCCAAGGTGGTACTGACATGGGCTCCTCACCCCCGCGCCCTGCCGCAGGCCGTGCCCAACAGTTTTGCCGAATGGATGAATGCCGCTCCCGTCGACCTGGTAGTGACTCACCCCGAGGGATATGAACTCGACCCGCAGTTTGTGGGTAACGCCCGGGTGGAATACGACCAGATGAAAGCCCTTGAGGGCGCCGACTTTGTGTATGCCAAGAACTGGAGCTGTCCGGGTGTGACACGCCCTGAGCAGTACGGACAAATCCTGTCGAAAGACCCCTCATGGACCGTTGATGCCGCCCACATGGCCGTGACCAACAACGCCTACTTCATGCACTGCCTGCCGGTGCGCCGCGGCATGATTGTGACGGACGACGTTATTGAGAGCCCGCGCTCACTGGTCATTCCCGAAGCAGCCAACCGCGAGATTTCGGCTACGGTAGCCCTGAAACACATGCTGCAATCGCTATAACGCCACGACGCCCCATCCCGGGAGCAGCAGGCTATTACTCCACCAGGATGAAGAAGAGAGGCTTCAGTCAGGTCTGACGGCCCCTTTTCTTCATCCTTGATTTTTTTTACCTGCCGTCCGCGTTAAAAACAGCCGGCACCTTTTTTAAAATTCACGGGACCTCGGCCCAAATACCCGGCACCTTTTTTATTCAAAGTCGCCGTCCTGATGTCTGTAATCCCTCTGATTCGCCATTTTCCGGAAAAAATTAACATCTCGTTAACGCTGAATAACGCCATCAGTCCGTTTTATCAACAAAATACCATGTTGTAACTCATTTCATTCTACATATGAATAAACATCACATTCACGCTACCCGTCTTTGCGCCATATGGCTCACGGCAGCCAGCCTGCTGGCCATGCCCGCCTCACTCAGGGCGCAAAGCTATCAGAAACTATGGGAAAGCGTTACGCAGGCCGAACAGACCGACAGGCCGCGCACCACACGCAATCTGGTGGACAAAATCATACAGAAGGCACAAGCCGAAAACAATGAGACCCAATGGCTGCGCGCCAGCCTGGTGCGTCTAAAGCTGAGCCAGTCGATTTCGACCGACAGTTTCTGGCTCGACCGCGAACAGTTGGCTGCACGGGTACCCCAACTGACCGACTCGGCCCTGGTCAGCATTGGCCACGCCATGCTGGCCCACTCATACAGCACCGCGCGCAACGATTCGGCCTCCATGTCGGCCACACGACGACATGCCCGGCTGGCCCTGACCTCGTTTGACCAACTATACCGCACAAAGGCCGAACCATACGCCGACCTGCTCGAGGAGCAAACCGAGCCATACGCCTACGGCACCTCGCTGCTGCCGGCCGTGGCCAAAACCGTGATGGTAAGCCTGCGCCACATCGGCGACAACCAGCAGGCCCGCCGTATCAGTCACCAACTGGCGCAATATTTTGCCCGGCAGGGGCAGCGCGGAGCATCGCTGCTGGTCAGACTCGACTCCGTCAACAACGACAATTCCCGCTCCACCCAAACCCTCCAGCTGCTGCGCCAATGGACGCAGGACTATCGCGACGTGCCGGAAAACGTGGAGACTTATCTGGCTCTCGCCCTCTGCAGTCCGACAACCGATATCTCGGCCCTGACCGACACCCTGCGCAGCGCCATAGCCCGCTACAAGAGCAATCCGCGCGTCAAGGCCCTGAATAACCTGATTCGCGAATACGAGAATCCCGAAATCTCGTGGTCGATTGAAGGAACGCTTTATCCGCAACAGGAATACAGCCTCACCATCACGGGCCGCAACGTCAGCCGGGCCACCCTGCGCTTCTACCCCGTCAGACTGACTGCTGCCAAGGCCTGCGGGCTCAGTCTGGACGAACTGAAAAAACATCGTGCCGACCGGCCCGTGCTGGAAACGTCGGTCGACTTCGACCCCGACGCGCCGGCCAGCCTGCAGCAGAAACGGACGTGCACGTTCCGCGTGCCCCAACCGGGCCTTTACTACGTGGAAACCACCGACGGCCATCTGCACACGGCCAGCCAGCTGGTAGTGAGCCGGCTGTACGCCATGTCTATTGCCGACGGCAAGCAACACCGCGTTTCCATCGTGGACAGCCGCAGCGGACACCTCATCCCCGACGCCACCCTGCAACAATATGAGAATCGCGACGGACAAATGGTGTGGATCAGGGACCTGAGCCCTGACTCCGACGGACGGTTCCGCACACCACAGGACACTACCCGCAGCCACGATTACCGCTACTTTGCCATCACGCCTCACGACAACGCTCTTCCGGCCCTGAACCTTTACACATCATACACCACCCGCCCGTCGGCCACCGATTCCGTGAACTACACGCAAATCTTTACCGACCGCGCTGTCTATCGTCCGGGACAGACCGTAAGCTATTCGGGCGTAGGCTACAAGCGCGTGGGCGAAACGTTTGCCGTAGTGCCCAACCGCCAGCTCACGGTGCGTATATATAATGTACAGCACCAACTGCTGCACACCGACACGCTGACCACCGACGCCATGGGTCACGTGGAGGGACGCTATACCCTGCCGGAGTCGGGACTCAACGGCACATACCGCATGGAAATGCCGGGTGCGTCAGCCACATTCAAGGTTGAAGCCTACAAGCGCCCCACATTCCAGGTGGAACTGCTGCCCGTCACTACGCCCTACCGCGCCGGCGACACCCTGCAGGTGAGCGGACGGGTCATGAGCTTTACGCAGCAGCCCGTGAGCTCGGCACGCGTGGACTTCAACCTGACGCGCTCCAACCAACTCTGGCTGACCGCCAACGCCAATCTGCATGCAGGCGTCACCAGCATCCAGCAAGGCTCCACCCTGACCGACGCACAAGGCCGCTTCAGTCTCAGCCTCGTGCTTCAGCCCGACAGCAATCTGCTAAATAATCCGATAGACATCTGGCGCAACCGCACCTGCTATCAACTGGAAGCCACCGTCACGGCCACACAAGGCGAAAGCCAGTCGGCACAGGCCCGTTACTACACGGCCGCACGCCGCGCCACGGTCAGCACCTCATGGCCTTCAGTCATCGATGCCGCACGCCAGAAAAACACTACGGTATCTGTACTCAACCCCTCAGGCGAAAATATTAAAGGCGAAGGCCGCTATACTTTTACGGATCAGCGCGGCACGTGCTATCCCGGCGGTACATTTACCACAGGCCGCAGCTTCAGCATACATATCCCCAACAACATGCCCAGCGGACGCTACGCCGTAACCACTACGGTAAACATAGCCGAATCCGACACGGCACTCTGGCGTACCGATACCCTGTGCCTGTTCCGCGAAGCCGACAAGCGTGTACCCGACACGCGGCAGAAACTGTTTTTCATGAGCCGCCCGAATGCCGCCGGCGACTCTACTGAAATCTTTGTCGGTTCCTCCCTGACCGACGCTCACCTCTTTATGGACATCATTGCAAACGGACGGATTGTAGACAGCCGCACCATTCCGCTCAACAACACCGTGATGAAAATTCCGTTCAACTATAAGTCAGACTACGGGGATGGCGCCCGCATGGTAGTGGCCATGGTAAGCCAGAACCGCTTCTACACAGCCAATGCCGCCATTGAAAAGCCCAATCCCGACAAGCGTCTGCTACTCAGCTGGCGCACTTTCCGAAGCCGCCTGCAACCAGGTCAGCACGAAACCTGGACGCTGCGTATCAGCCGCCCCGACGGCAGCGTAGTGCCGGCCGTACTGACGGCAGCCCTGACCGACGAATCACTGCGCCAGTGGGGCGAGAAAAACTGGACGTACAATACTTATCTGAACCGCTACGTGCCCTACACCAGCTGGCAGTCACAGCTGCCTACCTTCATCTGGGCACAAGTCAACGCGCTTCTGCGCCTGTCCAAGATTCCTGCCGCCCCCAACATGCCGGCCCTCGACACCTCGCTCCCGGGCTATGAGCTGCGCATCCGCGGCTACGGCAAACCTATCATGGCCGCCGCCAGCAACAGGATGATGCTCAAGAGCGTTGCACAGGCAAGCCACGATGCCGTACTGGAAGAAGCGGTAATTGCTACCGACAATGCCGGCGCGGGAACAGAACAAAAACCCGACTACCTGCGTACGGACTTTTCGGAAACGGCTTTCTTTGCCCCGAGCCTGCTGACCAACTCAAAAGGTGAAGTCGACATTGCCTTTACCCTGCCGCAATCGCTCACGTCATGGCGTTTCCAAGCCATTGCCCACGACGAATGGATGAACTGGGGCAGCCTGGATACAACGGTCGTGGCTCAAAAGGACTTTACCCTGCAGCCTAACCTGCCGCGCTTCGTACGTCAGGGCGACAAGACTACCGTAACGGCCCTGCTGCGCAACACGACCGACCGCAAGCAGCAAGGTACGGCCACCCTGCTGCTGACCGACGCCGAAAGCGGAGAAGTCATCAGCCAAAAGAAGCAGAAATTCACCCTGCAGCCCGACACCACGGCCACCCTTTCCTTCGACATTGCCACGGGCCGGGGGCCGCTCATGATATGCCGCCTTACGGCCGAGGGGCAGAACTTTGCCGACGGCGAGGAACACTACCTGCCCGTACTGGCCGACCGCGAAACGTCGGTAACGGCCACGCCGTTCAGCCTGCAGCAGGCTGCAGACAGCACCATCTTCCTGCCTGACGGTTCGGACACGCCCGACAACCTGACGGTGGAGGTGGCCGGCAATACCCTCTGGTACGCCCTCGAGGCCCTGCCCGGTCTGACGCAGCCACGCCAGCCCGACGCCGTGTCGATGGCCGACGCCTGCTATGCCACCGGTCTGGCCGCCTACCTCGTCAAGCGCTACCCGGCCATAGGCTCTTACTTCCGTACTCTGGCCGACACCGGAAGCGCTGACCGGAACGCAAGCGACCTGCTGCGCCGTAACCCCGACCTGCGCCAGATTCTGACGGCCGAAACGCCCTGGGCCGACGATGCCGAAGAGCAGGCCGAGCGTCTCAACCAGCTCAAGACGCTGACCGACACCACCACACTGACCCTGCAACTGGCCTCCTGGCGCGACAAGATGGTCGACCTGCAACGGCCCGACGGTTCGTGGGGATGGTTTACCGGCATGACGGGCAACCTGTCGACCACACTCGACGTACTGACGCGTGCCGCACGCCTGCAGCGCATGACGGGCATGGCCATGCTGCCGACGCAGAGCATTGAGCGGGCCAGCCACTGGACCGACCGCTACATGGAGCAGGCCCTGTCGCGCCTGAGCCGCGAAGCGCTCCAAAGCCTGACGCCCTCGCGCACGCAGCTGCTCTACCTTTACGTCCAGTCGCTGTTGGGCCGCACCGAAAGCCAGGCGTTCAGCACCCTGCTGAAGCGCGTAGAGGCCACGGCCAACGAGCCGCACCCCGTTGACCGCAAGGCCCTGATAGCCTGCATCCTCGAGCTGAACCGCCGCCCGGCCACCACCCTGCTGCAAAGTATGGAAGAACTGACCGTGTGCACCCCCGAAATGGGCCGCTACTTCGACTCGCGACGGGCGCCCCTAAGCATGGAGTCCTACCGCATCGGTACACAAACGGCAGCCATCGAAGCTTTCAGTATGCAGGCTGAAAAGTATGCAGGCGTCATCCGCCAGATGCAGCAGTGGATTATCCAGTCGCGCCGCACGCAGGGCTGGACACGGGGCACCACGGCGGCCGAAGCCGTGTATGCCCTGCTGCTCCACACCGACAAACTGTTTGCTTCCCTGCGGGAGAAGCTCTCCACCTATATGATCCCCTCGAAAATTGAAATCCTGCCGCAGCTGCCCCGCAATGCCAACGGCAAAACGGACCGGGTCCTGCTGCGCACGCTATTACCGTAACACCGAAAGGAGCCAATACCATGGAAGAATTACTGGAAGTTCTGCGGGATATCCGCGACGACATCGACTATGAAACGGAAGACAATCTGATCGACGGAAAGGTCCTCGATTCCTTTGAGATCGTCACCCTCGTCTCGGAGATCTCCGATACGTTCGACATCACCATCAGCGCCAAATACCTGGTGCCGGAGCACTTCAACTCCGCCAAGGCCATGTGGGATATGATCTGCGCCATCCGCGCCGAAGATGAATAATGCATAAAAACAAGAAAAGCCACGCCGCAGTGCCGTTTGATACGGCAGCTGCGGCGCGATTTTTATATGCCATTTCCAGGGGGCAGCCAGCGCTGCTGGGCGACGGTCTTTGCCTCGCTGCGGCGCTTGACGCCTAGCTTTTGCAGGATA
>ENA-ORMN01004005-ORMN01004005.1-human-gut-metagenome-genome-assembly--contig:-NODE-4005-length-11000-cov-2.648424_pt1 | contig 11000 bp, 9 predicted proteins | sample MGYA00242102_ERZ508993 | MGnify/ENA primary metagenome ERZ508993 (study PRJEB26280, sample SAMEA2338770) | human gut metagenome | biome: human gut; feature: human-associated habitat; material: faeces... | reverse complement strand
CTTCCAAAAATATACTGGGACTGCAAAGACTGCGGTACAAAAATCGGGCCAATTGCGGATAACGAATTACTGGATGCTACTAAAGAAAAATTTCTGTCCGTGTGTCAAAGCCCACAGATGACAGAGCTGGAGAGCGTTTCCAATAATTTTCTCTCTATGAAGGTCGTTCGCTTGACGAACGAAATCAATCAGATGCTTGATCAGCGTGAAATCGATCCGGACAGACTGCTTCCTCTGATTTTAGAATGTGCCACTGAAAAATATAAAGCATGTAAAGTCACAGAATCCGACCATCTCACGCTTAAACTAAAAGCCCTTTTCCGGGAGCATCACAGTGATGAAGAACTGGATCGGGAGTTTTTTGAGCAGACCGTGAAACAAGTCATCCTGCAGCCCGATGGCTCCATACAGCTTCGGCTGATAAACGAAAAAAATAATATGAAGGGAGAAGTACTCTTATGGCCCGAAAGATAGTTACGGAAATCCCTGCAAATCCTATGCTTGCAAATTTGCAACATCGAAAGCGAAAGCTACGGGTAGCGGCTTATTGCCGAGTCAGCACCGAGGAAGAAGAACAGCAAAACAGTTTTGAAGTACAGGTAGATTACTATACCGAGAAAATCAGCAATCATGAGGGCTGGCAGTTGGCCGGGATCTTCGCGGACGACGGGATCTCCGGAGTGCGAACCAAAAAAAGAGAGCAATTCAACAAGATGATCGAGCTCTGCAAGCAGAAGAAAATCGACCTCATCTTAACAAAATCCATCTCCCGATTTGCCAGAAACACCCTTGATTGTATCAAGCACATCCGAATCCTTAAAAGCTGGGGGATCCCTGTTATATTTGAAAAAGAAAACATCGATACTTCAAACATGAACAGCGAGATGATTCTGACCTGCTTGAGCGCCTTTGCCCAAGCCGAGAGTGAATCCATCAGCGGTAATGTTACCAAGGGAATCCGCATGGGCTACAAGCAAGGGAGATTCACTTTTCGCTACACCGGATTCGCATTTCAGAGGGGGCCCGATGGAGAGCCAGAAATCATTCTGAAGGATGCGGAAACGATTCGTATGATCGCGCAAAGCTTTCTGAATGGCGACAGCATGCAAGGAATCAAAGAAAAGCTGGAGAAAGCCGGTATTCCAAGTCCTGCCGGAGAGCCTCAATGGACGACGCAGACGGTTCTCCGAATCCTGCAAAATGAAAAATATGCAGGTGACGTCCTGCTTCAAAAAACCTACACCTCGGACTTTCTGGAGGGAAAGGTCAAGAAGAATAACGGAGAGCTTCCGCAGTATTACATTCAAAATAACCATCCAGCCATTATTCCAAGAGAAACGTTTTATCAGATCCAAGAAGAACTTGCCCGAAGAAGAAGCAAAAAGCCCTCAAGTGTCAAAAAGACAAAAACGAACCGCGGCCGATATACCAGCAAATACGCCCTCTCTGAGAGACTGGTCTGCGGGGATTGCGGTTGTTATTTTCGTAGGGTGACTTGGAGCATCCATGGGCGAAAGCAGATTGTCTGGCGATGCATCAACCGACTGGAATTCGGACCAAAAGCATGCAAAAATTCTCCCAGCCTTAAGGAAACTGCCCTTCAAGCATCTATATTGGATGCTATCCGCTCCTTGATCTATGGCCAGCAGGAAGAAATGGCAGCGGTGCTACAGGACACACTGATACGCTGTATTGCCGAAGAGGATGATGAGAGCAATCCTGCTGTAATTGAAAGTCAAATAAAAGAATTGGAAAGTGAATTTGACCGTCTGCTTATTTTTGCCGTTAATGAGAATGACATCGTTGACCAAAAGCTAAAACAAGTCAGCGAATCCATCCTTCATTTAAAGCAAAAGAAAAAACAGATCGAATACAGCACGGAACACTCTAAGGTAATGGAAGCTAAATCTAAAGAGGTCATGGCGCTGATTTCTGCAGAGGATCTTAACTTGACGGAATACTCCGACACCCTAGTTTACCGTATCGTTGAAAAAGTCACTGTACTTTCCAGTGAAGAAATTAAAATCCGTTTCATAGGCGGTTTTGAAATCACTCAGCCCCTTTATTGAAAAGCAGGCATAGAAAAATGCCGGTAGGTCCTACGCTGTCGGTATTTCTCTGTCCCTGCTTTTTCGATTGGGGCTACACCGTTCGCAGTGTCAACGATGTTAAGCAGCAAGAGAAGCCGTAAATGATGATGAAATTTTTTAATTTAGGAGAAGATCAAAATGGAACAGAAAAAAGCATGGGTAAAGCCGGAAATAAAGTTTCTTAAAGCAAAGACCTTAGAGGATCGGCCTGAGCTTTTAGAGGACCCAGTAATTCGGGCGTTTTACGAAAGCTGGAAAGAACGGGAAAACAAAACAAGGGAATCCGGAGCTGTAAGCATACAGCCTTAAAATAATGGATTCAATAATCTATCAGAGAAGGAAGGTTAAAAAATGAGGAAACTCAAAAGGTCGCTGGCTGTATTGCTGGCGGTGCTTGTACTCATTACAGCTTTACCGCTAACCGCGTTTGCGGATGAAGCGGCAGAAAGCCCGCCGATGGATACAGCAGCATCTATCGATGAAACGGTGCCAGATGAACCTCCTATATCGCCTGAAGATAATTCGGGTACCGTGGAGGCAAGTCCGCCGCCGTCGCCGGAGCCGTCGGCTGAACCGGATGCGGATGAAAATCCCGACGGTACGGAAGACAGCACGGCATCCGAGCCAGATGCAGCGCCTACACCTGACGTAAGTGCTACTCAGATGCCCACGCCAATTCCAACCCCAAACCCGATAAATCTCGAATACGAATATCTGCCCGAATCCGAAACAGGCGGACTGTTCGTATTTCCAGCGCCATACGGAGATGACCTGACACAGGAATATAGCGCCGAACATCCGGCATGGGATATTGCCGGAGATATTGGCTCTCCGGTTGTTGCTGCGAATGATGGCGTAGTGACTCAGGTTCAGATATGGGATGGCTCAGAAGATGAAACCGGCTCTATGAGCTATGGCAACATGGTTCAAATTAAGCACGGCGAGGAGTTAACCACGCTATACGCACATCTGTCGGAGATCAATGTACAGGAAGGTGATACGGTCGTGCGCGGTCAGCGCATCGGGCGTATCGGTGATACTGGAAATGCGACAGGGGCGCACTTGCATTTTGAGTTCATTACATCCAGCGGCAGAAAGGTGAGTCCAGACTGGCTCCTTGCATCCGACATTATGCCGCTGTTGTCTCCAGACCTTCCGTATGCCACGGTTAAAGAATGGTGTAATCGTCCGAACGGAACAAGAACCATTTCCGATTTCGGCGTGACGCGAGAGGAAGTTATAGCAGAGCTTTCTGCTCATGTGTCCGACTCCTACTATTTGGGTACACCCTATCAGGGGCGCGACTGGCAGTCACCGAATGGCGATCCGTCGTACAACGGTAGAGCCGGACTAAACTGCGGCGGCTTTGTGGCTTATGTACTCAGCAAGTGCGGATTGAACAGCGGAACATCGGACCTTTGGACGCACAGCGCGGGTCCGGTAGGTTCCGTCCAATGGTATATGACACAGAATGCAGACATCACCGGCGGCGCGTGGTGGGACTGGGATGGAGTATCTCCAGTTTATAACCGTATGCTGATGTGCGGCGCGGCAAACTATCCGCTGTGGGTACGCAACGCCGATCTCGTTGCGCACACATTTGCGACGAAAGCTGACATGTTAAGTTCGGGTGTGCTTGAAAAGGGAGATATTATTGTCATGATCCCCAAAGCAGCATCCTCCAGTGGTTTCAATGATTCTCACATCGGTTTCTTTTGGGGTAACAGCTCCAGCGAGGACAAGATGTGGCATTCTGATTTTTCAGGCAACCACATATCGACGATCACACCGAAGTCCCCGGACAACTCGTTCATCGTTATCAAATACGGTGAAAACACCTTTGATATCACGCTCACAAAGACCTCTGCGAACGTGACAATCACGAACAAAAACCCGAATTACAGTCTGGCGGGTGCGGTGTATAACGTATACACAAAAAATGCGACACCCGGTCATGACTACTCAAAGGATACGGTACAGGCTACATTTACAACAGACACCAACGGTAAGGCTAATCTCAGCAAGAAGCTGAAAGATGGCGATTATGCGGTAAAGGAAATTACTGCTCCGAAAGGGTATGTCCTTGACCCAACCATCCACTTTGTCAACATCAGCAGCGGTAATACCACGCTGAATGTTGTGGACGACCCGTCAAAAATTAAATTAACGGTTGTAAAGAAAGATGCAGGAACAGGCCAGAGTGTGCCGCAAGGCAACGCTTCTCTGGCCGGAGCAGTCTATGAAGTGACCTATAAGGTGAACGGAATAGACACAAAGGTACAGGGAACGACAAATGCGCAAGGCAGAGTGATGTTCCTCGATATTCCGCTTGGTACAGTAAAAGTGCAGGAGATAAAAGCCCCGGTTGGCTATAAGCTCGATACGATGGTACACACCTATACCGTTAACTCCGCCGGTACATCTGCTGTATATGAGCTGGAGCCTCTCGACGACTTCCGCGAGCAGGTTTTTCTCAATAAGATCAAGGTCATCAAAAAGGCCGAGATGGCCGGTGCGCCGGATATGCTTGAACCCGGAGCAAAGTTTGAGGTCTACCTCAAGAGCGCGGGCAGCTATGCAAACGCAAAAGCCGCCGAGCGTGATCTCATCACGATCGGCTCAGACGGCACAGCGACGACGAAGTTCTTGCCGTACGGCACCTATACAGTCCATCAGGTCGCGGGCGGCGCAGGCCGTAAGTTTGCCGCCGATTTCGACGTCTCTGTAAGTGCTGACAGCTCCACGCATGCTCCGTATGAGGTGAATCTTCGCAATGAGCTGAAGCCCGGTACAGCAAATATCGTCAAAACATCTGACGATGGTGTTGTTGCGGGTTTGAAATTCAAAATCACACGAAACATCGATAACTGGTCGCAGAACGTCACGACAGGCGCAAACGGTCAAATTGCGGTTAGTAATCTCCCGATCTACTCGGACATCGACGGTAAGCAGAAGATCCAGTACACCATTACGGAGATCGACACGCCGGATCGTTATGTGCAGCCCGCATCTCAGACTGTCACACTCACAGAGGGGCAGGCTACACCTGTACGATTCCATAACAAGCTTATTCGCGGCAGTTTGCAGATCATCAAGGTCGACCACAACGGTACAACACCGCTTGAGGGCGCGGAGTATCAGATCACAGATGCGGACGGTAGGGCCGTTGCAGCGAAGACAACCGGCAAGGACGGCAAGATCCTTGTTGAGAACCTGCGGTACGGCTCATACCACTATCAGGAGATCGAAGCGCCAAAGGGCTACGATCTCGACAGTACGATCTATGATTTCGCCATTGGGTATGACGAACAGGTCATTACCGTTACCCGAGAAAACACACCGAGCGTCGGCTCGATCTCGGTGTGCAAAGTGAACTCCGCAGGAACACCCATGTCCGGTGTTTCTTTTTTATTGGAGTTTTCTGTGGATGACGGCGCATCATGGAAGCCGGTCGTTGCCCGTCCTGCGGGCAGCGAGGTATCGATTGGCGGCTGTGACAGTTCCGGCCTCAAGGACGGTGTGCTGGTTACAGGAGATGACGGTATCGCGGCATTCACGGGATTACAGATCGACAATCAGACTGTGAAGATTCGGTATCGTCTGACCGAGATTGCGACCCGTGACGGCAGTACACTCATGACGACTGTCCTGTATGACGGCAGTCTGCCTGATGTGAACGGCGACACGGAGATCACCGACGTCAAGATCACGGCGGTCAATAACCGGAACCTGGAACTGCCCAATTCGGGCGGCAGTGGTTTCCCTGTATCTTCGGTCGGCACAGTACTGATCTTTATCGGTCTGTTTTTCTGTGTCGGTTCGATTCGGGTTTTACGCAAGGCCCGGTAAAACAGGATTCGAGGGGATTCTACACCCCTTGAAATATAAAAATAAACTTTGAAAGGAATGTAGAAAATGAAAAAAGCGAGCATTATCGCAAAACTCGGAGCAGCAGCTATGGCGGCTGTCATGGCGTGCTCCAGCATTGCTGCATCGGCGGCAACCGTCCCCAATGCAACAATCGACACCACTCGTAAAACGTCTCTTGAGCTTTACAAGTACGATTTTACGACAGCCCATGAGGACGGTAAGCTGAACACCGATTCCTATGTTTCCACTGGTCTGCCGGATGATGCGGTTGAAACCGCACTGGCAGACTACGCCATTCAGGGCGTTGTCTTCACCTATACAAAGGTCGCGGACGTGACAACCTATTCGGCGCTGGAAGCAGACGGCTACAAGGACATGGTGCTCTATGCAATGCCCGACAACGCCAAGACAGCTCAGTTCCTCGCCGCACTTGGCTTGAGCGCTGCGGATGCGTACAGAACGGACGGCGGCAATCTCTATTTCACCTCCGATGTTCTCATCGACGGTCTGTCTGGTCAGCTCACAACCATTGAGAGCCAGACAAAGAACGCTCTTGAGAAGTTCGTAAAGGACAACGGCGGTACGGATATGCCGGAGACGGATGCAAATGGTCATTCCGGCAAGACCGGCATGGAGCAGGGCCTTTACATCCTCGTCGAGACCTATGTTCCGGAGAACGTAAAGGACACGACCTCTCCGTTCCTCGTTTCTCTGCCGATGACCACCATCGACGCTGATAACTGGAACTATGACGTCACCGTGTATCCGAAGAACGAAACCGGTATGCCGACGCTCGAGAAGACTCTGCGTGAGGACAAGGTCGACACAGGTAAACACAATGGCACAATAGACGATATCACCGACGGCTATGCTCACACAGGCACAGGCTCTGACGGTGACATCGTTGACTACCAGATCATCTCCACTCTCCCGACAATCACTTCCAATGCGACCGCTCTGACAACCTACACCTTCGTCGATACACTCTCTAAGGGTATCGAGTACAACAAGAAGGATGTTCAGATTGAATGGTTCACAGACAAGGCTTGCACAGATAAGATCGCAACATGGACGGAAGCCGACAACAAGTTCACTGTTACCTACGGCACGGCAGCAAACAACGCGACAACCATGAAAATCGAGATGACCGATACAGGTCTCAGTGAGATCAACAACAGCGACGCTGTGTATGACCTTGCAACAAGCCTGTACAGAGGTTATTCCGACTGCACCATGCGCATCACCTACAAGGCAACAGTTAATTCTTCTGCTGATACCGTTTACGGCGACAACGGCAACCCGAACGACGTTGTACTGACATGGAAGCGCACAAACACCACCTACTATGATACACTCGAGGACGACTGCCATTTCTACGTTTACGGTCTGGATCTCCTCAAGCAGTTCTCTGACGGCAAGGGTGACTTCAAAAATGTCCAGTTCAAGCTCTACAACAATACCGATAAGTACTGGGTAACCGCAGAGCTGAATGAGACGGAGGGCATCTACTACGTCAAGGATCAGGCGGATAAGGAAGCAGATGCAACGACCTTTATTCCGGTTTCCACCGGCGCACTCACTGTTAAGGGTCTTGAAGATGATGAGTATATCATCACCGAGATCGCAACAGACGACGGCTACACGCTGCTCAAGGATTCTATCACAGTTGTGATTACATCTGCTGAGAGCGGTGTGATCTGCGACGTGTGCGGCAAGTCCGGCATTACAGCAACAGCAACCGTCAACGGTGACGCAGTTGGTATGATCGAGGATAACGGCTCTGTTTCCGCTATCGTACCGATGAGCGTTATCAACACACTCGGCTTCGATCTCCCGCAGACAGGTGAAAACGGCACATGGCTGTTCGCTGTCGGTGGTGTCCTGATCGTAAGCCTGAGTGCAGCCTTCATCTTCTTCATTCTTGCGAAGAAGAGAAAGACTGACGAACAGTAAGCGTACACCTCATTTTCGATATACATTCCCCATTCCCGCGGGGTCAGCGGGCGACTGCTGACCCCCAACCAAAGCCCATACCGCAGCGTGTGGGTTTTGGTTGAAATAAAATGAAGGAGCTGTCTATGAGAATAACTAAGCAAACAATCTACTGCACCCTTGCCGTCCTGTTTTTGCTGATCGCGGTCGTCTGTGGCTATCTGCTGCTTGACAGTCAGCATCAAAAGGATGAGGGCCGAAGCGCATTCCGGGAGCTGGCGTCGGCCGTAAATGAAGCGCAAACGACAAAGCAGGAAGCTCCGGATGAGCCTCCTGCTGAAACAGAAAACAGTCTGCTTGCAGTGTACCGCGCTCTCGCAGAACAGAACGCCGACATGGTCGGGTGGATACGGATTGAAGGAACGACGATCGATTACCCGGTGATGCAGACGCCGGATGATTTCAATTTCTATCTGCGCAGGAACTTCGACAAGGAGTACAGCAATCTCGGTACGCCGTATATTCAAGAGAACTGTGATCTCAAGACGAGTAACAACCTCATTCTCTACGGTCATCATATGCTGGACGGCGGGATGTTCAGCGATTTAGATTTGTATAAGAAAAAGTCCTTTTGGGAAAAGCACAAAACCATCCGTTTTGACACGCTGGATGAGATCGCCGAACGCAACGGCACGAATGTTGAACAGCTGCTGCGGCTTAATCCCAATCTGCTGCCCAGCGATTTTGTGAGCGGGCAGGTGATCTGTCTGCCGACAAGGCGGCGCGTAACCGAGGAAAACACGGAAGAACAGGAACCCTGATTTACATAACAAAAAGGAGCGGACCGTGCGGATTCGCTCCTTTTTGCTACGCGTGAACGCCGAATACGGCGACAAGCTGATCACACTTTCGACCTGTGAGTACAGCCAAAATGACGGGCGGCTGCTGGTTGTTGCGAAAAAGACGGAGGATTGATCCAAATGAAAAAGAAGTTTCTGTTCCCCTTTCTATGTTTCATTCTGCTCCTGCTGATCGGCATAGGGCTTATGCTCTATCCGCTGATCTCCAACTGGTACGGAGAGCGGGTACGGTCTACGGTTGAGGTGCAGTACAACGAGGCCATAGCGAAGCTGGAGGATGAAAGCATCCGGGAAGCGTTCAGGGCCGCACAGGAATACAACGAATCTCTATACAGCGTGCAGCTTGACCCGGCGGCAGCGGTGGATGAGTATGACAGCCTGCTGAATCTCTCCGGGAACGGTATCATGGGCTATGTGGAGATTCCTGTGATTGATGTGAATCTGCCGATCTATCATACGGTCGCGGAATCCTCCTTACAGAAAGGCGCCGGTCATATGCCGGGTACCTCCCTGCCAATCGGCGGCAAAAGCACGCACGCCGTGATCTCCGCACATTCGGGGATGTCCGACGCGCGGATGTTTACCGACTTAGACAAGGTGCAAAAAGGAGATCTGATCCTGCTTCATGTGCTGGGCGATACGCTCGCCTATGCGGTCGACACGATCACCGTCACCGATCCTGCCGACATCGAAGCCATAGAGATCCGGCAGGACAAAGACCTTGTGACGCTCGTCACCTGCACGCCCTACAGCGTCAACACCCACCGACTGCTGGTACGCGGACACAGGATCGAGCTGACCGAGGAAGAAATCACCGAAGAGACGAAGGCTACTGAGCCGGAAGCCTCCACTTGGATGGAGAAGTATATTGAAGGAATTTTCTTCGGCTTCATTATAGGTGGCGCTGTTCTTGTACTGGTGAGAGCTCTATCAAAAAAGGTTCGAGAGAATCAATAAAAAGTGGAAACGAGTTCGGAGTTTTCGCTTGCAGTAAAAAAGTTTTGAACTATAATTGGTGTGAGAAGTTGAAAGATTGCAAAAAGGGAGTGATTTTATCATGAAGAGACTTAGCAAAAAGAAGGTCGTCGGCATCGCGCTGGGAATTGCGGTGCTCATTATTCTGATTATGCTCTGCGTTTCGGCTTGCAGCAGTCATGCCGGTAGCGTCCCCGAAAGCGACTCGAAATCTTCTGTTGTAAGCGAGGTTGAAAGCAGTAAAATGGAGAGCCGTAAGGAAGAAAAGCCTGCCGTCAAGCCGACTGCGAAACCGACAAGTGCGCCGGATAAAGGTGACGTGGATAAGACTGCAAGCAGTAAGTCGGATAGCAGTGCGAAGCCTGCGGTGAAGCCCACGGCAACACCAAAGCCGACAAGTAAGCCGGTCGTTACACCCACCCCAAAGCCTACGGCAGAATCGACCTCAACGCCCACCGCTGTACCAACCATGAAGCCCACACCTGTTCCGACTGCGACGCCGGAACCCGAAAAGGTCTGGGTTGTAGACGTACCTGCGCAGGAGGAACAGGGACATTGGGAAGAAGATGGTTATTGGAAAAGTGATCCGGCATATCAATGCAATCAATGTGGCACAATATATACTTCAATAGAAGGAATCCATGAACATCTTAGCGATTGGGATGGTGAGTGTGCCAGTTATACAGAGATTTCAGGCGAATTGTATTGGGTATCTACCGGTAGGTTCTGGGTAGTTGATGTTCCAGCGCAAGAAGAAAAAGGGCACTGGGGATATAAGTAAACACCTGTCTTTGATCAAATGAGGGTATCCTTTGGAGCAAGAGGGTAACGCAACTACTCGAGATATCACTTCCGTTGAGTTGATTTTGATTGATCTGTGACATGATTCCGAGAAGTCTCTTCAATAAAGCAATCGTCCAGGAGGGATACTTTGAATTTAACAATTACAATTCCTTTTCACCGTGATGCAGCATCTATATCTTGCAACACGACGTCATCCTTATAGAGCTCGCCCGTGAAAGCCCGAGAATCATCGCTTTGAATAATATATATATCCAAAATATAATCTTGAAGCCCGTTTTTCATAAAAGTATCATCTCCATTACTTATCATATACGACGTAGCACATATATCCGAGTTATTACCATATACAACAACTATGCGGTTATGTGAATCAACACTTTGATAGGTTCCAACTGTAGACAATGTACTCGCTGTTCCCCAGCAACTATACCTACCGGTCATCCAGTTCTTTTTAAGGATAATCAATTTA
>ENA-ORMN01003997-ORMN01003997.1-human-gut-metagenome-genome-assembly--contig:-NODE-3997-length-11024-cov-3.624943_pt1 | contig 11024 bp, 10 predicted proteins | sample MGYA00242102_ERZ508993 | MGnify/ENA primary metagenome ERZ508993 (study PRJEB26280, sample SAMEA2338770) | human gut metagenome | biome: human gut; feature: human-associated habitat; material: faeces... | reverse complement strand
GCCCGCAGGCCATATCTGCTCTTCATCGAAAGTTTCATAATCTTCTCTCCTCTAGTTTAACGTATCAGACAGCCGGCTTTTGCCCGCTGTCCTACGTCAATATCTATTCACTCTCTTTTTTAATCTTACTCAGCGAACAGAGGGGTTGAATAATATCTGTCTCCGTTATCCGGAAGTAATGCTACAATAGTTTTACCTTTATTTTCCGGACGTTTTGCATAATCAATTGCTGCCCAGAGAGCTGCTCCTGATGAAATACCTACCAGAACTCCTTCGTGTTTTGCAAGAAGTTTTCCTGTAGCAAATGCATCGTCATTCTCAACTGTAATTATCTCATCATATACTTTTGTATTCAGTACATCTGGAACGAATCCTGCTCCGATTCCCTGAATCTTATGCGGACCTGCTTTTCCTTCGGAAAGAACCGGTGAAGAAGCTGGTTCCAGAGCTACGATCTGAACTTCCGGTTTCTTCTCTTTTAAATAAGCACCAATTCCGGAAAGTGTTCCGCCTGTTCCGACACCTGCGATCACGATATCGACTGCTCCGTCTGTATCATTCCAGATCTCAGGACCTGTTGTCTTCTTGTGTGCTGCCGGGTTAGCAGGATTTACAAACTGTCCAGGAACGAAGCTGTTCGGAATCTCTTTTGCAAGCTCATCTGCCTTTGCGATGGCTCCCTTCATTCCTTTTGCTCCTTCGGTAAGTACGATCTCTGCACCGTAAGCTTTCAGGATGTTTCTTCTTTCCACACTCATCGTCTCCGGCATCGTAAGAATGATTCTGTATCCTTTTGCTGCTGCAATAGATGCAAGACCGATTCCTGTATTACCGGATGTTGGTTCAATGATCACAGAACCTTCTTTTAAGATTCCTTTTTCTTCCGCATCTTCGATCATTGCTTTTGCAATTCTGTCTTTGACGCTTCCTGCCGGATTGAGGTACTCAAGCTTTACAAGAAGTGTTGCTTCCAAACCAAGTTCTTTTTCTATGTTTACTACTTCCACCAGTGGTGTATTTCCGATCAGTCCTAATGTTCCTTTATAAATCTTTGACATTTTGCTTCCTACCTTTCCTACTTTTTCGGTATGTTTTCTTGATGAATTTACTATACTACCTTAATTCCTATTTGTCAACTATGTTTAGTATGTTTTTGTAATTTTTATTTTTCACGCGCGCAAGCGCAACAACATCGCATTCGTCCCCACATTCGCTTTTCTTTTGTCATTATCCTGCACGCTCCCTTCCGTTCTTAACTAAAATAAAACCAATCCTTATATTTCCTATTGTTTTGATAGGTTTTATGGATTGGCTTTATTATATTACCACTATGTCATATTTGTCAAGTATGTTTTACAGTTTTATCTATATATCAAATCAATAACATTTAATATTCCATAACTCTCCGCAATCATCTTCAGTCCTTTTTTAATTTTTTCGTGACTATAATTTTGGGACAATAATGCATCTTCCGGCAGTTCATTCAGATATCTATAGAATACAAGTGCTTTTTCTAAAGCTCCTTCTTTATTCGCATCTACAAGTGTTAGTATTTCCTCTTCCATCTTCTTAATATTGTCTATACCGCTTTGTCCGTTCGCAGCTTCTAACATTTTTTTATTTTCACCTTTAATTGCTCCATCTGAAATATCTACAGGTGTACCTATATCCTTGTTTAATAATAATTTCACCATTGTTCTGATAACTTCATTATTTATTCTTATTATATAATCCTGCTCATACATATATTTCACTCCTCTGATTATTAAATCATTCCAAAACTGGATGTTCCGAAATTTTAATACTAGTGTATCTCCGAAAAATACTTTCTCTAAAATATTATACATCCCGGTATCTTCCCGTGTACACTTTTATATCACAAAAAGCTGTCTGGTTAGTTTTCCGATGAAATTGCATTACAGCTTTCTAATATTGCTGATCCTGACCGACCAAACGAAAATGTAACTTTGGATGTCAGGCTGGTAGAACGGAATTCTGTCTCTACACAATAACGAAATGATTAATAACTTTTTTATAATATGAACCATATAATAGAAACCGGTATTATCTGTCTTCTGTGATCTTACCGTCTTCTATATAAAGGATTCTTTCCGAATATTCCGCCACACTGATATCATGTGTAACCATGATGATCGTCTTGTGCATTTTAGAATGGATCGTGCTGAATACATCCATTACAATCTCTGTTGACCGGGAATCGAGGTTTCCGGTCGGCTCATCTGCAAAGATCACATCCGGCTGATTTACCAGTGCTCTGCAGATAGCCGTTCTCTGTTTCTCTCCTCCGGATAATTCATATGGATATTTTCCCAGAAGATTTTGGATTTGAAAAGAAACCGCCAGTTTTTCCGCTTCTTCTTTACATACTTTATCATCTTTATGATCAAGGATCATCGGAAGCATAATATTTTCAAACACAGACAATGAATCCAGCAGATAATAATCCTGGTATACGAATCCCATGTCCTGACGTCTGATCCTCGCAAGACGGTCTCCTCTTAGTTCTTCGCTGTCGACTCCTTTAAAATACAATTTTCCTGATGTCGGACGGTCGATCAGTCCAAGTAACTTTAACAATGTCGTCTTACCGGATCCGGATTTTCCCATGATAGAGATAAATTCCTGTTCTCTGATTTCCAGATTGATGTCTTTTAGTACTTCAATTTCTGTCTCCCGCCGATCCGAAATCACATATTTCCGGGACATATTTTCCGTTCTTAATACTACATTATCTTTCATCTCTCATCCCTGCCTTTCTGGAAAATACCTGATATACTGCCACAACATACAGCATTCTTAAGAGAAGTACACCAGCTGTTAACACCCCTTCCATTCGTATACACATTTCTGCTATGGTCTCTGGAAACATCCTTGCTCTCAAAACAGCTCTAAGGAATAATACCATTGCTGCAAGCATGATACATGTCGGGGAAACATAATAGAAACAAATCTCTTTCCGATAAACCTTTCTTCTTTCTTTTCCACTCATCCCCAGATTTTTAAGAAATCTTTCTCGTAAAATAATTTCCTTTAATTCCATCTGACACATCGTATAGAAAATGATCATATCTACAATTATGACCATAATCATCAGATAACTGTTGATTAGAATTTTTACGGCCCTTTCTGATATGATATCTGCTTTTGCACTCTCCGAATCATAATGAAATCTTACGGTAGAATCATAGTTTCCTATATATTGGTGTGCCTCTTCTTTCTTTTCCAGCAACTGGTCTATCCGTTCCAGCATCTTATTTCTATTATTTATTCCTGATTTTACAGCTATCAACACCAGTTTTGTCGGTCCTTGGATTATCGTTGCTTCTCCGTAATAGCTCTTTGCATCTTCGACTGGAATTCCCCAGATTGCATCTGTTTTTTTCCATTCTTTTTCTGCCTTTTCAAAATATTTATCCGAAAATACAACGATGTTCTCACTTTTTTCTGTACTATAGCATCCGGTCAGACTCCCTATTTCTTCTCCGGTTACCACTCTTTCTATATAAGTATTTTTCTTGTTTCCCCAGTCATACTCTGCGGCTGGTACACCTATGTGAAGATTTGGCCGGGATTTTCCATAAAACCAGTCCATCGGCTGTGCTTTTACGGAACGATCCTGCTGGTGTACCAAATAAACCTTTTTTCCTTCTGCGTCCAGATCCATCTTTTGGGCTTTATCCTCTTTATGGATTGCTTTTTTTAACCTGTGATATGTCGTCTCTGAAATTCCAATCTCCTGTCCCTGAATCCGTTGTTCCGCTCCCCTTTCGCCACGTTCTGTTTTATCTGCCGTTGCAACACGCACCATCGGATATTCCTCAATATGAATATCTGACTTATATGTTTCTTTCAAATTCTTTAAAAGCTTTTCATCCTTATCATCTGCAATACACATAAAGTCATATGGATATAATGATGAGACCGGCTCTGCGGTAGCCGTACTGACTACCTGGAATCCAAAATAAAAACAGACCAGAAAATTCAGTATAAAGAACAAGACTCCATATCTTACAACCGTTTTAGACCGGTAATACAATTTATTGCGTTGCAGCAGATGACGGTAGTAGTTTCTTTCCTGCTTGTTCCGTATATAACTTAATATCAATGCCATACCACTTCGCAATATCAGATATGTTCCGGCAAAGAACAGACCAAGCAAATATACACTTTCATGATTATAAATTTTTCCATATTGTACTACGGCATAACTACAGCAACAGATTCCTATTACCAGTTTTCCACCCGTAAACTTTCCGGTCAGCTTTTCTTTTCTTACACTTTCCTGTGTACTGGTTATGATTCTAAAATCTGCTTCCAGTTCTTTCATAAGCAGAAAACTCAGTCCGTAAATTCCAAAAGAAAACAGACAGATCACCGGAAACGTAAGCTTTGAATAACTGCCGGCCTTCCCTTCTATACCGACCATATCTGTAATAAATTTCCGGAATATCAAGAACATCCCTTTTCCCACAAAGAAACCAATGAACGTTGCGGCCACATAGCAAATACCTGCTTCTGTCCAGATCATCTTCCTGGTATCTGACATTGATATTCCCATTCTTTTTAATAACATATACTGTGGAATACGTTTTCCAAGATAAGAAACCATTACCGTAATGATCAGAACGATAGCACAAAATAATAACAACATTCCCGCATAGACAAATTGACGGCTGATTCCGTCCTCCTGTAGAAACAATACCTCACTGGAATGCTTCGCCGAAAGGATCTGATAGCACATACTTCCGGAATATGCAATTGCAACTATCAGCATCTCACAGATAATTAACAATATTGTTTCTTTTCTGTTATACAGCATGTTTTTCCAGATGACTGTCTGGAATAAATTATTTTGTTTCTTTTCCGCCCGTAGATCTTTTATTCTCTGCATATTCCAATCCCCCTTGTTATTTTCTTAATGGGATTGTAAGCCTTCAAGTTACTTGAATGTCAATAGAATATACAGAGAACCCCGGAACAGACAATCACTGTGTCTTACTTTCTTTTATCATTTGCACAAAATATTCATGTACACTTGTGTCATCATTCAGCTCTGGATGAAATGCTGTCGCAAGCTGATTTTCCTGTCTGGCCGCTACCACTTTTCCATCTACTACGGCCAGTGTCTCTGCATTTCCATAGACATCAGCAATATATGGCGCACGGATGAATGTCATTGGAATCTTTCCAAGTCCTTTCATCTCATCTTCTGTGTAAAAACTTCCAAGCTGCCTTCCATAAGCATTTCGCTTTGCCAGAATATTCATCGTACCAAAGCATTGGACTCCATCTTCCACCTGATCTGCCAGCAGGATCAGACCGGCACAAGTTCCAAATACCGGAAGTCCGTCTTCAATCTTCTCTTTTAATATATCGTAAATATCCAGCTCGATCAGAAGCTTTCTCATAACGGTGCTTTCCCCGCCCGGAAGGATCAGTCCGTCAAAAGAACGATCCAGATCTTCTTTTTTCCGGATTTCAAAATGTTCCACGCCCAGGCGATCCAGCATCTGTCCATGTTCTAGGAATGCTCCCTGCATTGCCAAGATTGCAATTGTCATTTTACTTTCCTCTTTCTGCCATTAATAATTCAATTTCCTGTTCGTTGATTCCTACCATTGCTTCGCCAAGATCTGTCGAAAGTTCAGCGATCAGTTTTGCATCTGTGTAGTTCGTAACTGCTTTCACAATAGAAGCCGCACGCTTTGCAGGATTACCAGATTTGAAGATTCCGGACCCTACGAATACACCTTCTGCTCCAAGATGCATCATCAGTGCCGCATCTGCCGGTGTCGCAACTCCGCCTGCTGCAAAGTTTACGACCGGAAGCTTTCCATTTTCATGAACATATTCCACAAGATCAACCGGAACCTGTAACTGTTTTGCTGCTTCGAATAATTCATCTGCTCTTAAGTTCTGGATACGGCGGATCTCCGCATTCATGGCTCTCATATGACGTACTGCCTGTACAACATCTCCGGTTCCCGGCTCGCCTTTTGTACGGATCATGGATGCACCCTCTGCGATACGGCGGAGTGCCTCGCCGAGATCTCTTGCACCACATACAAATGGTACTTTGAACTCTTTTTTATTAATGTGGTAAATGTCATCGGCCGGTGAAAGTACTTCGCTTTCATCGATATAATCAATCTCGATTGCTTCCAGGATCTGCGCTTCTACAAAATGTCCGATTCTGCATTTTGCCATAACCGGAATGGATACCGCTTCCTGAATGCCGCGGATCATCTTCGGATCGCTCATGCGGGATACGCCGCCTGCTGCACGGATATCTGCCGGGATTCTTTCCAGTGCCATGACTGCACATGCACCTGCTTCTTCTGCGATCTTTGCCTGCTCCGGAGTTGTTACATCCATGATAACTCCGCCTTTTAACATCTGTGCCAGCTGCTTATTTAATTCATATCTGTTCTCTTTCATAATTCCTGTACCTTTCCTATCTGTTTTCTGTGAATTTTCTTTGAGTCCTATCATACGCTCATCTGGTATTTTTAAAACAGCCAGTTTTTATGTTTTTGCACATGCCAGTTTCGCATAAAAAATACAGCAGACTTTTGCCTGCTGTACATTTTCTTGTTTTTTATTCATTTACATTTACAGATCCAGCTTGCTGCACTTCTCTTCATGATTATTTACCAAATCTGCAAGTGTCACACTATCCACATACTGGTCGATTACTTTTTTAAGTCCTTCCCAGAACTCAAGTGTGGAACACTGATCCTGTCTCTCGCAGCGATTCGGCACGTCATCCAGACACGCAATCGGCGCAAGGCTTCCTTCCGTTGTACGGATAATATCTCCGGCTGTATATTCTTCCGGCTCTTTCGCCAGCATATAACCACCGTTATTGCCACGATAACTTCTTACATATCCGGCCTTTGTCAGCATCGGCATAATCTGTTCCATATATTTTAATGTAATTCCCTGTCTTGCCGATATGTCTTTCAGACGAATATATTCCCCATTTGCATTCTCTGCCAGATCAATCATAATTCTCAGTGCATATCTGCCCTTTGTTGATATCTTCATAGTACTTCACCTTTCATCCAGGTCTCTTCTCCCGGTTCATCTCCTACTTAATTACTATGATATCACATTTTTTGACAAATGCCAATCCTCCGAACCATTCGTCCGTTATCCTTTTTCGCCTTTTTTAATCCTGGAATGTCTTCAAAGCATCAATTGTTCTCTGAATCAGATCTTCCAGTGTCCATCCAAGCATATCCGCTCCGCGTTCGATGACTTCTCTGGAACATCCTGCTGCGAAATTCTTGCTCTTGTATTTTTTCTTTACAGACTTTAATGTCAGATCCTGTACACTTTTTGACGGACGCATCAATACAACAGCTCCGATCAGACCCGTCAGTTCGTCAACCGCATACAATATTTTTTCCATCTCGTGCTCCGGTTTGATATCCACTGTGATCGCATAGCCGTGACTCGCCGTTGCATGGATGATCTTCTCATCAATTCCTCGTTCTTTCATGATCTCCTGCGATTTGATACAGTGTTCTTCCGGATATTTCTCAAAATCCAGATCGTGTAAAAGTCCTACGATTCCCCAGAAATCTTCCTCATCCGCAAACCCGAGCTCTCTTGCAAAATAACGCATCGTATTCTCTACCGTCTGTGCATGCAGGAGATGAAATTCATCTTGGTTATATTCGGTTAATGATATCACAGAACTGCCATTTGTCAATCAGATATTGGATCTACTTTATTTTATACAGAGAATACATTGCAATAGAATCACTTAGTTTTTGTCAGAAATTTTTTGTAACTGCTATCAATCGCAAATGCTCCAAGCGGTGCAGTCAGTACAATTGCAAGCACTGCTACCGTCAGAACCACATCGCCACACGCAAATCCAAGTGCCAACGGGATTCCTCCTATTGCAGCCTGTACGGTTGCTTTCGGTGTGTATGCCATCATCGTAAATAACTTTTCTTTTCCATTCATATCCGTTCCAAGCAGACATACAAAGACCCCTGCCATTCGGAAGATCAGTGCGCCACAGATTAAAACAACTGCCTTGAGTCCTACATGAGACAGATATCCGATATTTACGGTCGCACCAACCAGCACGAACAAAAACACCTCTGCTGCTACCCACATCTTTCCACATTTTACTGCAATCCTTTTTGCAGCCACTTCCCTGTATTTCTGTAAGCCCACTCCCAGAAACATCACTGCAATTAATGCCGAGAACGTAATTGCAGTTGTCATATGATCTTCTGCCACTACCAGTAAAAATGAAATACTGAGTAAGATTAATACCTTTACGGTATCCCGGATATGTACTTTCTCAAAATACCGTGCAAGAAGCCATCCGGCAAGTAATCCAATGATCATTCCCCGAATAATAGATATCGGAATATTCAGGAAACTCATAACCGATACGCTTTTTCCCTGCATAATCCCTGAAAAGGTCGTAAATAATACGATGACATATACATCATCTACCGAAGCGCCCGCAAGAATCAACTGTGGGATTCCTTTTTCCGTTCCATAGCCTTCTTCCATCAATCTTACCATACGCGGCACGACAACCGCCGGTGAAACCGCCGCAAGTACAGATCCTAATATTGCCGCTTCCAGCACAGAAAGTCCCAGTAACCTTGGTGCCAGCACTAACATTCCCAACAGCTCAAAAGTTGCCGGTACAAAGCACATCATTACCGCCGGACGCCCGATTTTTTTCAAACCGGAAATGTCAAGCCCTAATCCGGCCCTCATCAGAATAATGATCAGTGCCATCTTCCTAAGTTCCGATGAAATATTTAACAGATTTTCATCCAGAAGATTCAGCACATACGGCCCCAGAACGATACCGGTGAGAAGCATTCCTAGAAGCCCCGGCAGTTTTAATTTTTTACAGATCCAGCTCATCCCCATACCACAGAGCAGGATCAGCGCAACGCTTAGTAACATTTTATATTCCTCCTTATCTACAGAATCTGCCACTGGCAGTTTCTTTCAACCGCATAGCGATCTATAAACGCAGAAAAAGCTGAGACTTTCTGCGTCATTATTCGCAGAAGTCATCAGCTTTATAAGCGGTTCTAGTATGATCACTAAGGGAGAACTTCATTCCCTTCTAAAAGTTATAACATACCTGTATGGTATTTTGCAACTGTAGTTTCAATTTTAATGCCTGTCCATCTCCTTATTACCGTCATTTTCTTTCTTAAACCAGGATAACAGATCTCTCCTCATCAGCTTTTCCATCAGGTTCAGATTCGGATCGGAATGCTCCAGTTCTCTGGAATAACGATATACGGTATCTATCACATCCTCCATCTCCAGTGTCTTCTCATTCTTCAGCCACTGTGCCAGCAGAAGTTCGTGGATCAAAAGTACACTGACTACGGCCATCTGTACCTTCACATATGCCTCTCCGTCATAGACTGCACCGCAGAAATAGGTACTGATGAAATATACCAGAAGCTGCTCATACCAGATCTCATAATCCGGCATGTGTGTATTCAGCCATGTGTGGAATTCCTGCTTATTCTTTGTATACTGTTCTTTGTACTTTGTACATTGTTCTTCACTGTCGCTGCAACCAATATCTCCGTAGAGTAAACTTTCTGCCTCAAGAAGATGCGGTTCCCAGTCATCCCTTAAGCGTTCCATCAGATACTGATTCCGGAACATTTTCTTAATAAATGCATAGTTCTCATCTTCTGATAATTTTGCTTCTACAAACTGTACTGCCTTCTCTGTCTGGTATTTTTCAAATACATCATCAATTGAAAAGATATCCTCTCTTTTGATCCGCACCTGCAAGTCATGTGCAATTGCCAGTACCAGACCAACCCGCAGGTCCAGCCTCTTACTTCGATCCTGAAGAATATCGATCATCACTTTTCTTGCATCTACCAGTTTTGAATACAGAAACGGGTCAAAATCATCATATTCTTCTTCCTTGTTACTTTCATAAGTCAGAAAACGCACCGGTTCCTTTTTGCCAAGCAGAATTCTTGCTACCTCCGGACAGGATACAGACAGCGTCATCTCCCGGACATCTTCGAATTCTTCTACGTGTCTCGGATACATCTTGCAGGTCCGGCACAGGCTTTTCTCTCCGAGCGCAGTATACATATCACAAAGATTCTCATCATTTAAAAAGGCACATCGCTTATTCTTGTCCTGCTTAAATGTTCCCTCTTTCCAGTTAATGGACCGTCTTAATCTTTTTCTGAAAGATCCGGTTACTTTTTTGTATTTTTTCAGTGCCGCCTCATCTGCTACGATCTGCCAGCCGGCACAGCAGGTATCTTCACATTTTCCTGCAATACAGGAAAATTCATGATAATAATCCGGGATTGTATATAACATTGATTTACTTTTTTCCATTCCTTTCGCTTTTCTGATCGTCTATAGAATTTCCGACCTGTTTTATTATAGCACGCACTTTTAAGAAATGGTTATAAAAAAACGTATCAAACTGACTGGATTTCAATTATCACTATTGAATATCCGGTCGATTTGATACGTTTTATTATTTTCTTAGAAATTTAATTATTTCTTTTTCTCATACAGGAACTCTTCTGGAAGTGTTACATTAAAGTCATGTGCCAGTTCGCGGAAGTTCTCCGGTGTGATTGTCTGAATCTTTCTTGGTGTCATAGAAAGAATCTTCACAAGGATCTCTGCTGACTTCTCTACTGTATGCATAAGACCGAATGTAAGATCGAAGTCTTCTCCTGAACAGAACATTCCATGATGTGCCCAGATAGCAACATCGTATTTCTCCATCAGTTCAGCTGTCTTCTCTGCGATTGCTCTTCCACCCGGAACCATCCAGCCTACAACTCCAACTCCGTCCGGGAATACGACCGGACACTCTGTTGCTGACTCCCAAAGTTCTCTTGTAAATACCTGATCATCCAAAGGAAGAACGAATGTCAGTGCGATTGTATTTGTTGTATGTGCATGGTAGATTACACGATGTTTTCCGTTTGTGATTATCTTCTTCACTT
>ENA-ORMN01003995-ORMN01003995.1-human-gut-metagenome-genome-assembly--contig:-NODE-3995-length-11025-cov-4.653054_pt1 | contig 11025 bp, 7 predicted proteins | sample MGYA00242102_ERZ508993 | MGnify/ENA primary metagenome ERZ508993 (study PRJEB26280, sample SAMEA2338770) | human gut metagenome | biome: human gut; feature: human-associated habitat; material: faeces... | reverse complement strand
AGGATTCCGGAGTCTTTGGTTGGAGCATTTATAGATCAGTTTGGTAAACGAATTACAATTTCTGAAGATTCAGAAGACAAGTTGTTGGTAACTTTTATTGCAGTGCCTTCGGTTATTCTGCTTGGATGGTTGTTGGGCTTGAAATCTGTAGAAGTTGTGGAACCACAGAATGTAAAAGAAGATATAATTAATTTGTTACAACATAATATGAATTTCTATGAAGAAAAGAATTGACGCAAATATGCGGCAATTCTTTTTCCGTTCTATGATAAAATTATATATAATTTTACTGTTACCAATCATGCAAGAAATAAGCAACTACAAGGAGGTTTGGTGTTGAAAGATTACTTATTAGATGTTATGCAACAACATGAACATGGTTTGTATATGTGCGAATTACCAACGGGCAATGGAAAAACCTATGATTCGGCACGGGCAATGAAAGAATATGCGGATTCAATTGGTGATGATACCAAAATCATTTACCTGACAACTTTAAATAAGAATTTACCAGAAGATGCATTGAGGGCGGCATATGGGAGTGAGGAGCTTTATAAGCGTAATGTATTGAGATTACGCTCTAATTTTGATGGGGTTGTAGAAAAAATTCTTGAGATTGAAGTGCCGGAGGAAATGAAAACGGATGCGTATCTTAAATTATGCAAGGATGTTTCCCTTTATCGTAATGCTGTGGAAAAAAGATATGCCGATAAGGAATATATAAAAGAATTGGCTGACAGAATAACAGAAGGGGACAGGCAGCTTCGATATGAAATTACTAAACGTTTAAAGAATAGATTTCAAACAAAGACACAGCGAAAAAATGCTATTAGAACTGATGCTAAATATAAATGGATTGGGAAATTATATCCTGCAGTATTTACAGACGATTACAAAATAATATTAATGAGTGTCAGTAAGTTTATGAAGAGAAATTCTATTCTTATTGATTCCAGTTATGAGTTTTTGAATTCGGATTTAATAGAAAACGCAGTAATTGTTATTGATGAATTTGATGCAACGAAGGATACCATACAAAGTGAGCTGATTGATAAGTCATTGGCAATGCAGGAAGACTATATACAGTTGTTTCGTCAGATATATCGTACTTTGAATCCAAACGATTTTTCTTCCAGTATGAGACAAGCTATGGAAGAGGTTGAAAAATTAGGGAATAGAAATACATTTACAACACTAATGGATGAAGCAAGAAAAATTGCAGAGAATTATCATGTAAGGTTAAGTATAAAAACCAAAGAAGATTTAGTGGATCAGAGACAGATTTTCTTGTTTAATGATGGTTCATTCCATACGGTTTTAAAAGAAGGGGCACAGTATATCCGCTCATCCTTAAATAAAGAAGACAATCGTATTGATGTTTTCTTTGAGGGGAAAGATGATTTTTTCAAGAACAGAAACAAAGAGAAGGATATTGTGTTATATAGCTTATTGCGTGAGATTAATGTATTTCTTTTGCATTTTAGGTTATTTTCTATAGAATGGGCAAGAAATTACATGGAAATTATAAATAGCTCCAGAAACGGTATCATGGATGCGATGAATTTGGAGAATGCTATTAGTACAATCCTAAAAAGATTAGAATTAACTAATAAGCAAAGAGATTTGTTGATGGGTGAAACATGCCAAATGATTAGAAATAATCGTGAACTGATATTGGAGGATAGAAGCTTCTATCAAGTTGGCATGGAGTATTATGAATTTGAGGATAATGATTCTCATCATGACAATACAAATCTTAAATTTGTTAAGGTATATGATACTCCTGAAAAAATCATGTTATACCTTGCAGGAAAAGCAACTGTGTTTGGGATATCGGCAACTGCTGAAGTTGATACAGTTGTTGGAAATTATGATTTGAGATATTTGAAGGAACAGTTAAAAGAAAGGTTTCATAAGACGCCGGGTTATTTAATGGACAAAACAAGAACTGCATTAGAAAAAAGATGGAGCGCTTATGCAGATGGCGAGATAAATGTACATGGGGAAGTAATCAGCAGTAATATACAAGGATTCAATGCAGAAGATTATTGCAAAACATTTATGGATGCAGAATTTGCACGTTATGCTTCAAACATTATCACCAATATAACAGATAACGAATATCAGATAATAAGATACTGCAATATACTTCAATCAATGTGTATTTTTAATAGGAATGAAGATATTCAATCAATTTTATACTTGGGAATGGCATTGCCGAAAAAGAACAATCCCGGCATGGATGAAGGCATTCTGCAGCAGTTGTTTGAATACTCTCAGATGGAGACTCAGCAGAGTAATAGTAGTGTTTGTTTCTTGAAAAGCGACAATTTTGAACAGGATAAGGAAGAATTGCAGCAGCGATTGTCATGTGGAGAAAAGATATTTGTTATGTCATCTTATCAGACTATAGGTGCTGGACAGAATTTACAATATAAGATTCCGAAAGGTAAAAAAGTTGTTCAATTGGGAGAGTTTACCGAAGGTGACAAGAGATTCTTATATAAGGATTTCGATGCATTGTATCTGGCAAATATAACTAATATGACAGTAAATACATATCAGGATGAGACAATAACATCTCATGATTTGTTGCAGATGTTGTTTCAAATTGAGGAATTATACGAGAACGGTGAAATGAATTATTCTGAAAAGGACCAAATGTTAAAGCTTGCGTTTCGTTCTTATACAGGAAGTGACCAATTCACTTTAAACAAGTTGTATAAGTTAAAGAGTGTAGTTGTGCAAGCTAGCCGAATGGTTTTACAAGCAGTGGGTCGTATGTGTAGAACATTTGTAAAGAGTCCTAATATATTCTTGTTTGTTGAGTCGGAACTGTTAGAGAAATTGTATGTTGGTGAAATAAATAAACGTATATTATCACCTGAAATGGAAGCAATTGTATCTATGCGAGAGACAATTGGAAAGGATTATCTTCCGGAAGAAAATCTTATGCTTAATAAGGCGGAAAAGATATCCTCGGTTGGTCTTTGGACGATTCGAAGAATGTTGGCAAATGATTGGACTGTTGAAAGTATGCAGTTGTGGGAACAGTTAAGGTCGTTGGTATTACAGTATCCGACGGCAAGTACATATGACTGGCAGAATAATGAATATCTTCAAAAACTTTATATTACAAGTGGAGAAAAGCGGAACCAGTATATTTACTCACAGTATTCAGATTTCAATGATGTTACTATAGATTTTGGAAACGACAAGGTGGCATTTAAAAACAGTAAAAGAGCTAAAATAAAGGGGAATTCTGATGAAGTTGCTATTTATGAAATGAGTGAAAAGGAATCCGGTTTGCAGGCGATACTTAGATATCCCGGAATGAAAGCTCATTTTGAAGAAATGGGATATGCATTGAAATTTGAAATGAATGAATATCTTCTTAGTCCAGTGTTGTTTCATAATATTTATAAAGGTGCATTGGGCGAAGAGGCTGGTAAGTTTATATTGAAAAGAGAATTGGGAATTGAATTATCATCAATAACAGTGCCGGAATATTTTGAATTCTTCGATTATAAGCTATCTGATGATGTGTATGTTGATTTTAAGAATTGGAAGTTTACATATGTGCAGGATAGAGACGAAATCAGAAAAGATATATTGAGAAAGCTGGAGGCTATAGGGGCTAAACGGGTTTATATCATAAATGTTGTATCAGATAAAAATTACAAGCCAGGTGCCATAGTGGATCAGTGCTTGGTGGAGATTCCGATGCTTATAAGAGAAGATGGTACAGTTTGTTATGAAAATTTACATATGATTCGTAAGGAGGATTTCGAAAATGTTAACTAACAGAATTAATGTTACCTACAATATAGAAAATATTGATGCTGACTTTGATATTTTTAGGGTCGAGAAGGCTAATAAGGATTATTACAAATACAATATCTTAGATTCGGCAGTATATGAATTTAAGGCGGCAGCAGTTCAGTGGACCTTTGGTGCAACTGCATTGGTGCTGTTCCGTAAGGGTGAGGTGACAGAAAAGCAATTTAAAGAAAGTATTATGAAAGAGTATGAGGATGTAAAAATCCAAAAGATTGATTTGTTTGATAGCGAGCAGTGCAATAAATGTTTTTATTTTGAAAACAGATTACTTGCACAACTCCTGATAAATTCAATGAGAACGCCTAAGCATGAGGCTTTTATGTATAATAATCTCACAGGTAAGCTTTTCTATCATGACCCATCATGGAGACATAAAGATAAATTAACAGGTAAGGTGAATTTTATCAGATTCTTGGAGATTGTTATTGATCCAGGGATGTATCTCAATTTGGAACATAAAACTTTCAAGAGATATGATCGAGAAAGTAACGGATTGTATGTAATAGATTCAAAGACTGGTGGGTTTAGAAAAAAATTAAAGACAGATACCAATGTCATTACATACAAGGAAGGTTCCTTGCCGCATAATCACTTTAGAGTAGATAATTTTGATATATCTGATATTACGCATTTTAGGAAAAGTAAGATGGGCGTAATGGAGCAGTTTTTAAGAGATGTGAATGATAATCTTTCTAAATATATGTCCATAGAAATTGTGGAGAGAGAAGATGCACAAGAATTTGATATCTCCAATTTGGAAAAGAAGGGAATATCAGAGCTTGAATATGGTGAAATGTTACAGAAAAAGGGTGTTGTAATTGTAGATGAAAATAACTCTGAAATATCAAAGGATATTGTAGCGAAGTTCCAAGAGGAGTTGGAGAAGTATTATCATGTAAAGGCAGCGGTAGGAAATCTTTCGGAAGAAGCATATAATATCAGAATTATTCATGATGGTGAATATTATGCTGAAAATGAGATGCATGATCCACACAGTGATAACTTAAAAGGATATATTGTACAGCATATAACAGAAGAGGCCGAGCATTTTACAAATACAAAGGGAAGTTCTCCAGACATAAAGAAGATTGTTCAGGAACTTATAATAAAAGGTGATGTAAGAGAACGCATGATTTCAATTTTTGATTGGGAAAGACTTGATTCTGGAAAAGATTGGACCTTTGTTCTTAGAAAGAAGATAAAAACAAAATACGGTGAAAATGCAGCGCATATAAATCATGTTAATAAAAAGGCGCTCAATTATTTCCAATATTATCGTTTGAAAATTGATTGCAATGGTGAAATGGAATTTGATACATTTTGCGATAGTAATCAAGATGAAGTAGAAGAGTGGAGCAAGATTTGTTATGCATATGATTTTGTAGAAGACAAACATCGTGGTGCACAGAATCAGGTAGAAGGATTAATGTATTCGGATATTGATAATATTCATGCCATATTGTTAACACGCGAAAAGACATTGCCTAATATATCAGCATTAATGAATACACTTATGGAAACAGATGCAAAAGAAAGAGTTTCAAAAGAATTATTATTGGAAGCAATAGATGATTTTGAAAAAGATAATATTGATTCAAGGGAATGCATTTCTGAATGGAAAAGTAAGGTGGCTGCAGAAACAGAAATGATTACCAAGAAAGCATTGAAAAAGATTTTAAATATGCGCACAGGAATTGCATCAAAATTCAATAGGTTTTTACATGAAAAGTATGGAGTCTGGATTGATGGCGAGCTGAGAAAAGGGGAATTTGAAGCGACTTACCAAATTGGAAATCTCTTAAACATCAAGTACGAATACAATGAGAAAGACTACTTAGATGGACGTGCATTTGTATATTATGTGGGGGCTAAGAGTAAGAGATTAGCATATCCAAATGCTTGTTGTATGCGTAAGGTGATTTCTTTGGGAGAAGAACTTGAATATGAGGAGGCTCTTCCGTTGATGGCAGTAGAATTTGTGCGTAATAGTCAATATACGGTTCTTCCATTTCCGTTTAAGTATTTGAGAGAATATATTGAACAGTGCTAATTTTAAAGAATCTGTTGCATTTCATCCTCATCCACATTATAATAATCTCATGGCAACAGTTTGGCAACGTCCATTCAGTAGGTCAAAATAAATAGTGTAATTGATATAGAAATATGCCCCATATCCAACTGAAACTTAACTGGAACAAGTTAAGATTAGCCTGGGACATAATGAGTTTGAATAATTTTCAAAAGCTCGCAAAGCCTAGTAAAATGGGCATTTGCGAGCTTGTTTTTTGCCTTGTGGTACTATTTTGGTACTAAACAGTAATTATTAGATTAGTCAGTCAATATTTGGATTGATCCAAATTGACGAACGATACTGGGATTTTCTTCTGGATATTCTTTTAACAGTATTTTGTAGCCAGAATCAAAATAGGCTGCAGGGAATAGACTACTAACTGTTAGAAATTCATTTGTACCAAGCCATTTAAATCCTAATTTTGAAGGTATTTTCGCAATGCCAATTATAAGATCACTATAATCAATGGGATATGTATCGGTTTTACGAAGCATATATGCATGTTGTGCATGAGGTCGTAAGAAATATGATGGAAGAGATTTTCTTAAATCAACTAAACGCGACTTTTTGCCTTCGTATACTCCTTTGTATTCAGAAACAGTTATTGCATCTGTGGCTACAAGAAGAATATATGAGTACTCATTTGGGGTTTTGTAAAAATAAACATACTCATGAGAATTTATTACTTCAGATTTAGCTTGGTGAAGTGCAAACCATAGGGCAACCCAAACATTATCCACTACGTCAATATGAGATGTTTTGATTCCGTAATGCTGTAGTAGAGGTTCTAAAATTTTGCGATCATATTGTTTAAAAGATTTAATGTTTCTTTGAATGAAATTCATCTTTTGGTTATAGCTTGCGGTGATTGAATCAAAACGTGTGCGACCTCTGTATAAGGAAGGTGTGAGCGAACCATTGAAAAGGTCTGTTTGTCCACGTAAGAATACATTGTGTTCCAAATTATTCATATACTTGCCATAGCCAATAAATTGTGTTAAGTCATGAACAGTTTCGATAGTGTAGATGTTAATTGATTCACCACATGATAATGTTATCGGTTCAAAAGTAATGTTTGAAGGCGTTTTTTTCTCAAAATTTAGTACTTTGTAGAGCATAGTTAAATCTCCTTTTGTAAAAATTGTTGTGCAATCATCCAAAGGCTATGATATAATCTACTTGTCTAGGGTGATTATAAAGCCTTCGGGTAAGTCACTTACATAAGCTTCGGTATTTCCTTTTGCGAGAAGGATAGTGCCGGAGCTCTTTTTACGCAAGTAATGAATCCTAAGTCTATTTCATTTTTCAAATGTGTAAGCTTATCTGTCAAGATGAGTATCTTTGTAATATGCTAACATATCAGCTTTCCACGAATCAAACTTTTCCTGAGTGATTCTTCCAGCCTGCAGCATATGCTGTTTTTCTATCCAGCTTTCCATAAAGAGACAGAAATCTGCATCATATTTTCCACTGCCCTTACCATTAACACTGATACCAGCAGTCCATTCAGGGCTTTCAGGCGGTTTAGTGTTAGTAAGTTCAAATGAAAAATCTGTAAGTTCTGTTATGGCAAACAGAGCATTGATAACATCTGACATTGTATTAAATTCACAGGCAGGATATTTAGATGTAGTATTATCAGAAATACTGGTATCTTCTGATGATAAAAGCTCCTGCCAAGGAACATTCAGTTCATTAGCAATCTGCTTTACAACATCTATCTTCATCAGTATTTCACCAGATTCATATTTCTGAATAGTACGTTCTGATTTACCCAGCCGCTGTGCGAACTCTTTCTGCGTAATCTTTTGTGCTCTGCGCCGTTTCTGTATTGCCTTTCCGATTTCTTCTGGAGAAGACATATTCAGTTTAATGGAATCAGAGTAAGCCATTTTGTTCACCATCCTTATTATGAAATAGTCCGTTGCTAAAATGCGTAATCATCTGATAATCGATGAAATGCGTATCAGCAAGTGACTTTTATGTGATTGTAAGAATACTTTATCATAAGTAAAAACGTATTGCAAGTGCGTAATTGCAAAAAGTTCTATTGACAAATTTTGAAAAGGATATTAAGATAAATACAAACTAAAAATACGGATTAAATAAAGAACAGGATAGTGACTTTGTGAAAAAACGTATTTAAGATAACAATTTATGAAAGGAGAAGCTGCATGAAGGGGGTAAAGGAAGCATTTATAGATGCAGGTGAGATAAACCAGATGCTTGGTATCGGGATGACAAAGGCATATGCAATTATAAAGGAATATAATGCAGAGCTTGAGGCAAAAGGTTATTTCACCATGCGGGGCAAATGTCCAAGGAAGTACTTTGAACAGAAAATCTATGGTTACGAAGATTATTACAATCCGGATTATGAGCCGCAGCGTAATCGGATCAAGGTTGCAGAAGAAATGGATTATGAAGCGGCAGTAGGGGATTCTGTGATAAGTGAACAGGATGAAGTGGATATACCGCCTGAAACAAATGAGATGCCGGAAGCGGATATAGATGTAGCAGAAAATGTGATATCGGATGCGAATGAAATGGCAAAAGAGATAACTGAATAGGTGAATCCGGCAAGTGGGGGCGAAAAGTGCCGCCAAAACATGAATATGGGGGCAAAAAGCGCCCCCAAAACCACAAAGTGGGGGCAGAAAGCGCCCCCGCACAAATCAGAGCCGAAAAAGTGTGGAGGCAAAAAGTGCCGTCAAAATGCAAAAGTGGGGGCAAAAAGCGCCGTCAAAACAGCAAAGTGACGGCAAAAAGCGCCACCACTCAGATAAGCGAGAAAAAAGTCATGGTGGCGGAAAGTGCCATCAAAATGGAAAAGTGGTGGCGGAAAATGCCACCAAACAAGCAAAGTGATGGCAAAAAGTGCCACCACTTTTAAATCAGATGGAACTTCAACCACCATATCAGTAATCGTGGTGGTACATTAACCACCACATATCATATACAGGGTGCAGGTGCTCCTGCCAAGACGAAAAATTATGTAAACGCTGATGGCGTTTATATTTTTTCGGGAAAAGGTCCGACCTTTTCCGCATCTTGCAAAACCTATAAGCAGAACTTTTAGAAAGGATGAAAAAAGCAATGGTACAGATAAAAAGAGATTGGTTTGATACAGAATTTGGAAATTACGAAAGGGGAAAAACGTATGGCAGATGGAAAGAGAAGATACAAGTCTGACAGGAAAGATTATAAGATATCGGTGAAGTTGTCAGAGAAAGATATGGATATTCTGAAAGCGGCACTTAAGCGAACAGGAATGACAGCAAGTGCCTATATAAGAGAATTAATTCGGACAGGCGGCAACATTGATACAAGTTATCCAGAGGACAGGGCAAAAATAATTCGTGTTATTGCAGGTATTGCAAATAATATTAATCAGGCGGTAAAGCTTGGCAATTCACAGGGAAGATTGTATTACAGCGATATTGATAAATTGCAGAACAGTCTGGATGATGTAAAGAAAACATTCGGGGAGGTGCTGGAAGTATGGCGATTACAAAGATCTTAAATATAAAAGAGTCAGAAGGTAGAAATCCAGCTTCACACCTAAAGAATGCTTTGGAATATATCCAGAATCCGAATAAGACAGAAGAATGTGTACTGGTGGGCGGTATTAACTGCCTGCCGGATACGGCATTTGAGCAGATGGAAGAGACAAAGAATATATTTCATAAAACAGGTAAAAGGCAGGGCTATCATGTGATTATATCGTTTTCACCGGAGGAAAAAGTAACAGCAGAACAGGCAATGTATGTGCTGGAACACTTTGCAAAGGATGTGCTTGGTGATGATTATGAGGCTGTGTATGCAGTCCATACTGACAGGGAGCATATGCATGGGCATCTGATCTGGAACAGTGTCAGCATGACAATCGGTAAGAAGTATAATTCACCTAAAGGCAATTGGAGGAATCATCTTCAGCCTATTACAAATAAATATTGTGACGAGCTTGGACTTTCTATAATGCCGGCAGAGTACAGCAGAAATCCAAAGAATATCAGCAGGGACAAATGGGAAAAGGAAATGTCAATGAAAGAGATAATTCTCAGGGATGCAAAAATGTGTGCGTATGCAGCCGGAAATGTGGAGCATTTTAAATATCTGATGAAAAGACTTGGATATGTATTCAAGAAAGATGCGTGGATGGAAGTGCAGGCACCGGGATTCCGATATTATCATAGTCTGGCAAAGATGGATGAAATGTTTGCAGAGGATAGGCTTAGACATCATGTAGATATGCCTTGGATGGCAAAGCCTTACTTTTATTCGTCGGATATAAGAGGATTGCATAGGGCGAAACTATCACCATACCAGAAACGATTTTATGCAAAGCTATATAGGCTGAGAATTGTAGAGCAGAAACGATTTGTGGTTGGTGGAGCAAAGTATACGGAAGAATTGAAAAGGTTTCATCAGTTACAGGACGAATATCTGTTACTTGTGAATAATGACATCAAAGATATTGTGGAGCTTGTGAATTTCAGAAATAAGCAGGAAGAAAAAATCCAGCAGATTGAGGACAGACAGCATGAAATATACAGAGAAAGCTCAAGCCGGAAACGGAAGATTAAGACAGAAGCACAATATAAGGATTATCAGATGTGGCATGTGGAAGTGCAGGAAGAACTGGACGAGCTTAAGCAGGAAAAAAAGAAGATAAAGAGACGGATACAGCTTGCTGATGGCATTGTGAGAGAAGATTTGTATACGGCTTATTATGCGATGTCGGGGAATGAGGAGATTGTTGCTGACAGGGATGTTGAGATACCGGGGATGGAAGAACAGGCAAATTTATACGACGTGGAACATCAGATTATGGATAATGCTGCTTCGGAACAGATTTACACAGGCGAAAATGGAATTGTAGATGATGTAGAGGCAGATATTCCGATAGCTGCTAATAATGTTGAATCAATTGCTGACAGCTTATCTGAATATGGGGTATATCAAGACATTGATATTGCTGTTAAGGCGGATATATTCGGATTTGATATTGCGAATGTAAGTGGAAATATAAGGCTGTTTTCAGATGTTATAAAGAGGCTGGGAATAAAGCTGGATGGTGATGAGATTTATGAGGAGGTCCAAAGAATTTATAA